>ODAI011406164.1_pt1 | contig 10527 bp, 10 predicted proteins | sample 1539321 | NCBI WGS metagenome assembly ODAI01 (sample SAMN02144231, study PRJEB22623) | gut metagenome | biome: sheep rumen | host: Ovis aries | place: New Zealand | reverse complement strand
TCCTCGGTAAGAGGGTTTTTGTCGGGCTCGCCATAGACGGTGCATGACGACGAGAACACAAATCCCTTAACGCCAAACTCTGGCATGAGTTCAAGCAGGTTGAGAAGGATGTTGAGGTTGTTGCGGTAGTACATGATTGGTTTCTGAACGCTCTCCCCCACTGCTTTGCAGGCCGCAAAATCAATGATTCCATTGATGCCAGGGTTGTTCTCAAACATGCTGCGCAGTACACTGATGTCGGTGCAGTCGCCTTTAACAAACACTGGTCTGATGCCAGTGATTTTCTCGATACCGTCAAGAACATCGATGTTGCTGTTAGACAGGTTGTCGATAATTACTACTTCATAACCTGCATTCTGAAGTTCGACTGTGGTATGAGATCCTATAAATCCCATTCCACCAGCTACTAATATTTTGCCTTTCATTGAAATGATATTGTTTTATTGTTATTCAAAATTTTCTAAGAGCATCGGCTATGCGCATTGATGCTTTGCCGTCGCCATAAGGGTTGTTTGCACGGCTCATGAGGTTATATTCCTTCTCATCATCGATGAGCATCGACACGCTATCTACTATTTTTTGATAATTTGTTCCAACTAGTTTCACCGTTCCGGCATCCAGAGCCTCAGGACGCTCGGTAGTGTCACGCATCACAAGAACTGGCTTGCCCAGTCCTGGGGCTTCTTCCTGAATGCCTCCGCTGTCGGTGAGAACAATAGTTGACTTGTTCATAAGGAACACAAAATCAAGATATTCCAAGGGCTCGATGAAGAATAGATTTCCCAAGTTCTCCAGATTTTCACCAAATATCTTGTGGATGGGCCGGCGCACATTGGGGTTCAAGTGCATGGGGTAAACAAAGTCAACATTAGGATACTTCCTGCTCAGGTCTTTAATAGCATTGCAAATGTTGAGGAACCCGTCACCAAAGTTTTCGCGACGATGGCCAGTAATAAGCACCAACTTGCGCTCACCACTGAGCCGTGTCACATCATAACCTTGTTTTTTAAGGCTTGCTGTGAGAGTCACGTCAAGGTGAGCATCACTCTTAATCTTGTCTACAACAATGTGCAGGGCATCTATCACAGTGTTGCCAGTAACATATATGTGGTCGTCGGGCACTCCTTCATCTAGAAGGTTCTGGCGGCTCAATGGTGTAGGAGCAAAGTCGAGAGTAGCGATGCGGCTTGTGATTTGACGGTTCATCTCCTCAGGCCACGGGCTATAGATGTTGTGAGTGCGCAAGCCTGCCTCAACATGGCCAACTGGAATCTGCTTATAAAAGGCGGCAAGCGCAGCAGCAGTGCTGGTGGTCGTGTCGCCATGAACGAGGACCACATCGGGGGTCACCTCATCCAGTACTTCTCTCATGCCCAGGAGCACTCGTGTTGTGATGTCATATAAGTCTTGACCAGACTTCATGATATTCAGGTCATAATCGGGCTTTATCTCAAAGATTCGCAGCACCTGGTCGAGCATCTCACGATGCTGGCCCGAGACACAAACGATAGCCTCAAAATCTTCGTCCTGTTGCTTGAGACATTTTACCAGAGGTGCCATTTTTATTGCCTCTGGGCGTGTCCCAAACACAAGCATTACTCTTTTCTTCATTGCTAAAAAATATTTTTCTTACAAATATCGTGCAAAAATACGAAAAAATATTTTGTTAGGCAAATAAATGCTTGCAACTGCAATTAGAATAAATGTGCAGCCTTCATTTCAAGATAGCGGTTAATTACGTTTACTGTAAGATTCTCAGGCTTTGTGAGAAGGGCGTAAATGCCATGCTGTCGCAACGTTGCAACTACCGATTGCTTTTCATAAGCAACATTTCGCGCTATTGCATGACAATAGTAGTCCTGCATGTCGCGCGAGGGTTCCTTGCTATATTCCTCAAGCTCGGCATCCTCAAAGAATACTACCAGCACCACATGGTTATTATTCAGTTGCTTAAGATATGCCAGTTGTCGCTGCAGCGCATTCTGCCCAAAGAAATTGGTGTAAATAATCAGCAGGCTTCGCTTGGTCACAAACCGCCTGATGTTGACACACAACGACGAGTAATCGCTCTCGCCAAATGTGGTCTCTTGATGATAGAGGTTGTTAAGGATTTCTTGCATGTGCCCAGCACTGCGTTCAGGTCTCACATAAGTGTCAAATTGTTTCTCAAATGTCACAATGCCTGCCTTGTCCTCCTTGTTCATTGCAATGTAGCTCAAAACCAGCGATGCATTGATGGCACGGTCAAGCAATGTCATTCCACCAAAGGCCTGCTGCATCACTCGGCCCTTGTCAATGACATTAATAACTTGCTGCGACTTCTCGTCGCTGTAAACGTTGACCATGAGCTTGTTGCGCCTTGCAGTAGCTTTCCAGTTGATAGTGCGGTAATCATCACCACTCACGTAGTCCTTGATTTGCTCAAACTCGGTGTTGTTTCCTATTCGCCTAATCTTCTTTATTCCCAGTTCCGAAAGATTGTTGCTGATTGCCATGAGTTCATACTGGTTGAGCATCAGGTAACTGGGATAGACTTTTATTTCTTGGGGCTCGCCGCAGGAGAAACGACGCTGGATGAGACCAATGACAGTAGACGCAAACACACGAATCTTCCCAAATCCATACACACCACGCTTAGTTGGCCTCAAGTGATATATAATGGTCTTGCCCTCCAGTGGCTTCAGCGACAACTTGAAATTCACGTCACGGCGCTGAAAAACGAAAGGTATCTCGTCGATAACTTTTAGACTTAGAGGAAACTTGAACTGGCTCTCAACCCTTATCTCCACTTTGTTCTCATCGCCATTAGAGAAACGCTCGGCACACAAGCGGCTTGCTTCTACTCCACGCTTGTGATACAGCATGATGGCTTCAACCAGCACTGCCATTATGAGCAAGGCGGTGGCAGCAATGGCTGCCACATAGCACCAGTCGAACTTATATCCTGCCAGGAACAACAGGACTATAAACGTTATCACCAAATAAAAGCGACGAGTGAGAAACATAAATAATAACTGAAAAAGTGATTACTTGGGCACTTCAATCTTGTCGAGAAGCGACTGGGCAAGTTTTTCAACGGTGAATCCTTGCATCTCGGCATCGGCGCTTATGATGAGTCGATGCTCAAGCACCGCTGGCACAATGGTTTTGATATCGTCGGGGGTGACGAAATCGCGACCCTGGAGCAAAGCATAGGCCTTGGAACCTTGGAGGATGCATATCGAAGCACGTGGCGAGGCTCCCAGCTGGATGGCTTGGCTGAGTCGGGTTTGTTGAGTTATCTGTGCGATGTAATTGATTAGCGACTTGTCGACAAGCACATTATCAAGATAGTTGCGCATTTGCAACAATTGCTCAACACTCAGCACTGGCTTAACGTCATCGAGCTTTACAAAATTAGAATTAGTGTGGTGACGCTCAAGTATTCTAACTTCCTCGTCATAACTTGGGTAACCCATGTTAACCTTCATCATGAAGCGGTCGAGTTGGGCTTCAGGAAGACGGTAAGTGCCCTCTTGCTCAACGGGATTTTGAGTGGCGAGCACTGTGTAAAGTGGCGACATGCGGCGAGTAACGCCATCGATTGTGCTTTGTCGCTCCTCCATCACCTCAAACATTGCTGCCTGTGTCTTGGCTGGTGCACGGTTTATCTCATCAACAAGGATAATTTGAGCAAATACAGGACCCTTGTGGAACTCAAACTCTTGAGTCTTGATGTTGAACACATTAGTTCCCAGCACATCGCTTGGCATCAAGTCGGGGGTGAACTGGATGCGCTTGAAGTCGGCATCAATGAGTTTAGAGATAAGTCGGGTGAGAAGTGTCTTGGCGACTCCAGGGACTCCCTCAACAAGCACATGGCCGTTGGCAAGGATGGCTGTCAAGATTAGGTCTACTGCCCTCTCCTGCCCTACTACCACCTCAGTGATGGCATTGCGCAACTGGTCTACTCTCGACTGAAACTCGGTTAAGTCTATTCTACTGTAAGTTTCCATATAGTGTGTATTATAAAATTTGCCTTAAAATTCTTTTAAAACATTATTAATGAAATCAATAAGACGTTTGGTCTCTTGGTCACTGAGAACGATATCGGTGTCGGTCTGTATGTTTTGAAGTTTGATGATATTGTCTTTAATGTCCTCGGCCTTCATGGCTGTTCTCGACACGAGCAACGTTATATTCTCGTCAATCAAGTTGTCATCGTTCATGTCGATGAGTGCTTTGCGAAGCAACTCATGGGCCATCTGCTTATAATAGTCCCTCACAATCGACGCATTGTCGTGATGGCGATAATGCATCAAGCCTATGTGTTTCACCATTGCCAAGGTCTGATTCTTAGGCTCTTCTACTACAGGAATAACTCGCTGGCGGCGGCGAGCAGTGAAGATTAGCGATAGCACTATGGCTATCAAGGCCAAATACACCGCCCAGCGCAGTGAGCGATTTTCTAGGAACACCCTCAGTGGCGACTGTGACCGTTCGTGTTCCTCGATGTACTCGTCGCTGATTGTAGGGTCATACCTCACAATGGGCCCATTACCTGCCTGGCTGAGGATGCGCATCAATAATATTGCGCCTCCCGGTTGCAGCAAGGTATAATTATAGAAAACATTCTCATAGGTCACAAACACGAGTTTGCCCTTACCATAGTCCATGCTCATGCCTATAGCCTTGTTGTTTTGGTCACGCATGATAACCCTGTAGTTTCTTGTCTTGGGGGCAATCATGTCATCGTCATGCTTGATGAAACTGACCTCTGAGGTGTTTGTCTTAAAGATAAAAGCCGCGCCCTTGTATACACTGTCTCTCACCCAGTGCACGGTTTCTTCATAGCCTGGTTTGATGTCATTGAATGGTATATTGTAATAATCCCAAAACAGTCCTAATTCATTGAGGACGGAGTCACTTGGTGACCAACTGCTGAAAAACACTATATTTTGACCTCGTTCCAGAATAGAAAGGAACATGTCTGCCTCTTTTTCCATACCCTCCCCAGGACCAGCAAATGAGTAACTGTCAACAAAGACAAAAGTCTTGTTGAGATCGAGAGAGTCGGCATAGGCTTCCTGCAATTCACCTGGCTTTACTTTGTAACGTCCATGAGTCGAATGCATGAGCAGGCTGTCAACAAGCTGAGACCCATACGGGTCAGAATCGGTTGAACTGAAGGATTTATCTTCCCAAGAAAACTTTTTGGGAATCTTTACCTCAACGAGCACGAGCAGGGCAAAGAGTATCAGCAGTGCAATGATAAAGCCTCGACTAATCTTCATGGTCACCTCCTTCCTCTTGAACAGGTATCTCAGGAATCTTGCTCAAGTGTGTCTTAATGTCCTCATAAAGAGCGTTTATCTCTTCATAGGTAGATAGCGATGAATTGTAGTTGCCATATCTCACCAGCACATAGCGGCGAGTGAGGTCTTTAAATTGAGCCGACGTGAACTCCTGGGTATATTGCTTGGGGGTCTTGTAAATTCTCCAGTCAATAAAGCTGCCATCGCTCAGCATCTTCAAGCATTGCAAGTACTTGAGCCTGACAGCCTCCTTGTGATTGCCTGAGGTGAGTGCGGTGGCAATGTCGGCGTCAAAGTCGATGCCATAAATTGTATCCTCAACAATCTGATAATCATCTTCCACTTTAGTTTTCTTAGAGAAAAAGAACATTTTCTTCTTGTAAATGAAATAGGCAATTACAAGAAGCACGATAACAGCCAGCGCTATCCACACATAACGCATGTCGCTATGAGCAGAAAACACCGTGTCTTTCACTCCAAAGATGTCTTTAAAAAAGTCATTGATCCAATCGCCTATGGCATCCTGAATTTTCTCAAACAACGACGGCGCCTCATCGCCTAACTCTGAGTCATAATTATATTTTCCACAATTGATATAATTTTTCAATTGGGCAGTGTCGCAAACTATAGTATCGCTTGGTAGTAGTGGTTTCATAATCAACGGTCTCTATAGGTTTGCAAAATTATCGATGTCATGGGCGATTGCCAGGTCGTCGTTCTCGCGAGCATTGCTGCCATAGTGAAACACAAGGCAGGTTATTACCAGCACCATCGTCAGGTAGCTGAAGAAGGACTGAACTATGAGCAGGATATATAGGATCACATCTAATCCCAGTTTTATAGACAACAGCGTCTCGGCACTTGGAACAAGGTTCTCGACCAGGAAAGCATATACCATAACTGGAACAGCGGTAACCGACTGAATGATTGAGATCACAAAAAACAAGGCACATATCAGTCCCAGCATCCTTCCCCATGATTCCTTGGCATGACCATAGGAGCGCTTGAAGGCATCGCCTAGGGGAATTGCTTCCAGCACATAGTAAATGGGCACCATCATCAAGATGGCGCACAACACGGCATAGGCAAGCAGTGCCAGTATCGACACTAATGGCAAAAACATCAAAACGAACATCACTAATGAAATAATCGCCATCAAGGTGATGATGGGTAGTGATGAAACAAACACCTTCTTGAAGTTGCGCCACAACTGGCCTCTTGTGTCGCTGAATGTGAGCATCGACAAGTCGCCGTCGTCACTGCCCATGTAATACTGGAACAATGTGAGGATAACAGTGTAGGACAGGCACATTCCTATAATAGTGAGCAGCAACGTCAACAAGAAACTTGAATCGGTTGAACTGTACTGGTAGTCGCTTGCTATGGATTTGACCAGCGTGAAAGTGCCCACACTTTGCAACAAGGCAAGTGGAAGCAGGATGTAAATCGACAGTTTCAAGGCTGTGCGCCAGTTTTGGCGCAAGAAGTCGAGCGAGGTGTTGATTTTCTCGCCTACCGTGCGCCGGGCAAAAAGCGGTATCTTGCGTGTTATGTCATTCCTTGCTTCCATCGCGACGACCCAACCAGTAGGGATAAATTATGTAATAGAATATAATGAACACAGCCGACACTGCAATCATGAAAATCTTTTGGTAGTAGGGCCACTCGAAGTGGCGGGTATAGAACCCCTCGATAAAGGCGGCAACAACAAAGACCGGCACAGTGCCCACTATTATTTTGAGTCCACGCTTGGCACTGCGCTTCAATGCTGCCATGCGGCTATAGGTGCCAGGGAAAAGCCACCCGTTGCCAAAGGCTATGCCGGCGCCACCGGCAATCACTATTGCCGAGAGTTCCAGTGTGCCGTGCAGCATTACTGCTGTCCACGACTCGGCAAGGACATTCTGGGTGTAAAGAAATGTGAGAAACGCACCAAGCATCACGCCGTTGCTAAAGAGGAAATAGCCCACTGCTATGCTTGTGAAAATGCCAAAGATGAAAGCCAGGAACGACACTCTCACATTGTTGAACATTATTGCCAAGAACGACTCCAGCCTGGAATCGCCGGCATAGACGTTCATGGGCATGCCTTTCTTGATATTCTCAAGTGTCATTTCTATGTAGCCATCACCCATGATCAGGCGTGGGAAATTATGGTCACACAACGTTGAAAACACTCCTATTCCTATCGAAACAAGGAACACCAGCAGTGAGATGAAAAGGTATTTGCGCTCGCGATACACAGTCCTGGGCACTTCTTGTGTCCAAAAGGTGATGATGCGACGCCAGTTCTCATGTTTCTCTTTGTAAACCTCGTTGTGAAGCTTGATTGTGAGAGCGTTAAGGTAGCTCGTTATCTCCGACTGAGGATAATGTGACTGAGCAAAAGCCAGGTCCGACGACAAGTCGATGTAAACGTTGGCTTTCTCGGCTGGCGACACATGATTTCCCTGGCTAATTATGTACTCATAATTATTCCACTTGCTGATATTTTGCTTGATGAAAACCGATTCGCGCATAGTCTAGAAAAATTGCCTTCTCACATTGTGTGCAAAATTAATAATTTTACTATATTTGCAAAAATTTTTCTTACTAAAAAACATGGCTAATGTAAAAATCACATCTGGGCAATATGTAATGATTGAGCAAAAAATCGCGAGCGTGAGCGACCGTGTTTTTGCCCAGATGCTCGATTTGTTTTTCCTCATTTGCTATGAGTCTATTCTGTCACTGTTATTTTTCACTATAATATTTTATAATATGTCACCCAGTGACGAAAGGATTGCCATGTTCTTTTACGCCTTTTTACAGCTGCCCATAGTGTTCTATCACCCAGTGTGTGAATACTTCTTTAATGGTGCCAGCCCAGGGAAGAAGATCTTGAAAATCAAAGTGGTGCACATGGATGGTTCATCACCCACGCTTGGCTCCTACTTGATGAGGTGGATGATGTATATGCTTGAGTGCTTGCTTTTGCCAGGCATTGGGTTGCTGTGTATCATCTTCAATAAGAATGGACAGCGACTGGGCGACATGATGGCTGGAACTGTGGTGATAAAGAGCGACGACTACCTGCGACATCGCATCAACCTCAATGACTTTGGCTTTGTGAATGAAATGTATAGGCCCTATTATCCCGAGGCTGCCAACCTGTCGATGCGACAGGCCGAGGTGGTTAGGGAAACGCTATTGATAAACAACAGCAACAGGGATTATTATGTTAACGAGTTGAGTGCGAAAATCATGGAACACCTCAACATTCCGCCACTTGTCAATGGCAATAATGAGGCTTTCCTTAACACAATCCTCAACGATTACCGCTACTATTCGTCAAGGGTCGACATTTGAGCCTTCACCTCTTTAAGTGCTTGCGCAAGCTGGTCGGGGCAAGAGGTGCTCTTGTAACCACACTTGATGCCCTCCAGTTTTGTTATCACGTCATCAATAGGCATTCCCTTGACGAGTTTTGCTATTCCTTGCAAGTTGCCATGGCAACCGCCATAGAAAGAGACATCGTCGACAATGTTTCCTGTTGTTTGCACTTCAATAACCTGAGAGCATGTGCCTTGTGTATAATAAGTGTGCTTCATTTCGCAATTGATTTATAATTATTTTTTCAGCCAGTTGAGCAATTCCTTGCGGTCGTTGATGATTATCACCGAATTATCGGGTGCTTGAATCAACTCATTTTGCAACAGTTCATCTAACGATGCTATGAGAGCGGGCCTGCGAGCGCCAAGGATGCGGCACAGGTCACGCTGGCGGAAGCGCAGCTCGATGTTGGTCGACCTCTGGCTAGTGAACGAGCTCACGAGCATGACAAGTCGCTCGGTAACTGCAAGGTGTTCCACCTTGAGCATCTGTGACTTGAACATCTGTGAGTTTCGCGACAGGTAGTTCAAGATGTTGTAAAGAAACACTTTGTCGCTCTGAAGCATTTCAACGTAGTCATTCTTAGAAAGTTGAAGGATTCCACAGTTCTCAATGGCCCTGAGTGTGAATGGATAAGATGTGTCAAGTCCAAAAAGATAGTCGGGTGCGATAACCTCGGGTGCTCTCAAATCGTGTGAGATGGAGAATTTCAAATTTCGGCTTTCATAAGTCATTCTCACGGCGCCCGAAATGATAAATCTCACATGAGTGCACTCATCACCCTTGTCGATAATCTTTTCGCCCCTCTTGAATTTCAAGAAATGAAAAGGGACTTTCTCCACCGTTTCGCTCAGGCGCTCGTGGCTCACGCCCTGAAAAAGCGGCAGGTGAAGCAACTTGTCAAACATGTTATCCATAACTCCAATTTATTTTAGCAAGTCTATTACTTCTTGGAGAGTGTAGCTCTTTTGCTCTCCGGTTGTCATGTCTTTGACAGCAATAGTGCCTGATTCCATCTCGCTCTCGCCCACCATGGCAACAAATGGAATGCCCTTGGCATTGGCATAGTTCATCTGCTTCTTCATCTTAGCCGACTCGGGAAACAGCTCGCATGAAATGCCTGCAGCGCGCAACTGTGCCATGTGGCTGAGGCAGGTTTGAGCCTCTTTCTCGCCAAAGTTGATGAAGATCACCTTGGTGGTTGCAATAGTGTCGGCAGGATAAAGGTCAAGGCTATTGAGAACGTCAAAGATGCGATCGGCGCCAAAACTGATGCCCACGCCTGAGAGCCCGTCCATGCCGAATACTCCTGTCAAATTGTCATAACGGCCACCGCCGCTAATGCTGCCCATCTCCACGTCGAGTGCCTTCACTTCAAGGATTGTGCCTGTGTAGTAGTTCAGTCCACGTGCAAGCGACACATCGAGCTCTACTGTCGACTTGAGGTTTAATGCTGCCACTCTATCAAGGACAAACACCAGTTCCTCAATGCCCTTGACACCGGTCTGTGAATTGGCGAGGAGTGATTTCAGCGTTTCGAGTTTTTCCTCGTTGCTGCCACTCAAGGTGAGCAATGGCTTGAGAGTGTTGATTGCCTCCTGGCTCAGGCCTTTCTCGGCAAGTTCGGCATTGACATTGTCAAGGCCTATCTTGTCCATCTTGTCGATGGCAACTGTGATATCAACTATTTTCTCGGGTGCACCTATCACCTCGGCTATACCACTCAATATCTTGCGGTTGTTGACCTTGATGAGGATGTTGACGCCAAAACGCTTGAACCCCTCGTCAATCATCGAGACGAGCTCCACTTCATTAAGTAGCGAGTCGCTGCCCACAACATCGGCATCACACTGGTAGAACT
>ODAI012443705.1_pt1 | contig 10528 bp, 9 predicted proteins | sample 1539321 | NCBI WGS metagenome assembly ODAI01 (sample SAMN02144231, study PRJEB22623) | gut metagenome | biome: sheep rumen | host: Ovis aries | place: New Zealand | reverse complement strand
TTGAGTATGAGACTACCTGTGGAGAAGAAGTGGGGCTGGAAGACTATCTGAGACATATTGCGCTCTTTACCAATGCCGATTCAGACACAGAGGGCAGCGACAAGGTAAGGCTCATGACCGTACATGCAGCTAAGGGTCTTGAGTTTCCCTATGTCTTTCTCTGTGGCATGACCGAGGGAATCTTCCCTTCCAGAAAGATCAATACCTTCGCTGCGATGGAGGAGGAGAGACGCCTTGCCTATGTCGCCATGACAAGAGCGGAGAAAAAGCTGTTTATCACAGAGGGGTCCGGTCGGAACTTTGACGGATCCATGCGGTATCCGTCGAGATTTATCCTGGATATCGATCCGGGACTCCTGTCATTTACGGAAAAGCCCGCGGATGACCTGATCCGCAATACGATGGCGTATGTAAAATTCGAAAACGGATTCTTTAAGGACGGCGAAGCCCCGGCCTTAAAGGACGGGACCAGGATCAGGCATAAGGTGTTCGGCGACGGCACGATCCTGTCCGTCGACAGAGAGAAGAATTCATATCAGATACAGTTTGACAGCGCACCGACCCCGAGAGTGATCTCGGCAAGGGTGAAGCTGACCGTGATCTGAAGCGGGCGGTGCAGAGTCTGCGTACGCTCAGATTTTCCTGCTGGCCCTCAGTTCCTTCCAGGCTTTTTCGGCTGCCTCTGCGTAAGAGGCAGCTGTTTTTTTATCGGTTTTTGCGTCTGAGTAGCGGGCAGTCACATACAGATCCCGGAGCTTTTCGGGATCGGCGTCCGGGAAATACTCCCGGCTTATGTCCGCGATATCAAGGCTTGTATCGCCGGACTTTCTTTTAAGACTCCTTTTCGCGCATTCGCGAAGGAATTTTGCGTAATAGTAGCGCACCGTGTCGGCGGGCCTTGCGGGGCGAAACAGAGAGCGCCTGCGGGGCGATTCGCTTCTTTCGAGCTTCTCGATCACATCCCCCTCGTCATCCCTCTCGCCGCTCAGCACGGCGCCCCCGAGGAGGCGCTTTAAGATCTGCCAGATAACAAACAGCAGCAGAAGAACCGCCGCTGCGACCAGGAGGTAACGCAGTACCGGACTTGCTTCCTTTTCCACGACCTGCGCCTGCTGCAGCGCGTCCGCGGGGAAGAACTCCTGCATCACAAAGGCCGGCGGCTCGGCGTCGCCTGTTTTCAGGAAGGAAAACAGCCACGAGAGGGCCATGATGATGAGGTAGAAGGCGTAGGCAAAGACAATGATGACGGCGAGGACAATTTTGCTGACGATATTCAGCCACAGCCAGGAGATCACAGCTGCGGCATTCTGAAGAAAGCGCCCCACAGTGAGAGCTGCGCTCAGAGCAACGAAAAAGGTCAGATACAGCGCCTGCCGAACGCCGGAGTGCGTCCGCTCCCTCAGCATTCTGAGAAGACAGGTCCCGGAGCAGAGCATCAGGACAAGGAACGGCACGACACCCGCAAGAGCCGCCGCGGCGCGCCTTCCGAAGATAAAGCCCGGGATCAGGATAAGGAGCAGGCGCAGGCCGAAATGGTACTCGTCGTAAAAGTATTCATAGTTGGTCCGGAGTCTTTTTGTCAGTACGGCTGCGACAATCCAGACAAGGAGCGGGATCATCAGGATATAAAAGGCGCGCGTGAAGATGGTCCCCGCTGCGAGTCCGACGTAAAAGCCCGTCAGGGTAAGGTAGAGACAGATATCAAAAAGAAGCTTGTAAATAAGGATCATTTGCCTGCCTCCTTAAAGGAGCCGTCCGAGGAGCCGTCCGCCTTCGCAAAGGGGATGTCGGCTTCCGTAAAAGAGACGCCGGTTTTCGTAAAGGAACCTTCCTCCTCCGCAAGAGAATCGGCTGTCAGCACAAGAGAGGGAGAGGCTGCGCCTCTGTAATTATCCAGAGTGTCCACAAGTGCCCGGGTGTGAATGTTCATCGACGGCGCGATGATGATATAGGCGGTATTGTCCCCTTCTGTCCGCACCGCATTCAGGGCGAGGTCCTCTGCAGAGCAGGAGACAGCGTTCTGTGCGCGGGCGAGCGCTTCCAGAAGGGCATCTTCCTTTCCTTCGGCGGCCTGGCAGGAGAAAACATCCCTCGCGTGATGGCCGTAGAGCTGCGCGTTCGTATGGAAGTGCACGGCGATGCCCTTGGCGGTCAGCGCCTCACAGACAGACCTTGCGAGCGAGCAGCACCGGTCCATGACGGCATTTTCAAGGGGACCAAGGCCGGAAACACAGAAAAGTACGGTGCAGGCGGGATCTCTTGGATAGTCAAATTCGCGCACCATCAGCTGCGAGCGCCGGGCGGTCGCAGACCAGCTGATCGTATGCATCGGCTCGGTGCCGGTATATTCGCGGACACCGATGGTCAGGATGGGGTCGCGCATGAGAAAACGCCTTGCCGCTGTTTCCCCGAGAAAAGATTCCAGCTGCTGCGAGTACTCGTCGCTCTCCAGTTTTTTCGGATATACCAGAATATAGGAAGTGCCGTATTCTGTTTTGCTGATTTCGCGAAGGCCGAGGAAATCGCCTCTGGTCAGCTGCGCGCTGTCGAAGAGGTGGACGCCCCGCTTGGCGATGCGGCTTTCAACCTTTCTTGTGACCCTTCTTCTTCCATATATAAAGAACCGCTCGTTGATCTCCTGCCGGTCGGACAGAAGCCTTCCCGCGCCGGACGCGGGCTTGAGAAAGCGGAAGGGATCCTCTTTTGTCTCTTCTGCGTTTTTATCCAGGCTTCTCGGCAGGAAGACCGTCGCCCTCACGTAGCTGACCGGGAGCACGCCGGTGTTGGAGATAACAAGGCGCGTATGAAACACAGCATCCGGCTCGGTGCACAGGACATCCGGGCCGTATGTGAATGTGATGTGGGATAACCCGTCATGAAGAGTGTAGGCCTCAAGTGCGGCGAAAAGCAGCAAAAGGGCAGTCAGAAACAGGATCATGGATTCACCGAGTAACAGCACCGCTGCGGGAAAGCCGGGCCGTAGCAGTGTTAAGGATTTACGTTTTCAAGGGGAACGGAGACCGTATCAAGAATGTCGCGTATGAGCTGCAGATCGCTCCCTCTCCGTGCGCTGCCGGTCAGTGTCAGTCTGTGCGCGAGGACGCAGGGCGCGAGCTCCTTTACATCCTCCGGCTGGACATAGTCTCTGCCGTGGATTGCGGCATTTGCCCTTGCGGCAGAAAGGAGAGCAATTGTTCCGCGGGCGGATACGCCGATCCGGATCCGGTTGTCAGAGCGGGTGGCTTCTATGATGTCCATAAGATAGCCCACGACATCGGAACTGATGTGGATTTCCGGGAGCGAATCCTTAAGAGCGGCAATTTCTTCCGGTGTGGTAACGCATTCCAGGGAGGATACAATCTTTGCGGTGTCCTCGCCGAGAATGACGCCGATTTCCTGCGCCCTCTCCATATAGCCGAGAGTCAGCCGCATGAAGAAACGGTCCGTCTGCGCCTCGGGAAGGGGGAAGGTTCCGTAGGATTCCAGGGGATTCTGCGTCGCCATGATCATAAAGGGCTCCGACATCGGGAAGGTGATGCCGTCGACGGTAACCTGGCGCTCGGCCATGGCTTCGAGAAGTGCGGACTGGGTCCTGGGCGTTGCCCTGTTGATCTCATCCGCAAGAATCAGGTTTGCAAAAACAGGCCCGGGGCGGAATTCGAATTCGCCGCTCTTCTGATTATAAAAGTGAATGCCCGTCAGGTCGGAGGGCAGAAGATCAGGAGTAAACTGGATGCGCTTCATGCTGCCGCCGATCGTGGCGGCAAAGGCGCGCAGCAGCATGGTCTTGCCGGTGCCCGGGACATCGTCCAGGAGGACATGGCCGCCGCACAAAAAGGCGATCAAGGTCTTTTCGATACAGTCAGTCTTGCCTGCGATGACCTTTTCAACGCCTGCGACAACTTTCTGGCGGAACTGTACATAGTTTTTTACATCAGTCATTGGGAATGTTCTCCTTTATCCACCGGATCGAAGCTTCAATGTCTTCCAGCATGTATTCGGGATCGCAGTCGAAGAGCTCTGCGACCGCGTTGGCCTTTATGCCGCGGGATGCAAGGTATTCAAAGATTTCCCTGATCCGTATATACCCGCTCCCGACCGTGCACGGATAAACCCCGCTGAGGTCCGCACACAGCTTCTTTCTGTTGCCCGGCCGGAGAGGCGTAAAGGCGCGGTCTTTAATATGAATGAACTTAATCTTATCCGCAAAGGCAGTGGCGGCCTCCAGCTCATCCTCATGGAACATGACAAAATTGCCTGTATCGAAGGCACAACCGAGTCCCGGGATGCTGTCCATAAAATACTGAAGCCCCGCGATACAGTTGAAGGGAGACAGGAGACCATCGAAATCCTCCATCAGGACATGAATTCCCTTTTCACTGCCGTAGGCGACAGCGGCGCGCATGCCCGTAAGGATATTGTCGATGTCGCGCCGCGTGTTGCCTTCCGTCAGCATTCCAGGGACAAAGAGGACATGCTCAGCGCCAAGCTCCGCGGCAAGATCAATGACACCGCGGTACGAAGTATCCGACGGATTCTTCGGGAACAGAATCCAGGAATGCAGTCCCTCGACCTCAAGCCCGAGAGTGGGGAGCGCTTCCTTCAGCAATTCCTTATCCTTCTCCCATGACTGCGGCATCAGATAAATGCGGTCCATCCCCGCCTTCTTCAGCCTCTCCAGCGCGGCGCGCATGCCGATCCCCGACGCCTCGGCGCCGGTGACAATATTCTCATAAAATGCGGATATCTTCATAGGCTAAGTATGTTCCTTCCTTTACAGTAAGGTTTTCTGAGGCCGCCATAAGGTCCTGCGCCTCCCCGCGCAAGCGCGGCCGCCGCCGGACTTTCGGCGGCTGTAGTCCGGGTGAATACTGTAGATACAACTCGCTCCGTTTTCTTCGAAAACTCTCGCGAGTCTACATCCATTCGGAATCCGCTGCGGCGCCTGCAATGCAGGCACCTTGCTTCTTCCTCATGTCTGGGGCCGCCATAAGGTCCTGCGCCTCCCCGCGCAAGCGCGGTCGCCGCCGAACTTTCGGCGGCTGTATCTACAGTATACTACATGCGCAGAGCGGCTGTAATGGGCGGAGGGAGCAGTGATATTTGTGTTATAAGTACTTATTTTGGGAAGCCGCGGGGGGAGGAGGTTACAAATGGCTTCAGAGGCAGTTTCCTCCTACGTCCGCGAAGAATTCTCGCTCTTCGGACGCTGCAAAGCCTGGGAGGCGATGGTTACAAATGGCTTCGAAAGAAGTTTCCTCCCATATCTTGCGCAGGGCTGCGATTTTCTCTACCGTGCGGATGAGGTACGGTTCGAAAGGCTGATTGCAAAAATGTTACGGACAATACTGATTTAATAAATTTGAATCAGAAGGGTCATCAAGGAGCAGCTGAAATGGGACTTTCTGATTATATATACAGGACTTGAATATCTTGATGAAGGCAGTGTCTGAGCCCCCAAAAGCCACCTTGTGAAAATTTCAAGAGATTATTTCATAACATATTTATGAATTCTCAAAAAAACTATTGCATTTTATCTCGGAATTTATTATCATCTTATTACATTTGGAACCTTAAAAGTTACGGAATTGTTAATCGAAGAGAATTCCGGAGCATGAAAGGAGCTTTTGAAGGTCATGAAAAGCAGATTATTTACTAAAATCAGTCTTGGGCTCACACTCCTGCTGGCCGCAATGATACCGGTTGTTGTCATGGTATTCTCGGTACATGCCGCAGAGGTTACGAGAGTGCAGGGCACGGTTGCCAACGGCACAACGTCGAGCATGCTTAATCTGGATACCGGCAACGGTGTCATGGTTGTCAAGCTGGACAACGGAACAGATTTCAGCGAATGCAGAATCCTTCTTACAGGAAGTGTGGTCTATGTCGATGTTTATCGCGGCGATGACGCATACCTCCATGCACAGAAGATCCTTGCAACGAGCAATTCTCTGGGCCTTTCCATTGATACATCCAATATCACGGATGTTACGGGAACGATCGGCAACGGAACGACATCAGACAGGATGTATCTGAACACCTCGGACGGGCAGATGACAATCGCCCTTGACAGTTCAACGGATCTGTCCGGAACTTCCGTTCTCTATATCGGAAAGCAGGTTACAGTAGGTGTTGCCCGCGGATCTGACGCAGTTCTCCACGCAGTCAGGATTTCCGACGGAACCGGCGGCTACTCGGGCGGCTCTTCCGCATCATCCGCAGTTTCCGCACAGACAACTGTCGCAGCGGCGCTTAACGTGCCCGGAACCATCGCGGTACAGGGAACTGTCGTATCCGGAACAACTGCTGATATGCTTTACCTGAATACCAGCGGCGGCACAATGAAGATCAAGCTTGATGCCGGAACAGATACCAGCAGCGTCGGTGTTGTTGCAGAGAACATGAACATCGCAGTTGCGGTATACAGAGGCGAGGACGCTTACCTGCACGCAGCCAAGATCGTCAATGCGATTGATACTTCACAGGCAGCTTCTTATTCGGCACCGGTTGCTTCGACACCGGCAACAACCTCTACAAGCGGAACTGTTGCAGCCAATTCCAACAACGGAATGCTTTACCTGAATACCAGCGGCGGCACGATGCAGATCAAGCTGGATAACAACACGGATTTCACATACTGCAAGACCTTCTTCACGGGTGAGAACGTAAGAGCAGATGTCTATCGCGGCAATGATGAGTACCTGCACGCAGCAAAGCTCACATGGACAGACGGAAGCTATCCGGCACAGGCAGCGCTTGATTCCAACCAGATTACCGTAACAGGCCGTGTGGATGAGATCAACGAGAACTACATGATGTCTCTTGATACCAGCGGCGGTATGATGAAGATCCAGATCGATGCAACATCTGATCTGGGCAGCGAGAAGCTCCTGATCGTGGGCCAGACATACAATGTCACGGTAGCACGCGGAACAGACGAATATCTTCACGTCGTAGGTGTTTCCAGATAATAGAAATACATCAGATTATTGAAAGAGGGCAGCTCAGCTGCCCTCTTTTTGTATATGGAAATATAGCCTGCTGCATCATAAAATGAGGGCAGTGAGTCGGTTGCAAATTTTGCATATGTTGAGGTTCAGTTGTGGTTAAGACCTTTAGAAACAGAACGGACGGAGGGATCGGCAGCGCTTTGATCCGTGAAGCAGAAAAATATGCACGTGAAATCGGAATACATACCATACTTTTTCACGTGGAGAGATCCAATACGGCGGCCTTTCAATTGTATGAAAGGCTCGGGTATAAAATATACCGGGATGACGGTAACCGATTTATGATGATAAAAACCGATGGTATTTAGATCAGGGAAGAAAACCCCGAACCGGCTGCCGCTCATCAGATCACCAGGCTTAAGATCAGCGGCACGGTAATCAGGCCGACAACATTAGAGATGACAGCCATACTTGCACCGGTTGTAAGGTCTCCGCCGTAGGCTGCGGGAAAGATAATTGTGTTAAGGCCGAGCGGCATTGCGGCGGTAAAGACCACATACAGGAGGATCTCATCGGGAGTTCCGACCAGCTTAAAGAGGACAAAGACAGCTATGGGAATCAGGACTGTGCGGAGCAGTGTCAGTACATAGACGGGCTTTACCCTGACAAGCTCGCGAATTTCGAATTTCCCGACAACAAAGCCGGTTAAGAGCATGGCCAGAGGAGAGAAGCAGGAGGACAGTGAGCTTATAGTGGAAGTCATAAAAATGGGAAGAGGGGGATGAACAATCCCAAGAACAATCCCCAAAATCATAAAACCGAACATCGGGTTGACGAATGATCGCCAGGTGAATTTCTTTTTCCCGCCCGTCAGCCAGACGACGCCGATGCTGTAAACCAGAATGGTTCCCGGCATGGAGAAGATCAGATAGCTGAACAGCTTCTCCTGGCCGAACAGGCCCAGAATGAGGGCGTTGCCCATAAAGCCCATATTCGTGATCATGAAAGAGTATTTGTAAAGTCCCTGGATTCCCTTGTCCTCGGAAAAGCGGGGGCCCAGCAGAACCGCAATCAGAAAAGAGAGCCCGTAGTAAATGGAGCCGTAAAGCAGGAGCGGCGTGTTTGCCGCAAGATTGGCGACGGTGCAGTTATTATAAAACGAGTTGATAATCAGCGCCGGCAGGACCACATAGCTAAGGAGCTTTGACATGGTCTGGTCGGCGTTTTCCGGCAGGAGTTTAATCCTGTTTGCCGTCCAGCCAATCAGGATGCACATGAACAGAATGAGCATTTGGATCAGCGTAGGGATGAAGGATTGCATCACAGGTCCTTTCTCCTGAACAGGTAATAATCAAATTCCCAGCCGTCCGGTCCTATGATCTGGTGGAAGCTGTCAATCATTTCATATTTTTCATAAAGAAGATCCGTAAAATTATCTCTGGTTACCACGTAATCGGTGATGCCTTCGCGGATGAAGCGGTACTGCTCATCCAGAATATCGCTGACGGGCAGGGTCTGGGTCTGGAACCAGTAGCAGGTGGGGTAAATATCGGCGACGGTATAGAGCCCGCAGTCAAAGCAGTTGTAGTTAAGGAGCGTGGGCTCCGGAAGATTATCCCTTCTGATATCCTCCGCAAACGAGGTCAGGAAAACATCCTCTTTATCGAAGGAGAGGTAGAAGCTGTTGGCGGAAAAGCGATACGCCAAAAGGAGCGAGACGCACAGTGAAAGGGCAGGGAAAACATAAAGCACTTGCCCCTTCGACAGGCTTTTCAGCTTTGCGCAGCAGGCGGTGACCGCAGGCTCGATAAGGCGCCCGGCAAGGATAAAGCCGGCAGCCGCAAACACAGTCAGCGGAAGCGCATAGTAGGGAAGGTGGGCGCCGCCCACGTAAATCCCAAGGAAGGTGAAAAAGAAAAGAACCGGGCAGACAATCCGCAGAAGGAAGCCGGATTTTTTCTTAAAGAGCATGTAGAAAAAGCCTGTAATAATAAACAGGAAAAACTGCAGGTTGTCCCAGATCAGCCAGTAGAGGAGCTTTGCGAGATTGTATACCCTGTCGTAGAGCGATTCCCCTTTGTCATTGGCACCGAAGGAACTGTAGAGGAATACGTTGGTGTAGATATAAACCCTGTAAAAGTCATCCAATGTTCCCGTCGCGATAAAGAAGATGATCCAAGGAACGAACGGCAGAGCCATGGCGAGAAGGAAGATGCCGCAGTCCTTAAGGAACGTCGAGACGGCGTGCGCGAAGCGGCTTCCCGCACCGCCCTCCCCGGCGGCAGCTCCCGCACCGCCCTCTTCGCCGGACTTTTCTGCCGCAAGGCAGGAGAAGAGCACCATCAGCATGAAGGCAAAATAAAAGCCAAGGAGAGTGAATTTGATTCCCGCTGTCATGCCGCAGCAAAGGCCGCTGATAAAGATTTCCCTTGTGGGAACGGGCCCGGACGGGCGCGTCTTGTAATGGCGCAGGAGGTAAAACAGCGGAAGGAGCATGAACGGAAGGCAGAGCTCCTCGGCGCTGCCGCCCCAGTAGAACGCCCAGGAGGAATAGGACACGGCAAATAAAACGGGCAGGAGAAAAACGGCCGTTTCCTTTTTCATGAACAGGCGAAGGATCCTGTACATGCAGCACAGGTCGAACACGCCCCACAGGATTTCCATAATAAATACGCCCTTAAAGGAGGTCCTGGAAACCAGCGAGCACAGGCCGTAGAGAAAATAGAGCCAGGGGCCCTTCTGATCAAAAATATCCCTGTAAATCCGGATGCCGTGCATCATTGATTTTCCCATGGTCAGATAGCTGTTGGCATCGTCCCAGTTGTTGTAGGGATACAGGAAGGACGACCTGGTGCAGAGCAGCATCAGGACAAAGGAAACAAGCAGAAAATATATGAGCAGAGGGATATGAGAGATATAGTTTTTCCGTTTATTCATATCCGTAGTTTAGCCCAGTCGGGAGGCCTTTGTCTATACAATGAAACCGGCCCGTGTTAGAATATAGAGTAACTATCATCTTCTGAAGTGAGGTTTTATCTGTGAAGAAAGCATTAATTATAGGCGCAGGTCCTGCGGGCCTTACAGCTGCATTTGAGCTTCTCGATAAGTCATCCGAATACGAGGTGGTTGTTTTCGAAGAGAGTGAGAAGTTCGGCGGCATTGCGCGCACAGTCGAATATAACGGCAACCGTATGGATATGGGCGGTCACCGCTTTTTTACCAAGGTGCCTGAGGTCAATGCCTGGTGGGACAGAATGCTGCCGAAGCAGGGCTCCCCTGCAGCAGATGATATCCTGCTTAACAGGAATGTTACGCTCACAGCGGGAGGCCCGGATCCCCAGAAGACGGACCGCGTTATGCTGAGGAGAAACCGCGTCTCCAGAATTTTCTTTAACAGCAAGTTCTTTGACTATCCGATTTCCCTGAAGCCCGAAACCTTTGCGAACATGGGCCTTGGTACAACCATTGTCGCAGGTTTCAGCTACCTCAAGGCAATGATCTTCAAGAGGGAAGAGAAATCGCTGGAGGACTTTTACATTAACCGTTTCGGTAAAAAGCTCTATTCCATGTTCTTCGAG
>ODAI011454614.1_pt1 | contig 10528 bp, 10 predicted proteins | sample 1539321 | NCBI WGS metagenome assembly ODAI01 (sample SAMN02144231, study PRJEB22623) | gut metagenome | biome: sheep rumen | host: Ovis aries | place: New Zealand | reverse complement strand
GCATGTTGTACTGATGAATATACCGCTTGAAGGTTTCGCTGGTGCTCAGTCCGTCCAGCGTCTGGCCTTCGGACACCGTGCCCAGGGTCGTCACCGTCAGGGCCTGCGTCTGTCCGCGGGGGGAGATGGCGGATCCGTGCGTCCGGGGCAGCACGCCCACGTCGCACCAGATGGGCCGGATCTCGGTCACCTTCCGTCCGTCGGGGCGGATTCCTTCGTTCAGGATCCTGGCGCGCATGACTTCCTTGTTCAGGTAGTACAGGGCGTCCTCGATTTCGCTTTCCCTTTCCGGGAACCGGTCAGCCAGAGCGGCCAAGGTTTCTTCCTTCACCTGGGCTTCGCGCTGCTGGCGCTCCTTGCGCTCGAAGGTCTCATAGACCCACTTGCACTTCTCCAGGGCGAATTCACGGACAGCGGCCTTGATGTCGTCTCCGGTGGTGATCAGCGGAACGACTTGCTTTTCCTTGCCGATTTCAGCCACGATCTGCTTCTGGAAGGCACCCAGCTTCTTGATCTCCTCATGGCCGAACAGAATCGCGTCCAGCATGGTGTCTTCGCTCAGCTCATTGGCGCCGGCTTCGACCATCATGATCGCTTCTTCGGTGCCCGCCACGTACAGGCTCAGATCGCTGGCCGCGCGCTGGGCTTCATCGGGGCAGATCACAAACTGGCCGTTTACCCGGCCGACCAGTACCGCGCCGGTGGGGCCATTCCACGGAATGTCGGAAACAGCCAGGGCGATGGAGGAACCGATCATGGCCGGAATTTCCGGCGGCACGTCCTGCTCTACGCTCAGAATGGTCACGACCACCTGGACGTCGTTCCGCATGCCCTTGTTGAACAGGGGGCGGAGGGGACGGTCGATCAGCCGGCAGGTCAGGGTCGCCTTATCGGTGGGGCGGCCTTCCCGCTTGATGAAACCGCCGGGAATCTTTCCGACGGAATACTGTTTTTCTTCCACATCGACTGCAAGGGGGAAGAAATCAACGCCCTCTCTCGGCGTCGGGGCCATGGTGGCGTTCACCATCACCACGGTATCGCCCAGGTGCACCCAGACAGAACCGTTGGCCTGCTCGCAGTACCGGCCGAACTCCAGCGTCAGCTTTTTGCCGGCCAGGTCCATGGAATAGCATTTAGAATCCATTCTTTTTCTCCTTCTCTTTTCTCTCTCGTTCTCTTCTCTCCCACTGCGTTCCGCCGCATCCTCTCCGAAGCCGCCTTCCCTGGCAGCTCTTCAGCGGAACGCCCCCCTCCTTCCCGGGGAATCTTCCGATTCGGAAAAGGCGCGGAGTCCTTTTCTGAAAATCCGCCGGAAGTATTCGCTTCCGGCGGGATGATTCCTTCGATCAAGGGGTCCGGAAAACCTGAAAGGGCTGGATACCTTATTTACGCAGGTTCAGCCGGGCGATCAGCGTACGATAGCGCTCGATATCCGTCTTCTTCAGATATTCCAGCATGTTGCGGCGGCGGCCGACCATCAGCAGCAGGCCGCGGTTGGAATGATGGTCATTCTTGTTGGCCTTCAGATGCTCGTTCAGATGGTTGATCCGCTCGGTCAGCAGCGCGATCTGTACTTCGGGGGAACCGGTGTCGCCTTCATGCTGTGCATAGGCGGCAATAATCTCGGACTTGGTCATGTTCTTCATGCCCTCCTTTTTATTTTCGGGTGTCAATCGCCGCGAGCCCGGAGCGCCGTCGGAGAAAACGGACGCCTGCGCGCGCGGTTCATTCGAACCCATCGGATATGATACCAAATAATCCTCTGTTTGTAAACAGGAAAAAAACAAAAGAATCAAGGAAAACCCCGGACTTCCGAGGAAGTTCGGGGTGATCGGTTCAGGTTTTGTCCACCGGGGTCTGGGTGCTGTCCGGCTGCTCGGGCGGGTTGGTTCCGTCCGCCGGAGCCTGAGCGCTGTCCGTGCCGGCAGGCGTCGCGCCGGAATTATTTTTTATGATTCCGGTTTTTTCCTCCCGGTCTCCCGCTCACCCGTCGTTTACCGAATGAACTCCGCAATCTGATTGATCGCGGTGATCACGGCCTGCGTCGTCACCGTCGCGCCCGTCAGCGCGTCGATGTCGTCGATAGTCATCGGGATGGTCTTTCCAATGAACTGCTGCTGGAAGGACGGCTCCAGCGCCCGCTCCCCCAGGTATTCCGTCTCGGCGAAGTCGTTGTCGCCGATGGAGATTTCGGTTATTGTCCGGTTTTCGTCCACCGTCAGGAAAACGCGTACCGGACCGCCGAAGCCCTTCGCGGCGGAATTATATTTTCCGTTTCCCTGATCAACCACCTCTGCCGCAGGCTCTTCCTCCTGTTTCGGCGCCTCTTCGGTTTCCTTGTTCTTCTCAACAATGGGCGCGTCCGCCAGACCTTTGTCCAGTCCGTCGCTGATCATGCTGATGGCCTCCAGCACGGCATTGGTCGTGACGGTTGCTCCGCTCAGGGCGTCGATCTCATCGATGGTCACAGGGATGGTCTTGCCGATAAACTGCTGCTGGAAAGCCGGTTCCAGCGCCCGCTCACCCAGATATTCCGTTTCCGCGAACTGGTTGTCGCCGATGGAAATCTCCTGAATCACGCGCCCGTCGTCAAGCGTCAGGAAAACTTTGACCGGGCCGCCGAAGCCCTGGGCCGTCGCGGCATACTTCCCCTCGCCCAGATGCTCCGCCGTGCTGGTGCTCTCCACCGTGAATCCGGCTTCCGCCGCAATCTCCTCCATGGCCTGGTTCACACCCTTGATGACTGCGCGGCTGGTGATGGTCGCGCCGCTCAGGGCATCGATCTCTCCGCCGTCCTTGGTCAGGGCCACCGGAGCGCTCTTTCCGGCAAACTGCTCCTGGAACTCCGGCTCCTTGGCCCGGGCGCCCAGTCCTGCCGTTTCCGCAAAGTTGGATCCGCCGACGCTGATGCCGCCGATCGTTCCGTCAGGCCGCGCGGCCACAGTGGTCTCGACCTCGCCTCCGAAGCCCTGGGCTGTGGCGGCCTTGGAATAACCTACGGTATTCCCATCCTTGTCCTTTCCGACAATGACGCCGCTTTCCAGCTCCTCAAAGCTGTCCGCGTCCGGAATCAGCTTTCCGAGGGTCGCGTACTTCTCGCGGTTCGCGTTTTCTGCGATCACATCTTTTGTCATCAGGTTGGTCCCGGCCAGCAGCGCCGCCGCAACCACGCAGATCACCGTTAAAACCAGCCATGCAGGAAACTTGTTTTTCATCTTGAACACCTGTCCTCCGGCCCGGTTGCTTTCGAGCCTGTCCGATCGTTTCTATGGTTTGATGTATGCCTTATACCCGGGGCTGAAAGCCTGTGTCCCGTCCTTGCCGATCCACATGGCTTCGCTTCCGGTCTGATCCAGCAGCCGCTGTCCTTCCTCCTGGTCCATCAGGAACAGCGAGGTGCTCAGCGCGTCCGCCAGTCCGGAATCCTGCGCAATCACCGTCACCGCGCGCCATTTCGTCCCAGGGAAAAGGGTTTCCGGATCGATGATGTGGTGATACTGTACTCCGTCCACGGTATATCTCCGCTGATAGTCCCCGCTTGTCACCACGGATCCTCTGGAGATGCTCAGCTTGTGAATATAGGCTTCCCCCGCCGCGTCCGGATCCTGCACCCCCACGGTCCAGGCGCTGCCGTCCGGCTTGGGCCCGGTTGCCACCACATTGCCGCCTACCGACAGCAGATATCCTTCCGGCAGGGTTTCACATACCTTCTGGACAGCATATCCCTTGGCCAGAGCCCCCACATCCAGGCTGGCTTCCGGATCCGTCAGCCGGACCGTCCGGGCTGCTTCGTCCATCTCCAGATATTCAAATCCGGTGTGACCTGCCGCCGCTTCCAGCTCTGACAGCTCCGGCAGACGGGCGTTCTCCGGATCCTCAATCCCTTCCTCCCGTACCTCGTGCCAGATTCGGAGCACCGCGCCGAACATGGCATTGGTCCGGTGTCCGGAGAATTCATCCGCTTCCCGGGCCAGCTTCAGCAGATCGATGATCCGCTGATCCACGGTGAAGGTTTCCCCGGGATGCCGGTTCACGGTGCAGAGGTTCACCAGATCCGGGTATTCATGATAGATATCGTACAGATGGTCATACGCTTCCATCTGATCATGAATCCGGGCCGCCTCGGCAGAGAAGATATCCTGATCCTCCTCATAGCCGAGAATCGTGGTTACCGTGTCAAACAGGGTCAGATAGCTGGCCTGATAACGTTTCTTCTCCCGGGCCTGGCAGCCCGTGCACAGAAGAAGCGTCATGATCAGGAAAAGTACAGCCAGGGTCAGCTTCCGTCTCAATCGGGTACGCTCCTTGATTCATCCGGGCAGGGACGAATCCCTGCCCGGATGATGGTTCAGTCCTGTAATACGTATACAGTCGGAATTATTTCGCCAGCTTGGCGATCAGCTTTACAAAATCGCCGATGGCAATGGTCGTGGTCGCCAGCAGATCCGCGTCGGTCGCCTTGCCGCCTTCTCCGATGGCAATGCCGGCCGCTTCCGTCAGGGTCTTGCCGGTCACATAGGCGCAGAATCCGGCAGCCTGCTGATACCATTCACCCTTGGGGGCCACGCCGCCCATGCCGTAGGCATCTCCCTTTTCCAGCTTGCTCAGCACCTTTGCGGTGGTGTCGCTGGTCACCTTTCCTTCCGCGGAGAAGGTCGCCTTGGGCTGCACAGCGTCCATCACCATGCCGGTGATTACGTCGCCGTTCACGGTCACAGCCGCATAGGTGGCATCCAGCTGGGCGGTGCCGTCCTTGTTCTCGGTCGCGTTCTTGCAGGATTCCGCATTGGCGGTGGCCGTCAGGTACAGCACATCCCCGGCCTTTGCGCCATGATCTTCGGCCTTTTCGACCGCCAGCGCCACAACTTCCACAAAGTCACCGATCGAAATGGTGGTGGTGGCCAGGATGTCCTCATCCGTCGCCTTGCCTTCCGTCAGGGCAATACCCTTGATCTGATCCAGGGTCTTGCCCACGCAGTAAGCAGCAAAGCCCTGCGCCTGCACGTTCCATTCGCCCTTGGGGGCCACTCCGCCCATGCCGTAGGCTTCACCCATCTCGGTCTTGGTCGGGAATTCGGCAGTTGTGTCCGTGGTCACTTCTCCCTTGGCGTTGAACTTGATGTCCGCGCGGTAGGAATCGATCACGCAGCCGGTGATCACGCCGTTTTCATCCACGGTCACCGCGGCGATGGTGATCTCGTTGCGAACCTGTCCGTCCTTTTCAGGAGTGGCATCCGTGGGAGTCAGGGCAACGACAGCGGCAACGCCGGTCTTCAGCGCGCCTTCCGCGGACGCGGGAATCAGTGCGGCGGCCATCATCAGACACAGTACCAAAGCAATCAACTTCTTCATACGGGAATACCTCCATAATGTTTTTAATATGTCGATCCGCACCCGAAGGTACGGTTTCAACCGATCAGGGATCGCTTCCGCTTTTGCCGGCACCCCATGCATTTTTCCGGGGATTCGGTCAGGCTGCGCTGCGCGCTCTGCCGCCCAGGGCCCGCAGCACCCCGGCGCTGACAGCGCCGGTAGCAGCGCCGCAGGCGGTTCCGATCAGCAGCAGATACGGCAGATAACCCCAGATATAAGCGGAATGCATCAGCAGCATGGCTGTCAGAATCTGGCCGCAATTATGGCCCGCGGCGCCCAGCACGCTGACGCCGTATACGCTCAGATGGCGGCTCCGTTTTGCCGCCGCCATGACGAGCATGGACAGCAGCCCTCCGGCCAGGGAGAAAGCAAGCCCTGTCATGTTTCCGCTGAACAGCGCGCTCAACAGGCACCGTGCAGTCAGAATCAGCAGCGCCGCAGGGAGGCTCAGCCTGTACAGGGCGAAAAGGGTTACCGTATTCGCCAGTCCCAGCTTGACCCCGGGCAGCGGAATGATCATTTCCAGCGGAATCAGCCTTTCCACCCAGCTCAGGGCAAAAGCCAGCGCGGTCAGGATCGCCATGGTCGTCAGATCTTTTGTCTTCATGGCTTCTCCTTACTGCACCACCGCGTCCACATCATCCGTATCCGCCTCTCCCTCCAGACGGATCTCCACCCGGTTCGGCAGGCACACAGCGCTTCTTCCCGGAGCGGAAATCCATCCGGAATGAACGCAGTCCTCTCCGGGGCAGTCCGAGTGGGTAAAGGCTATTTTCCCGTCCCGGACGGAAATCGTGTTCCGATACGCGCCTTCGACCGTAATCTCCGTATTTTCCTCCAGCCGGAGCTCCCGGATCACTTCCCCGTCCTGATAAATCCGGGCAATGACCCTGCCGTTTCCGCCGGAGGGAATCAGCAGCAGGGCAATCATCACCAGGGCGGCCGTCACCACTGCGGCGATGGCAACTGCGTCCCCCCGCTGAAAGGTAAGACCGTCATGTTCCTTCTTCATACAAACAGCAGGGCACACCCGACGCCCCAGATCGCTCCGATCAGCACCTCCAGCGGCGTATGTCCCATCCGCTCCTTCAGATCCTCGCTCCCCTCCGTTTCATCATGCTCGAGGGTGAACCAGTCCATCAGAATATTGATCGCGCTCCCCTGGCGGCCGGTTTCACGCCGGACCCCGATCGCATCCGTCATTACGATGAAGCAGATGACGAAACAGATGGCAAAGGTCATGGAACCAAAGCCTTCCTTCAGGCCCGCCATCGTGGCCAGCGAAGCGACAAACGCCGTATGGGAGGAAGGCATTCCGCCTGATCCGAAGAGCAGGTGACGCAGGTTCCAGCCCCTGTGCCGCAGCCCGTCGATCAGATACTTGGCCAGCTGGGCAGAAAACCAGGCCGTCAGGCAGCAAAGCAGCGTACGGTTTGCGAAAACACCCTGCAACAGGATTCACTTCCTTGCAATAATTCTATCATTCTTTATGTCCCTTGACAACCCAAGCTCATTTTTTAACAAGTGCGCTCAGCTTTTAATGCCGAGATATTCCCTGATTTCACCCATCCGGTCAAGGCCGTCCTGATATCCAAGCCAGTAAAGGTTCCCCAGCTTTTCCATGTCCCGTTCCAGCCGGCTCACCTTCACCTCCCGGGAGGGAGCAATCCGCAGAATTCTTCCATCTGCGTGGAGGCGCTCCACTTCCTCAAATTCCCGGTTGGCCTCCAGGTTCATCCGTTTGATTTTTTCCATGATTTTCGGATACTTCCTGTATACCTTCTCAGCCAGGGGATCCTCCCGGTTTTTCTTGCGGAATTCCGTCTCCCGGGTCCGGATTACGATGATCTTTTCAAATCCCTCATCCAGGGCCCACTGATACGGAATCTTGCAGGAGCATCCACCGTCCAGGTAGGGCGTCCCATCAATCTGCACCATGGGCGCCAGATAAGGCAGCGTCGCCGAGGCCCGGACCGCCAGCATCAAATCGGCGCATTTCCCTTTCTCAAAAGCCTCCGGCTCCCCTGTCAGGCAGTTGGTCGCCACCGCCAGAAAACGCTGCTCCGGCCGGTTGAACCGTTCCTGATCCATCGGCTCGCAGATTCCCCGATCCTCCAGCACAAACCCGACATCAACGATGCTGTGACTGTTCTTCAGTGCTTTCAGCCCTACATATCTGGGGTCATGACGGTAGGTCAGGCTGATCCGTGCGGAACGCCCGATCTGGCCGGATACATAGTTCACTCCGGACAGCGCTCCGGCGGAAACGCCGATCACGCACTGCAGGTTCACGTCCTGCTGCATCAGGGCATCCAGCAGTCCCTGCGTATAAAGCCCCTTGAAGGCGCCGCCCTCCAGCACCAGGCATCCGGGCGTCAGCTTATCCGATGCTTTCCCTGTCGGAATCCGGTCTATTCCCGAGTAAACTTTATCCTGATTCATGGTTCCCATCCGCTTCTTTCCGGTGTCATTTCGGTCAGCCCATTATATCAGATCCCGATATCCCGCGCAATGAAAATCCCCTTTCTTTTGCCGATTGATTTTTCCTTCGGGTATGATACAATCTTCTCAGGAAGCAGCATGGATCATACGCGGAGAGAGGCGGCCCCGCCCTTCCCGTTTCTTCCGGAGGTGCAGCATGAATTCAGGCGAGTTTTACCGGTTGATTCAAATTCCCGACCCGGTTCGGGTGCAGTATGAAAAATGGGACGCGGCCGGAGCATCCCGGATGGATCCTGATCTCGAATCCAGGCTTCTCCGGCGGGATCAGTGGGACGATGCCTGGAAGGAGCTGACGGACCGGCTGGGCCCTTCGGACGCGGATCATGTCAGGGCCCTTTGGGAGGAGCTGTCCATCGCCCTTCGGCAGGTTCCGAGGTGGAAGCAGGCAGGCATCCCCCGGGAGATCTTCCGGGATACCATGATGTTTGCCTCCCGCTATCTGAAGGATGGACTGACTGCCTATGGGCATTATTGCTTCACCGCCGGATGGTGGTTCCCCCGCCAGCTGGCTATGGAGCTGTTCCGTCTGGGAAGCCTGGAGTTCGAGCTGCTGGATGGGGCGGAGGGGCGCCGGGTTTCCCTGCATATTCCGACGGATGCCTCTCTGGACTCCGAAGCCGTCGATGACTCGCTTCAGCGGTTCCGCGCCTTCGCGGCGCGATTTTTCCCTGGCTGGACGGATGCGCCCATGTACTGCGATTCCTGGCTGATTTCCCCGGCCATCCGTCCGCTTCTCGCCGAAGGCTCCCGAATCCGCGCTTTTCAGGATCGCTTTGAGGTTCTTTCCGTGGACAGCGAGAGCATGGGAGCCGTAGGCTGGGTGTTTCCGGGGCATTCGAAGGACCCGGAAACCTTCGGAGATCTCCCGGAGGGATCTTCCCTGCAGAAAAGAATGAAGGCTTTCCTCCTGGGCGGTGGAAAGCCCGGATGGGCCGAAGGCCGGATGAAATAATCCCGCCGCCCTGTGAAAGGCGGCGGGACAGCTCGCGCATACTGGTTCAAGGGAAAAAGAAATACCGGCCGAAGCCGGTATTTTCTTTTGCGTATTACTTCATCATGGCGGCGATTTCACCGGCCAGATCATCCTTGCGCTTCTCGATGCCTTCACCGCGCTCGAAGCGGGCGAACTTCACCACATCGATCTGCGCATTGGCAGCCTTGGCGACTTCGGCCATCAGACCCTTGATGGTCTTCTCGCCGTCCTTGACATACTGCTGCTCCAGCAGGCAGACTTCCTTGTAATACTTCTCGATTCTGCCTTCGACCATGCGCTCCACGATCTTTTCGGGCTTTCCTTCGTTCAGCGCCTGGGCGCGGAGGATTTCCTTTTCCTTTTCCAGCTTCGCAGAATCGACTTCTTCACGGCGAACCGCTTCGGGACGGGCTGCGGCGATCTGCAGCGCCAGGTCGTGGGCGAAGGTCTTCACTTCGTCGCTCTTCTTTCCGTTCTCGTCAGCGGACACTTCGACAATGACGCCAACCTTTCCGCCCAGATGGATATAGGTGGAAATCACGCCCTTCGTCTCATAGCGCTCAAAGCGGCGGATGGAAATCTTTTCTCCGATGGCGACAGTCGCGTCGCTGATCATGTCGGAAATCGTCTTGCTCTCGTCATCCACGTACTTCTGAGCCAGCAGGGCATCCACATCCGCGGGATTCGCCTGGGCGATATGCTTGGCAACGCTGTTGGCGAAGTTCTTGAAGTTGTCGGTGTTGGCCACGAAGTCGGTTTCGCAGTTGACTTCGACGATCACGCCCACGGTGGCATCCTCATTCACATACTGGGCAACCGCGCCTTCCGCCGCGATCCGGCTGGCCTTCTTGGCCGCCTGGCTCAGTCCCTTTTCACGCAGCCATTCAATGGCTTTTTCCATATCGCCATCGCTCTCAACCAGGGCCTTTTTGCAGTCCATCATGCCGGCGCTGGTACGCTCACGAAGCTCTTTGACCATAGAAGCAGTAACTGCTGCCATCTTTCATCATTCCTTTCTGTTTCTTCAGCATATCCGCCGGATATTCCGGCGAAGGATCGTTCTGTCCGGCTGCCCCGTCCCTCTCCTTTCGGAGCGTTCCGGAGCGGTTCCTCGGGAATCAGGCCTCGGCGGGCACTTCCGCGGGCGCTTCCGCAGCCGCTTCGGGCGCGTCGTCTTCCACCTGCTCGCCCTGCTTGCCTTCCAGCACGGCGTCAGCCATCTTGCCGGCGATCAGCTTGACCGCGCGGATGGCGTCATCGTTTCCGGGGATGACATAGTCGATCTCGTCAGGATCGCAGTTGGTATCAACGGTACCCACGATCGGGATGCCCAGGATGCGGGCTTCGGTCACAGCGATGTGCTCCTTCCGCGGATCCACCACGAACAGGGCGCCGGGCAGCTTTTTCATCTCACGGATGCCGCCCAGATTCGCTTCCAGCTTTTCACGCTCATGCTGCAGCTTGGCAACTTCCTTCTTGGGCAGGACGTCGAACTGACCGTTCTGCTCCATCTTGTCGATCTGGTTCAGCCGGTCGATCCGGGTCCGGATGGTCCGGAAGTTGGTCAGCATGCCGCCCAGCCACCGGTTGTTGACATAGTACATGTTGCAGCGCTTGGCTTCGGATTCGATGGATTCCTGCGCCTGCTTCTTGGTTCCGACGAACAGAATGCTCTTGCCT
>ODAI014202739.1_pt1 | contig 10529 bp, 8 predicted proteins | sample 1539321 | NCBI WGS metagenome assembly ODAI01 (sample SAMN02144231, study PRJEB22623) | gut metagenome | biome: sheep rumen | host: Ovis aries | place: New Zealand | reverse complement strand
TTCCAGGGCTCATAGGCAAGGGTCTTCACGGGATCTTTCATTCCGGGCGTGCAACGGAAGGGCATACGACTCAACCTCCTCTTATTCTAGATGGTCCACTTCGGGCAGAAACGTGCCAGGAAGCAACGAATTGATTCCGCGCGGGAACGCATCCTCTCGTTCTCGAAAACATTATATCATGATACGCCGGAAAGTGCCAATCATGAAAAAGCCCGTCAGAAACACAATAATGGAAACTATGAAACAAAAAGAGAAGAATTCAGCACAAATGATCTCAATTGATTGCAAAACATTTCAAATGAATTTATGTATCAAGCTTGAAATGGGGGCGGGATTTTCATATAATTGTGCACAGCAAGGTGCCACGTGTACCTGTAGAAAAAGGAGGGTTAACCTATGAAGAAATTCCTGTTGGTTCTGTTTGCCGTGATGCTCGCAATGACCTCCGTGGCCAGCGCGGCGGGTCTGCCGAAGAAGATTGAAGTGCAGCTGCCTGCCAAGGCCGGCGGCGGCACGGATGTGGCGGGACGCCAGCTGACCGAATGGATCAACAAGAACGGCGGAACCACCATGACTATCAAGAATAACACCGATGGCAACGGCGTGGTGGCCTATGAAACCATCCGCACCGCGAAGAAGGACGGCAGCAAGATTCTGTTCTTCCACTCCACCATGATTATTAAGTATGCCACCGGTCAGTATCAGCAGAGCCCCGTGGACGAATTCAAGATCGCGGCAGTGGGCCTGCCCACCGAAAAGGGCGGCTATGTGCTGGTCGTTCCCGCAGCCAGCGGAATCAAGACCGTGGATGAATTCATCGCGGCTGCCAAGGCGAACGAAATGCGGATCGGCATTGAGACCGGCGGTTCTTCCCACATCATGAGCGGTATGATGTCCAAGGCCCTGGATATCACGCTGCGCTACACCGATGCCGGCTCCGACACGGAGAAGCTGACCGGCCTGGTCGGCGGCTCCATTGACTGCGCTCTGGTGAACGCCAACCAGGCCAGGCAGTATGTGGAATCCGAAAAGGTGAATGCCATCGCCGTCTTCTCCGCTACCGACGAAGGGGCCCGGAACAGCGTTCTGCCAGACGTGCCTTCCTTTAAGGAATCCGGATATGACCTGGTGTTCGGCACATATTTCTATGTCCTGCTGCCCAAGACCGCGGATGATGAGACTGCCATGGCGATCCATGATCTGTTCAGCAATGCGGCCTCTGATCCTGAAGTGAAGGAAATCCTGGAAAAGTCCGGGTTCGGCATGGAGTTTGCTCCCTATGATCAGAACGTGGCACTGATGCAGGCTCAGCAGGATGCCCTGGTTGCGGCCTGCCACGAGCTGGGTCTGGATCAGCAGTAAGGCTGCCATCTTGACGGGTACGCCGCTCGAAACGTAACGAACCGCGTCATACCCGATTGCAAAGTCGGTATGGCGCGGTTCTTCCATCTGTAAAAGAAGGGGGACATACCGTGAAAGTTAAACGCGACCAGGTGACTGGGCTGGTGCTTGTAGCGCTGGGAATCGTGATTTTCATCATGACATCCCAGTTCAGAAAACCCATGACCCTGGAATATCCGGGGCCAAAGCTTATGCCCAGTATCGCTGCGTTCGGAATGGTTGTATGCGGGCTGGGAATATTCATCAAGGGCTGCAGGGATAAGGACGGCGGAAAGATTCCGCTGAGCAGACAGGGGCTGCTGCGGGTTATCATTACATTTGCTGCCCTCTGCCTGTATATTTTCGCCATGAAGTATCTGGGCTTCCTGATCGTCACGCCTTTCCTGGTGTTCGGGCTGACCATGTACTTTGCGAAGGCAAGCGGCGTGGATGTCAAAATCTGGGCAGTAGCCCTGTTTGCCGTCGCGGTTACCGGCATTATCTGGGCGATGTATGTGCCGCTGTTTGGCATGGAACTGCCCATCGGCGAGCTGTTTGAGTAAAGGAGGGGAAAAGAAATGCTGTCTTATCTTCCATATATCTTTTCCCAATTGATTCAGCCGCTGAACCTGCTGCTGATGGTGGCGGGAACGGCGGTCGGCATCATCTTTGGAGCCATTCCCGGCCTGTCCGGAACCATGGCGGTCATGCTGTTCATGCCTTTGACCTATACCATGGAATCCAGCACGGCCATTATCTTTATGCTGGCCCTGTGGATCGGCGGATGCTCAGGAGCGTTTATCGGATCCGTTCTGCTGGGGATTCCCGGTTCCGCATCCGCGGTGGCGACCTGCTGGGACGGACATCCCATGGCGAAGAAGGGCCAGGCAAGCAAAGCGCTGGCCATCGGCATGACGGCGTCCTTCCTTGGAACGTTCTTCAGCGCCATTATTGGCGGGCTGCTGGCGGAAAAGGTAGCGGACTTTGCCTTTGCCATGGGCCCCTGGGAATACAGTGCCCTGTGCCTGGTGGCGATGACAATGGTGCTGGCGATCTCCAAGGGCAATATGTTCAAAGGACTGGCGTCCACCTGCATCGGTATCCTGCTGGCGACGGTTGGATACAGCCCCGTGGATGCGGAGCCCCGGTTCACCTTTGACAACATGTATCTGCTGGGCGGCCTGGGAATGATCGTGGTGCTGACCGGTATTTTCGCGGTCAGCCACATTCTGGTTACCTTTGGCAAGGGTTTCGGCAAGCCCCCGGAAGTCAGCAGGGAAGGCCTGAAGGGCTTTGGCCTTACGCTCAGGGACGTGAAGGAAGAACTGAAGACCATTATCACCTCCTTCCTTATTGGCCTGGGAATTGGCTTCCTTCCCGGAATGGGATCCGGACTTTCCAATCTGGTGGCCTATTCCACGGCCAAGAACGGCTCAAAGCATCCTGAAGAGTATGGGCACGGGGCTCCCGGCGGCATCTGGGCGCCGGAGGTGGCCAACAACGCGGCCATCGGCGGCGCAATGATTCCCATGGCGGCCCTGGGAATACCCGGGGACTCCACGACAGCGCTGCTGATCGGTGCCCTGACCATTCACGGGCTGGAAATGGGGCCCATGGTGTTCAAAAACAGTGGGAACGTGGTATATCTGATGTTTGTCACAGTGGCTGTGGTGGCTGCGCTGGTACTGCTGATGCAGGCGCTGTGCAAGCGCTGGTTCCCCTATATTCTCAAGGTTCCCAGCTGGTTTATGTATTCCGCTCTGCTGGTCATCTGCCTGGCCTCCGCCTATGTGGACAGCGGCAATCTGTACAAGTGCGGCATGATGATGGTGTTTGCGGCGGTTGGAATCCTGATGTCCCTGAGCGATCTGCCCGCGTCGCCGCTGATTCTGGCTTTCATCCTGACCCCCACACTGGAAACGAAGACGCTGCAGGCGTTTCAGAGCGTTCCCAAATGGACCGAATTCTTTACTCGCCCCGTTTCCGGCGTTTTGATGGTGATCGCGATCATCTGTATCTTCTCTCCCATCATCAAGCCCCTCTTTGGTAAATTAAAGAAAAAGAAAGCCTGATGAAATAAAAAACGGGCTGACTACTCTCGAGTTCTGAGCAGTCAGTCCGCTTTTTTGTTTATTCCATGGTCAGGTCCCGGGCGATTCCGTACTTCTTCATGCGGCGCCAGAGGGTGGTTTTGCTGATGCCAAGCTCCGCGGCGGCTTTCTCCCGGTTTCCGTGGAACCGATTAAGCAGATCCAACAGTTCCTGGGCCCGGGGATTTATAAGATGCTCTTCCGGACTGCCGGTTTCCTCGCTCTTCTCGCTGGACATCTCCCGCAGATGATGGAGCAGCGCGTCCGCGGAGACGCTGCGCTTTTCAGATAACAGCACAAGGCGGTCGCACAGGCCCGCCATCAGGTCCAGATTGCCCGGCCAGTCGAAATCCTGCAGCGCGGTCATGGCTTCCTCCGTCAGATGAATCTGACGGCCGATGGTTCGACAGGTATCGGAAAGCACGGCGCCGAACCAGGAGGGAATATCCTCCCGGCGGGAACGGAGGGGAGGAATATCAATGCGCAGCGCGTTCAGGGCGTAATACAGATCTTTCCGGAATGTGCCTTCCCGGACCTTCTGAGACAGATTGGCCTCGGTGGAAAGAACCAGACGGATATTGATGGGCATGGGAAGGTTGGAACCGTTGCTTCGATAGCGGCCGCGGGTCAGCTGGAGAATTTTGTACTGCGTTTCCAGGGAAAGCAGTTCCACCTGACGGATATAGAGGGTACCTCCCCGGGCCAGATCCACTGCGGACTGATCCCCGTCCTTTCGGGAAGAGTAGCGGCCGAAGAGTTTTTCATCCAGATCATCCGGATGAGAGGCGCTGCAATCCAGGGTTAAAAAAACCCCATCCCGACGGAGGGACTCATTGTGGACGCACTGGGCCAGATACCCTTTCCCCGTGCCGGATTCACCCTGCAGAAGGATGGGGACCGAATAGCGGGAGAGCCGCTTCAGCTGAGTGATCACCTGCTGAAAGGCGGGATTGGCGGCGAAAATCTGGTCGAAGGTATAATGAGCGGTCTGTCCCTGGCGGGCTGTTTCCTTGCGCAGGGTGGAATCCATCTCGGTGACTCTGGCGCTCTCCTGAAAAGTCAGGATTGCGCCGGAAACCCGGTTATCCAGCAGAACGGGCATGATGCTCATGAGGGCGGTCCGGTGCCCCAGGGTTACAACCGCGGCTTCGATCTCCCGCGCCTCCGACAGGACCCCGCGAAGATCGCTGGCGGAAAGATCTTTGATCAGACTTTCCGCCGGGGTGCCCATAATCTCCGGAAGCTTTTTGCCGGATAGCTGGCAGAAGGCCCGGTTCGCCAGACGGATGCTGCCGGTTTCGTCCACCTGAACAATGGCGTAGGCGGTATTATCCAGCATGGCGCTGATTTCTGCGTTGGAACGTTTCAGCAGATCCACGCTGTATCCCACAAGGGATGCCGCTTCCAGGGCCTCCCTGGCGCTCTCTTCCCCCATGGATAGAAAGACCGAGAATAGCCCCAGAGAGGAGGCCTGCTTCATGACCACCTCTCCGCCGATGACGCCCTGGCAGCCGTCGGAAACCGCCTGCATCACCAGACCGGTATACTGATCAATGTCCGTGGCGGTATACACCTTCAGGTCAACATTCAGCAGGCTGTTGAACCGCTCCGTGTTGTGAAACATATTGAAAAAACCGATGATCCCAAGTCTGGGGACTTCAGGCTCCTGGAGCTGCGTTTTCGCCTTCAGATCCAGCACCAGCGTTTCCAGCTCCTGGGTGGAGGCGCGCATCTCAATAACCGGGATTTCCACTGCGGCTCGGATCAGCCGGGCCTGGAGCCCCCGGGCAATAATCAGGTCGCAACCATCCCTGGCCAGGGAAACGGCTTTCTCCGCCACCTTATCCGTTTCCACGTATTCCACCGTCATGGGGGACAGGCGGGGATAATTGCCAATGAGGGAATCAAAAATGTCCTTCAGTTCCGGGTAGGGCATCAGGATTGCCGCTTTGGCCACGCTGCATCAGCTCCTTTAAATGGATTGCATTTCAGGGTGAAGCCATCATATCATTCCTCATTCAGCGTGTCAATGAAAAGATTGATTTCATTTTATTTCAAACAGATAAAATCCTTCCACATTTGGATGAATTCATCCGTTGACGAAAATGGGCAGAATGTGGTACATTTGTGCCAGTTCGGGGAGAACATTGAAAGGAGATCAGAAGGCATGAGCTTCAAACCACAAGGAATCGTTGTACCAATTGTTACTCCTGTGGATCAGGAGGGGCGGCTGAACGAAAAAGCTTACCGCAAACTGGTGGACTATCTGGTGGATAACGGCATTCACGGCGTTTTCCCTTTCGGAACGACGGGTGAATTTTACGCCTACGACCAGGGATTTTACAATGAGCTGCTGGCCCTGACGAAGGAAGCGGTTGCCGGCCGGATGAAGATTTATGCCGGTGCCAACAACATCACTACCAGGGGCGCCATCAAAATCGCTCAGGCGGTGGAAAAAGTGGGCGGCATTGATGCCCTGAGCGTGCTGACACCCATGTTTGTCAGCCAGACGCAGGAGGAAGTTTATACCTACTATAAAGCCATCGCCGCGGAGACCAGCCTGCCGATCATTATTTACAACAACAAGCCTAAAACGAACGTTGGCGTGGACCCCGCCACCATTGCCAGGCTGGCGGAAATCGACAATATCGTGGCGGCCAAGGATTCCACCGGCGACATGACGAACGCGGAGGAATATATCCGTCTGACCCGGGGGATGGATTTCAGCGTGATGATGGGACGGGATACCCTGATTCTGGCCGGCCTGCACTATGGGGCCACCGGCGCCATCGCGTCCTGCGCCAACGTGGCACCCAGAATCGCCGTGGATATTTATGAAAAGTTCCAGGCCAAGGACTATCAGGGCGCCCTGGACGCCCAGTTTAAACTGAGCGCGCTTCGGGTTGCCACCAATATGGGCTCTTTCCCGGTGACGCTGAAGGAAGCCCTGAAGATGATCGGACAGGACTGCGGAGACTGCGTGCCTCCGATTCTCCCGCTGCATGAGGATCAGAAGGAGAAGCTCAGGAAGGTCCTGATGGGGATGGGATTGATTCAATAACCGATTGGCATCTTGCGCGCAAGCGCAATGACCAATAGAATCGCTTTGCAGGCGATGACACAAGATTATGAGAAGAATCAGGAGGAATGCAAAATGAAAATCGCGTTTATCGGACTGGGAATTATGGGCAAGCCCATGGCCAAGAACCTGCTGAAGGCGGGACATGAGCTGAGAGTATATGACCGGAATCAGGCGACCCTGGAAGAGATGAAGGAAGCGGGAGCCACCGTCTGCGGCTCTTCAGCGGAAACGGCGGAAGGCGTGGATCTGGTCATCACCATGCTGCCCAACAGCCCCCATGTGAAGAGCGTCATGCTGGAGGATGACAAGCTGGTGGAGAAGATGCCCAAGACGGCCACCTTCATTGACTGCTCCTCCATTAACCCTGTGGCCAGCCGGGAGATCGCGGCGGAACTGGCGAAATACGGCATCGACATGCTGGACGCGCCGGTTTCCGGCGGTCAGCCCAAGGCCGTGGACGGCACCCTGGCCTTTATGGTCGGCGGCAAGGAAGAAGTTTTCAATAAGTTCAAGCCCGTCCTGGAAGCCATGGGTTCTTCCGTGGTGCTCTGCGGCGATGTGGGCGCGGGCAACGTGACCAAGCTGTGCAACCAGACCATCGTGGCAGTGAACATCGCGGCCCTGGCGGAAGCCCTGCAGATGGGCCAGATGTGCGGCGTGGAACCCGAAAAGATCTTTGCCGCAATCAAGGGCGGCCTAGCCGGCAGCACGGTCATGAATGCAAAGGCCCCCATGATGATGGATCAGAACTTCCAGCCCGGATTCCGTATCGACCTGCACATTAAGGATCTTACCAACGTGCAGGATGCGGCCAAGGCCGTGGATGCCCCCATCCCGCTGACCCAGATGGTGCTGGAGATGATGAAGATCTTGCATCACGACGGGGACGGCGCCTGCGATCACAGCGCGCTGCTGAAGTACTATCAGAAGCTGACGGGTGAAGTGCTGCATCACTGAGAACAATAAAACAGGGCGAAGCCAAGCTGGCTTCGCCCTGTCCTGAAAAGCGGGGGAAACAGCATGAAATTCATCTTTGCGCCGGATTCCTTCAAGGGATCCCTGACGGCGATAGAGAGCTGTGATATTCTGGAGCGGGTTTGCGCGAAGCATTTTCCCGGCTGCGAGACGCAGAGCGTCCCCGTGGCGGACGGCGGTGAGGGCACGGTGGATGCCCTGCTCCGGGCCATGGGGGGCGAGAGGATCAAAACGCCGGTCACCGGCCCTATGTTTGAACCGGAAACGGCTGAGTGGGGGCTGCTGCCCGACGGGAAGACCGCGGTGATGGAAATGGCCCAGGCCAGCGGTTTGCCCTATGTCCCCGCGAATCAGAAGGATCCGCGGAAGGCGACCAGCCTTGGAACGGGAGAGATGATTGCCGAAGCGCTCAGGCGCGGCGTGAGGAAGATTCTGATCGGCATCGGAGGCAGCGCCACCAATGATGGGGGCATCGGCATGCTGACAGCCCTCGGCGCGCTGTTTACCGACGGGAACGGGGAAAAGGTAAAGCCCATCGGCGGTGAGATGATCCGGGTGGCGAAAGCGGATTTCTCCGGACTGATGTCGGAACTGAAGGAAACAGAGATTACCGTTATCTGCGACGTGACCAATCCGCTGCTGGGGGAGGATGGAGCTACCTTTATCTATGGCCCCCAGAAAGGGGCGATTCCGGAGATCCGGGATGAACTTGAAGCGGGTATGATCCACTATGCGAAGGCGGTTGAAACCGCTGTGGGGCGGGATATCTCCCACTTCCCCGGCGCTGGCGCGGCAGGCGGCCTGGGCGCGGCCCTGAGCGGTGTCCTGGGCGCGACGCTGAAGAGCGGCATTGACGCTGTCCTGGACGCGGTGGACTTTGAGAGCCGCCTGGAGGGCGTGGATCTGGCCATTACGGGTGAGGGCCGGATTGACGGACAGAGCGTTCGCTTCGGCAAGGTGCCGGTGGGTGTGGCCAAACGCTGCGCCGCCAGAGGCATTCCCACCCTGGTGCTGGCCGGGGGAATCGGGGAGGGCGCAGAAGGCCTGTTCGACATGTGCGAGAGCACCATCCAGACCACGGTTTCCGGGCCTATGAGCCTGGAGAAAGCCATGAAGGACGCTCCGGCACTGTATGAAGCTGCGGCGGACCGGCTTATGCGGGCGGTTAAGATTGGCATGGGGCTGCGAAAATAAGCGTGGTCCGATTCCTGAAATCGTTATGGAAGGTTCCGAAGACAATAGACCCAACATTGAAACGGAGGCAAACAAGATGATCCCCAAAGTAGTAAAAATGGATGTTTATCCGGTGGCGGGCCATGACAGCATGGAGCTGAATCTGTCCGGTGCGCATGCGCCGTATTTTACCCGGAACGTGGTCGTTCTTGAGGACAGCGAGGGCAACCTGGGCGTGGGCGAGGTCCCCGGCGGACAGAAGATCACCAAAGCGCTGGAAGATGTGAAGGATCTGGTTCTGGGCACCTCCATCGCCGACTATAAGGGAACCCTGAACAAGGTACGGGCCTGGCTGAACGCCAACATCAAGGACGATGTCCGCGGCCTGCAGACCTTTGACCTGCGGACCGGCGTACATGTGGTGACGGCGATCGAGGCGCCGCTGCTGGACCTGCTTGGAAAATTCCTGGATCTGCCGGCCGCGGCGCTGATGGGCGACGGCATTCAGCGGGACCGGGTGCGGTTCCTCAGCTACCTCTTCTATATTGGGGACCGGAAAAAAACCGATCTGCCCTATATGAGCGAGGAAGATTCCGACTGTGAATGGTACCGGCTGCGCAATGAGGAAGCCCTGACTCCCGACGCCATCGTAGCGCTGGCCAAGGCCACCGTGGACAAATACGGATTTGAAGACTTCAAGCTCAAGGGCGGCGTGCTGGCCCCGAAGGAAGAGGTCAAGGCCGTTACCGCCATCAAAAAAGCATTCCCCAATGCCCGGGTGGACCTGGATCCCAATGGCTGCTGGAGCCTGAAGGAAGCGCTGGAAGTGGCGCCGGATCTGAAGAAGGTGCTGGCTTACATGGAAGACCCCTGCGGCGCGGAAGCCGGATTCAGTGGCCGGGAAGTGATGGCGGAATTCCGCAAGGCGACCATGATGCCCACCGCGACCAATATGATCAATACGGACTGGCGCCAGATGTGCCATACCATCGCGCTGCAGAGCGTGGACATTCCGCTGGCGGATCCGCATTTCTGGACCATGAACGGCAGCGTCCGGGTTGGTCAGCTGTGCAATGACTTTGGCCTCATGTGGGGCTGCCACAGCAACAACCACTTTGATATTTCCCTGGCGATGGTGGTGCAGTGCGCTGCCGCCATCCCCGGAAAGATGAACGGCATCGATACCCACTGGATCTGGCAGGAAGGCCGGGAGAGGCTGACCAAGGAACCCATGCAGATTGTGGATGGATGCATCGACCTGCCGAAGAAGCCGGGTCTGGGCATCGACGTGGATCTGGATCAGGTAAAGAAGGCCAACAAGATCTATATGGAGAACTGCCTGGGCGCCCGGGACGACGCCATTGGCATGCAGTATCTGATCCCCGGATGGAAGTTCGACAACAAGAAGCCCTGCCTGGTTCGCTGAGAGGGAATCAATCCGGCCGGCTGGAGAATCCAGCCGGCCTTCTGACAATGGAGGGAAACAAAAGTTGCGTACAGTTGTACAGATCAAACCTGAGGATAACGTGGCCATCGCTGTGAGACAGTTGGAAAAGGGCACGGAGATCATGCCCGGGGTCGTCACGCTGTCGGAAATCCCCCAGGCCCATAAAATCGCCCTGACCGATATCCCGAAGGACGGAGCGGTTATCCGCTACGGCGTCACCCTGGGGTATGCCCTGGATCCCATCGCGAAGGGACAGTGGATCAACGAATATATGCTGCGGCTGCCCACGCCGCCCTCCCTGGACGATATGCCATGGGGGACGAATATCCGTACGGATCTGCCTGAGCCGCCGGTAAAAACCTGGTGGGGTTACCGGAATCCG
>ODAI014685226.1_pt1 | contig 10530 bp, 9 predicted proteins | sample 1539321 | NCBI WGS metagenome assembly ODAI01 (sample SAMN02144231, study PRJEB22623) | gut metagenome | biome: sheep rumen | host: Ovis aries | place: New Zealand | reverse complement strand
CCTCTCTTATTTGTCCAAGAAGACTTTCTAGATAAATATATAGAAAACGATATGATTCGTATTTTGGAAAGAGAAGTATCTGGTTACGAAGAAGAAGTTGTAAAAAACGATATAATATCTACAACTCTTGATGACAATGAAATAAAAAGAAGAAAAGCAGAACATTTAATGCCAATGGCTGTAAGATTAGAAGAAGGATTAAAAGAAACTATTGAAAGTGCTAAAAAAGGAGACGGAATAGATAGAGAATTATTAGAAACAATAACTCCAACATACAATACAGAAACAAAAAAAATTGAAATAAATGTTCTCGGAGTACAAGCTTATAGTACAAAAGATTTAAATTTGGAAAACGATAATAATGAAATACAAATAAATTTATTAAGACATCTAGAAGAATTAGATAGAAAAAAGAAAAAAGAAAAAACACGAGATTTAGGTATAGAAATTTAAAAAGAAGGGTTTTAAAACCCTTCTTTTTTTAAACATAATAATTTCTCTTTATGTGTGTTACACAAAATACATTTAAGAATCTAAAAAAACTTTCTTAAACATATCTTCAGCAAGTCTTTTAAGATTAATTTTAATATCACATAAACCATCACTTCGTCCGCTAGACCAAGTATTTATAACGTGAAAATCAAACACCTCAACATATGATGCAAACTGACCACAATCAAGTTCATCAACCTTTTTAAGCACAGCTTCATAATTTTCATCACCAGCACCACCTGTAAGACAATTCATAAAGCCATACCACTCATCAGTAAGAATAAGTAAAGACGAATATTTATTCTGCATTTTAAACAAAAACTCATAAATATCAATATTACCATCTGGATGCTTTGTACCTTTTATGCCATCAATTCTAAGATAACAAGATAATACAGGGTCGTTCTGGTCATTTGTAGTTACTAAATCATAATCATATATTTTAATCATCTCTTTCCTCCTTCTTGTATAACAAATACACATATTTATTATATGTAATGATTAATTAAAAAAATACAACTGCAGTAAAAAACAATAAAATGTATAAATACAATTTTTTGAAAAATTATACACAATAATAACAAAAAAGAGAAGAATTAATCCTTCTCTTTTTTAAGTAACTAAGTTCTTATCAACTTTTAAATATCTCTTGTCATTAGGAACAGATAATATATCTAATGCCTTCTTAATATCTGAAAACTCTAAACCACTCTTAGTAGTTGCAAGTTTCCCTTCTATAATATCTTGATAAGAAGCAAGAGTTGTTTTAACTATCTTTCCTTCAAAAAACTCTTCAATATCGTGAGTTTCATCATCGATGATTACATATCCATCAATATTATAGTCAGTGTTTTTTAGCCATTCTTCAATTTCTATACCTCTTACATGGTCTCTATCTTTCGGAGTTATGCCAATAACCTCAATTCCAAAGAATTTGAATTTTCTTTTTAAACTCTTCATTCTCTTATTGTTCTCTTTATAAGGTTTATAAAAAGAACTCCTCCAAGAAGAACTAAGAACAACTTTAGCATTTGCTCTGTGGCAAATAATAGATAAAATAAAAACTTTAACAATTCTGATACCATAAATATCCCAAGATTGCCATAAACTCTTAAGAATTTTGTTTTTCATACAAATATCAGAAAATATCTGAGTTGGCTTATTCCATCCATTTAAAACACCATCTATGTCAAGAAATATTACTTTAATACCTTTATTTCTATCCATAATTCCTCCTAACAATAAATATATAATATTCTATTTAGAAAGAGATTTTTTTATCAAATATATCCTAAACTCTTTTATATTATAGCATAAAAATAGAGCCTATACAGGCTCTATCTAATTAAAATTCGTTTATATTATAAGTAATCTGGTTGCTCCAATTAGAATAGCTAATTTCACTTCCAAGCATCTTATAAGCTCTAACTTTTACATTAACAGTCTCATTTTCCATAATAGGATAAGAAAAAGTCTTATCTTCTTGCATTAAATATCTTTCAGTAACTTCTCCGTCTTTTTCTTCTGATAAATAGAATTCATATCCATCTATCTCAGGAATTTCCTCTGCTTCTACATTTATTATATAAGTTGTATCTGTTTTTTCACTTTCAAGCTCAGATAAAGCAGGCGTTCTATCAAGCTCTGTTGCATTAATTTCTAACTCATCAAAGTCAGCAGCATTAAGAAGGAAAATTTCTCTGCCATCAACATCTCTATATCTATCAATATATAAGCCATTCTTATTAACATAATTAGAAAGAAAAGTAATAAGTAAAGATTCAACATTATCATAATCAAGATTACAAATTCTGCTATATAAATTCTTATCATCGTTACAAATTCTAAGAAGGTCTGAATCAAAATTAGCTCCATCACTTGCCATTTCTACAGAAGTAACATCATAACCAGCATCATTTTTACTTACAACAAACATTCCAGATTCTCTTCCAGAACTCTTGAGAATCAAAGTATGACCAACTCTATCAAGTCCAAAAGTCCAGAAATTACCATAAACTTTTGTATCGATAATATCACTATCATCAATCTTTTCTGTTAAAATAACAGGAATTAAAAGCTCTCCGTCATAATATTCCTTATTCATAGTAGACATATAACTGCTAATAGCTTCTTCATAAATATTATCTCCATCATATCTATATATAGGAAGTTTTTCAGTTACTTCAATAAGACTATTTCCAGTAACTTCATTACTCCAAGGAGAATAAATATCACCATCAGGAGTACTCTTATAAGCTCTAACCTTAGCCTTTACATAAAATTCATCTTGATAATAAAAACTATAAGAAGCCTCATCTACTCTCTCTATAACTTCAGTTCTCCAATCATCTTCATTCTCATATTTTTCTACATAACAAATTTCATAACCATCAACATCAACAAAACCATTCCAAGTAAGACTAAGCTCAATACCTTCTTCAGTATCTTTTCTTACAAACTCAGCTAAATCAATGATATGATTATCTAAATTTTCTTTTTCTTCAGTAACAACTTCTGTACTAACAACATCTGTTTCTGCATCTTTAGTATTGTTTTTTCCACAGCCAGAAAGGATAATGCTGGTGACAAGTACAGAAATAACTGCAAGTGATAAATATTTCTTCATAAAAGAACCTCCTGAAAATAAACTAAACTAAGTATAGCCTTAAATTCTGATAATATCAAGACTATTTAAATCTCTTAAACATTTTATAAACTTAATATATCACAAAAAACGAATTTTTTCCAACAAAAAACAGAGAAAGGTGTTAAAACCTGTCTCTGTTTTATAATCAAAGAGAAAAATCAGAATCTTCATATGTTTTCGTTTTTCTGATTTCAATTTGCTCTTCAATGCTCTTTTTGTTAGATTTATCTTCAATAATATTATTAAAGGAAACATCTTCTTTTTTATCTAAATCAGTTCTTTTTATTGTATCCATAAATTTTTCTCTAAAAGCATCACTGTAATGAATTTCATTTGCATTTTTTAAATTAAAAGGCTGTCCAATAGGCTCTAAACCATCTAAAGATGTCTCTTTAAAATCAGCTTTGTCTATTGGAATACTTTTATCTCCAGCATTTTGATAAGAATCATTAATTTTATTTAATTCTGTCTTATCTGAATGAAGAATACTGGAAATTTTAGCCTTTAACTTATCTCTCCAATCTTCGTGGTCATAAAGACCATTTAAATAAAAAAGAGATAAGCTTTTATACCTATCTCTAATTTAAACTCATTTTTGAATTGTAAAACTATTGCTCCAATCTGAATATTCGCAAACACCTGTAGTTGTGTTCTTCTTATAAGCTCTAACTCTAAATTTTAAAAAACTATCATATAAAGAACTGTACTCTATATAATTTTGTTCAACCATATAAGTAACACTATTTTCTTCTCCAGATAAAACATTTTCTTCATAAATTTCAAACTCATATCCATCAATATCTGCAATTTCTAGACAATGAATTACATATATTTCAGCTTCCTCTGTCTTTTTCATCTCTATATCAGTAATATAAGGTACTTCTTCAATTCCACTTTTTAAATCATCCTCAGATAAAGTGTTAGAAACACTTGTTAAATAAATTTCACTCCCATCAATATCCTTAAAAGCATCAACTAAAAGATTGTTTTCATAAACATACTTAGAAAATACTTCGGTTTTTCTAGATAAAAGTTCGTTATCATTAACTTCATCGAAAGATTTTAAAAGCTTTTTATCGTAATTCGTAAGCTTTAAAAGCTCATCTTCTTCAAAATCAGATTTAATATTTACATTTAAAATTTGTAAATTATTAAGGTCTTCATTAAAGTAGAAAACACCTCTATAAAGCTTAGTTTGCTTACAAACAAGTTTATTTCCAAATTTATCTACATAATAAATCCAAAAATTTCCCATATAAGCAAAATTATTATCTTCATCATAATTAATACTAACAGGAAGAACTACAGGAATAATTATACCATCAACATCAATATCCTTATAATTTTCTATTAGATAATCACTAATTAAACTAACATAAACATCTTCACCTGAATAAGTGTAATCAGGAAGTTTCTCAAGTTTAGAATCATTTAAGCTAACATTTTTGCAATCACTCCACTCAGAATACTTTCTTTCATTCTGAAAATTCTTAAAAGCTCTAACTTTTATTATTAAAGAAGCATCATGGTCATAAGTAAAATCATAAAAATTATCTGTAACTTCAATAATCTTCTCATCTAAAAACTCATCAGAAGTATTATTGTTTTCAGAATAAGATATTTCATAACCATCAGCATTTGTAATTTTATTCCATTTAGAAGATAAAATCCACAAATCATCTTTTTCTTCTTTTGTAATATCTTCAAGCACTGGAACTTCTAATTCATTATTTTGATTATTTTCAAATAAATTAAATTTAGAATCAACAGGAATAATAGTAAGTTCTCCTCTAACTTCTCCCCCAACAATTTTTAAATTCATATTATATATACCTGATTTTAAGTCAAGACTAGTAGAAGACGTATCAGATAAATAAACATTTTCCTCAATATCTTCATAGCTTTTAGTAGTAAAATCTATTTCAACATGACCATCTCCAGATAAATCATAATATAAAAGAATTTTTGAGTCACTCTTTAAATTTAATTCTGCTTCAGTATCTGTATTTTCTAAAGCCCCATCTATATATATCTTAAAAAGATTATTGTCATCTTTATTTATATAAATTCTTGTATATTCTTCAACTCCACAAGCAAGCATAAAGAAAGATAAAAATAGAAAACAAAAAGTAAGTATAATTTTATTTTTCATAAAAACCACCACCCAGCCTATAATTAAGAAAACTATACCATTTAAAATCAAGAAAATCAACAATTTTATAGAATTCAGTCAAGAAAAAACAATAAAAAAACTAAATAAAAACTAATTTTGATTTTATCTTATATTATCCACTTAAAGGTTGATTTTTGACTTTTATGATATTTAAGCCAAAAACTAACCTTTTACAAATTTTTTAAATGTTTATAAACCCAATAAAATTGTTTCAGGATAAAATTGAAAAATGCTAAAATTTCCAATTGCAAAGTGGTTAATTTGCACTCAAAAATGTTATAAATTAAGTATTTATAATAATTCTAATTTTAATTTTACGAAGAATGCCTATTTTATGGGATTTTTGCGATATTTAATTTTTGAAGCCAGTAAAATCAAGGGTCTTTTATCAACCCATTTGTGGATAATATAAATTTTATCTAAAAAATAAGACAACTTTTAAGAAAAATGATATAATATAAATAATAGAAATTATATTTTAAAAAAGGAGGAAAAAATGACAGAAAATACAATTGAATTAAGAATACTTCATGGTCTTCCAGCCAGTGGAAAATCGACTTTTGCTAAAAATTTCAAAAAAGAATTTGATAAAGAAAATAATATATATAAAAAAGATAAATACTGTTTTATAGTTGATGTGGACAAAATCTTTTTAGAAAACAAAGAAGATTTAAAAGAAAACTTTTTAAAAACTATAAGAGTAACAGTAAATTTTACAATTCCAGATGTATTAATTATTGATGGATTATTTTTAACTAACAAAGATATAGCAAAAGCTATAAGTTTGGTTATGGAAGAATATCTAGATGATTTATACCAAAAATATAAATTTAAAATAAGAATTGAATCTTGGGATGAAGACAGAAATTTGTGTATAAAAAACGACATTCTAAGAAATAGAAAACATAAAGCTACAACAACTATAAAAAATGCTGTATATGAGAAAGTAACAAAAGAACAAATTGAGGGAAATTTAAAAGATATTCTAGGAAATAAATATGAATCTTATATAAGTAAGATAAATTCAATAAATATAAATAAACACTCAGTTTATATGCCTTCAAATATGGAATTATATTTTGCTGAAAGCAATATTTTTCCTGATAATGAAGAAAATAAAATTTACAGCTCTTCTTGGTGTGGTGGAGGCTCTTACGGAAACTGCTGGGATGACACAATGTCTCCAGTATCAGCAGAAGACCCTCCAAAATACTTTGAAGAATTAGCAGATGTAATAGATTCTTTAAAGACAGTAAAACCAATTTCCATTAGAGACTACTTTAAAATAATGGATGAATGCGTAAAGATTGATGAAAAATTCGAAGCAGACTATTACGGAGGAGGAACAACTTATTATAGATATGTTCTTAATTTAAATGATTTGTATGACTTTTTAGAAAAAAATAATTTTCTATAAAAAAGAAAAAGAGAAGAATTAATTCTTCTCTTTTTTTATATAAAAATCTTTATAAACATCACCTAGAACAACTATTTAGCAAATTAAAACAAAAAATTAGAAAAGTAGCTATAAAAAACAATGATAAAAAGCAGGTCCCTGTAAAAACAAAAATTTTAATAAAATGTTGAAGAACAAAATATTAAAAATTTTTTTATACCAGAAGCTGTAAAAATTTGCACGGTAAAAAATAGTTTTAAATTTAAAAGCCGCATAAATACTAAAATTTAAACCCAGATTTTTAATACAGCAAGCCAGGAGTCTCAATAAAATGTACTCCAACAAATTATTGATTAGAATAATCCAAAAACATAATAAAAAGACTATCCTTAATTAGAATTAGGGATAGTCTTAAATTCATTAACAATAAATATTAATCAGATAAATCTTTTTCATTTTCATTTATAAAATCTTTTAAAAATTCACGAAAACTATTATTTATTCCATTTCTATCTTCATCTATATATCTAACGCCTATTTCATTAGCAATATTATCAACTTCTTTAACAATTTCTTCAATTGAACATTTTTCGCCATTTTCTTTTTTATAAGAAATAAGGTCTAAAGTAAGTTGTTTTAAATCAGCAGATAAATAAAATTTGTCATACTTTTGACTATAGTAAAAATCTTCTTTACCTTCTTCTAATAAATTACATATATGAAAATTATTTAAATCAGAAACAATCATTTTCTCTATATAATGAGACAAGTTTTTACCTTCATTAAATAAATCGAAACTATCTTCAATTCCATTCTCAATGTAATATTTATAATCTTCTAAACTTGAATCACTAAAATAAGTATCAAGCCCATAGCAACAAACATCTCTTATTTGTTCAGAAGTTGCTCCGTCTCTATACATATTTTCTATTGTTTTAATAAATCTTCTTTCGTACATTTCAGTCTTTATATTATCAGAAATATCTTTAATATTTTTATAAAACAAATGAATATTAACTAAATCATTTACAACTCTTTCAGCATAAGCTTGTCTCAAATCATATAAAAAGCTGTACTCAGTTATATTTGAATTATCGATATTAACATATAATTCGTTATTTAGTTTTACAGTATCAGTATAAAGTTTGAAATCACTATCATTTAATTTATCATCAATAGAAGGTCTATCAAAAAGATGAAAACTCATAAATCTAGTAGGTTTTAAAATATTTTTATCATAATGGTCTATAGCATATTCAAAAACAAGAATTTTATCAGCCCAAGCTCCATTGGGCTTACAATAAACTCCCCAATTTTCTATCATTTTATCTTTAGGTTGCTCATCCATTTTATATGAATCCAAAAAAGGAATTATGTTTTTCTCATCTATTTCAAATTCAACAAAAACATCCCTATTTACAAAAGCTGGAAGAAAAGCTAAGTTTCCATCAGCTCCATCATACTCATTATCTGTATCATTTTCTAAATCTAAAATTTCAGTAGGAGATAAATCAACTGGTCTCACATTTATATTTCTATATTCATCTTCAACCAACTTCACTTTCATTTCTTTAGAAAAAAAACAAACTCCTTTAGAAGAAGTATTGTTTTTCTTTGTATGGTCAATTCCATAAATAGTTTCGCCTCGTTGCATTTTATAAAATTCATCATTGCTCATCCATCTATAAAACTTCATAAAACCCTCCAAAATTAAATTATAAATCATAATATATTATAAATAAAACCATAAAGATTTATATAAGAAATATAGAAAAGTATTATATAAAGTTGCTGTTGCGATACAAAACATGATTGTATCCTCCTTTTTTTACTAGAGAACCTATCCTGACATAGGTTCTTTTTTGTATAAAAAAATACTGCCAAATTGCATCTTCCTTTGATAAAATTTCAATACAAAAAGAAAATAGGACGATGCCATAGCATCGCCCCGTCAAAGTACTTAATACTTTTTATGTTATTTCTATCCACTTTAAATCTAAATTTCCTCTATCATATTTTCTTTTAATATAATTTTCCATTCTGTATCTATTTAAATCATGAATTACACACACAACATCGAAACCAAGATTTAAAGCAATATCTATATATCTAGGACTATCTTCAAAAAGAACAAATCCAGAGTAAATATTTTTATCAACTTTGCAAGTTTCTTTAATTATAATATAAGAATCTTTTTTATCTTTAACATTAAAATGACAAGCATTAAAATCTTTAGAAAGTCCAATATTTAAAAGTTCTTTATTTGCAATATTTATATCTTGACTAGTGACAATATATCTATTATATGGACAAAAACTTTCTTCTTTTAAAATAGAATACAAAAGATTGTTTTTTGGTAAAGGATATTCCTTTAAATATTCTAGAAATCTTAAACGTCTTTCTTTTATAATATCATCATCATTAAAATCAATCTTAAAATCACTTTTAATCATTCTGCAAATGTTATAGTCATCATTAGAAATATATCTACTTATTTGGTCACTTGTTGCATCTTTCCCTGTGTATTTTTTTATAATATCATTCCAAGCTTTAAAATGAGTTATTTCACTATTAACAAGAGTCCCATCAATGTCAAAAATAGATACTTTACAATTTTTCAAACTTTCTCTTAGTTCTTCAATGTTCTTTATTTCCATACTTTTCCCTCCAAAAGCAATATTATAACTATAAATTATAATATAATTATACCACAAAGACGATGAAAAAAAAGGATTTGTAATGGACTTTTATTATACTAAAACAAAAATATTAAAAATTAGAAAAGAATTATAAAAAGGAGGCAAAAGCCTCCTTTTTAATTTGGTATTCTACCTTCTTTAATTCCATAAGTGTTATAATGTTTTAAAAGTACGGAAGGTCTGCATCCAAGAACAGTAACAACATCTGGATAACGAGAAGCATAATTTGCGGCATTAAAAAGTTGTCCATCATCAGCAATAGCTGTAATATTTAAATCATTTTTCTTAAACCATCCATTTTTTATTTTTTTATCAGCATATTTTTTACCATAATCTCTTGCATCAATTTCAACAAACTGCCATAAATTTCCTTCTGGGTCTTTTCCATATTCTATATAGTTTGCATAGTTTTGCTTACAAGCGTTTCCAAACTCAGTTCCGTCATTTTGATGTTCATTTTGATAAGAATGTCTAACTTCATGAGCGATTGTATTTACAAGATAATAATCAATAGTAACTAAATTATTTATAGCAGTTGATACATCATTAAAATAAGCCATATTTACAAAAATAGTATTTTTAGGAAAACTATTATAAGCTCTAACCCCTTGACCTGGATTATTATAAAATCCTACATCTGGAACATTAACTATCCCAAGGTCTAAACAAACGTCATTAACAATCTCAATTATAACATTCTTCTTTTCTTCAATAGACATTTTATAAAAAGTATTGTCTGATAAATCTTTTAAGGAAGCAGCCTTTACACTTCCAATAGAAAAATAAAAAATAAAAATAAATAAAAATAATAACTTAGAAATTTTTTTCATAAAGTTCTCCTTTTTCATAAATTTTATCAAAAATTAATTTTAAATAAATATACACACAAGAAAAAGTTATGTGTACAATTACTTCATATAAATAGTAACCATTGGTTTTAATTACTATTACAAAACCACAGCATTAAATACAAAAAAATACTCGAAACCTTTTAAAAGATGCTTTATCCATAAAATGCACAAAATTGAAGATAAAAATATATTCAAAATTATTTAAAATAACAACAAAAATAAATACAAAAAAAGAAAGAGAATTTATTTCTCTTTCTTTTTATTATAAATTT
>ODAI011576818.1_pt1 | contig 10530 bp, 10 predicted proteins | sample 1539321 | NCBI WGS metagenome assembly ODAI01 (sample SAMN02144231, study PRJEB22623) | gut metagenome | biome: sheep rumen | host: Ovis aries | place: New Zealand | reverse complement strand
GGGGCGGGCATTCTGCTGCTGGATCATATCATTGTGGCAAATGACTCCACCTACAGCATGATTCAGGACGGCGACATTGATTACAGAACGAAAAACAGAGTATGACCTCCGGAGGAACGGTATGGGAAGGGAAGGAAAGAAGAGCAGACATATGGTGATGAAAACAATCCTGAGCCTGGCGGTGCTGGGTGTGGTGGCCTTCGGATCCCTGCTGGGATATGTAGCCATCCGGGAGAGCAGCGTGCCCCGGGATGCTTCGGAATTACCGGCGGATTATGATGCGGTGATTGTTCTCGGAGCTCAGGTTAAGCCGGACGGGGTGCCAAGCGTCCAGCTGGCATGGCGCCTGAACCAGGCGGCTGAGGTCTGGAAGAACAAACAGGTTCCGGTGGTTGTCTGCGGCGCCAGGGGAAAGGATGAACCGGAGGCGGAAGCGGCAGTGATGAAACGCTACCTGGAAAACAAGGGGGTCAGCGGGGATCTGATTCTGACGGATCCGGATTCTTTCAATACAGAGCAGAACCTGGCTCACGCGAAACAGCTGCTGGATCAGTACAGCAGTCAGGTGAAAAAAGTGATTGTGGTGACCAGCGACTATCATGTTCCGCGGGCCATGGCCCTGGCGGAAGACCTGGGCCTGGATGCCTCCGGAATCGGCAGTCCCTGCCTGTCGGAATACTGGATCAAAAATCACAGCCGGGAATCGCTGGCCTGGGTCAAATACTGGCTGAAAAAATATCTTCATCTGAACCTGTAGGAGTGAAACATGGAGAAAGCTTTAATCCGCACGGCGCTTGAAGAAAACGGGATTCCATTCCCGGAGGATCTGCCGGAGAAACTTGAAATCTACCTGCGTCTCCTGCTGGACTGGAACAGCCGGATGGACCTGACGGCCGATACAGAGGAAGACGAGATCCTGAACCGGCATTTTCTGGACAGTCTGACAGCGCTGCGGAACGGCCTGCTCCCGCAGGATGCCTCGCTGATTGATGTGGGCACAGGTGCGGGTTTTCCCGGGTTGGTTCTGGCCATGGCCAGGCCGGATCTGAAAATAATCCTGATGGATGCTCAGCAAAAAAGGCTGAACTTCCTGGAAGCAGTGATCGGGGAAACCGGGATCCAAAATGCGGAAACAGTGCATCTGCGCGCAGAGGACGGCGGTCGGGATCCCCGGTTCCGGGAAAGGTTCGACTTCGCTGTTGCGCGGGCGCTGGCTCCGATGAGCGTCCTGTGCGAATACCTCCTGCCTTTTGTCCGCATCGGCGGATACGCACTGTGCTGGAAAGGCCCCGCCCTGCAGGAGGAGCTGAAATCAGGCGGAAAAGCAGCGGAGATCCTGGGCGGCAGGTTGCAGGAACCATTCATGTGCGAGATTATCGGAATGAACTGGGAGCACCGGATCCAGCCTGTTCAGAAAATCAGGAAAACACCGGAACGCTATCCGCGAAAAGCCGGGATGCCGAAATCAAACCCGCTCGGAACATGAAAAAAGACCCATGAGGGTCTTTTTTGCTGCCGGGAAATCCGGCTGAAAACGTGCGGATGGCGGGATTCGAACCCGCACGCCGGTGAGGGCAGGGGATTTTAAGTCCCCGGTGTCTGCCATTCCACCACATCCGCACGACTCAGCCAGTATATCACTTGCGGGAAAGCGGCGTCAAGGCATTGAAGTATACCGTGTAGTTTTCATCCAGTACGTCATAGAGCGGAACCAGGCGGAAATTGACCGGCTGATTCACGGTGCGGTAGGTGTTCTGCCGCCAGACATAAGTACTGTAGGTATGCGGGGTTTCGGGTATCAGGAAGGCGGAAGGATCGGAAAGATCGCCGTCAATGGGATGGCTGCCGCCTGTCAGGCCGGCAAGCACGATGGGCCCGTCCACCAGGGAGAACAGGCGGGAATCATCCGCCAGGGGCTCACAGCGCACCTCGGAGGGGAAGAAAACCTCCAGCGCGTCTTCTTCACCCCATGCTCTGCAAATCCGGATATATCCGTCCTGAATGACAGCATCTCCAGGCTTTTCCCCGTTCAGAAGCAGCTCCGGAGATCCCGTGCACCAGCAGGGAAGGCGCAGCTTCAGCAGCCAGGGCTGCCCGGAACGGCTGCGGACCGTGAACCGGAGGCTCCAGCGGGAAACCCGTCCGCCGCCGTGCTCATCAAACAGCACCTGATTGTTATAGTTTTTCATGCTGACTGCCTGGGTGATCCGGACAGGACCGGCCGCCAGGTCCAGGGAGACCTCGGAGGGAATATACTGGCCTACCGAGACGCTCTCGCCGTCCGTATACCAGATCAGCTCCGGATACAGGGTCTGCGCCTGGATCATCGTTCCGAAGCAGCACCAGAAATCATGGGTACGGCTGCCCCAGGTCTTCCGGCTGCCCGGCACGAGGGGAAGGAAGTAGGTCGGCATCCCGGTCATTCGGTTCTGCTGCGCCAGGAAACCGTTATAAATCGCCCGCTCGATGTAATCCGCGTAGGAGGCCTCGCCGGTCCAGCGATAGAGATATTCCGCGGTACGGACCATGTTGTAGACGGTGCAGAATTCCTGATCCGTTTCGCACAGGAAGCGGCTGTGGCTTCGCAGGGGAATCCAGAACTCGCCGGCGTTGGACCCGGTGGTACTGAACATGCCGCGGTCTGTGACAGCGGTTTTCCAGAAGGCCTCCATCCGGCGCTTCCATTTTTCATCCTGCAGGACCTCGTAAAGGCGTCCGGCTCCGTGGGAAACGGGAATGGAAGCGTTGGCGTGATCATCGGACAGGGCGTCGCCGCCCTTGTCCAGCCGGTCAAACAGCGCATTCCCTTCATAAGCATCCATCAGGATTTTATATTTTTCTTTTCCGGTCAGCGCGAAAAGATCGCACCAGACTTCCAGCATGCCTGCCTGCTCTCCGCTGAAGACAGCATCCGGATTGGAATCCTGAACCCGCCCGATCCAGCGGAGATACCAGTCAGCCAGCTGATCCAGGATGCGGATGGCTGTTTCATTTCCGAGGCGGTCATATACATCCTTCAGTCCCATAATGGTTTTGTGCATGGTATACTGCGGGGACCAGATATAGGTTCCCGGCCGCAGCAGATCAAAATACTTTTCGGGAATGGACCCGACCCATCCGTCTCCGTTCAGCTCCTGGCACCGGGACATTTCAGAAACGATCCATTCCAGCTTGGCTTTCAGCAGGGGACGGTCCTGATTGGCACAAAGGGCGGCGGCGGCAGAAAGCCAGTGCCCAAGGAAGTGCCCCCGGAGCTGACAGCTGGGGGCTTCCCATCCCCAGTGCATTTTGACTGCGGAAGGATCGGGCACGGACTGCATTCCGGGAAGCTGGATCCCGGCTTCAAGGTAGAAATTCTGCAGCAGGCAGACGGAGTCCAGCTCCATCAGGTATTCTTCGTTCAGCTTCATGCGTTCAGCAAAAAGGCCGGGGAGGATTCGGACATTCCGGATCGGAGCGCGGCGCAGCATACGGAATCATTCCTTTCAGAAAGATTTGTTCATTTGGTCAGCGGCTGTCTGTTACCGCTGAATATTTTATCATAAGGAACAGATTGTGACAACCGATCCGGTCTTGAATGACATAATAAAAAGTGATATGATTATTATGTGTAACTTTTATGCGTGTATCATATGAAGAGGGGGCTTTTTCCATGGCCCGGAAGAGAATCGCTGTTCTTGTTGCCAGCATCGATCGGGAATATCAGCAGGATTTTGCGTCCGGGCTGATGTCAGCCGGTGTGCAGAATGATGTGGATATTTGCATATTCAACAGCCAGGGCCATATGAATGTCTCAATCTCCACCAACAGCGAGGTGGGGGAAAGCATGATCTATGACCTGCCGGACCTGGAGGAGTTTGACGGTGTGATCTCCATGCTGGCGACCATGGGAAATGATGAGGCCTACCGGAAGGTGACGGAGGTGCTGGAACCGCTGAAAAAAAGCGGCAAACCGCACATTTCCATCGATGTTCCGCAGGAAGGCGCGGTGTGCATCATGTTTGACGATGCGATCAGTATCGGCGAGCTGACCGAGCACCTGATTACCGAGCACAGCGCCAGGAAGATTGCTTTTATCAGCGGCCCTCTGAATTCCAATGTATCCATTGCGAGGCTGGAAGCCTGCCGGGCCGCTCTGGAAAAACACGGCCTCGAGCTGGACAATTCACTGATTTTTGACGGGGAATGGACCCGCGTCGGCGGCAGGAAAGCCGCCGAAAGCATCCTGGAATCCGGCGGGCAGATTCCGGATGCAATTATCTGTGCCAACGATGATATGGCCCTCAGCGCCATTGAAACCTTCAATGAGCACGGAATTCGCGTGCCGAGGGACGTGGCTGTGACCGGATTTGATGCGCTGCGGGAGGCTGTAATGCGCGGCCTGACCACGATCTGCCGCCCGATTGACCGTTCTGCCCGAAAAGCGGTCGAGGTCCTGTGCAAATGGATCGGCGGCGAAAAACCGCAGGAAAAAGAGATCGTTCTTTCCACGATTCCGATCTACGGGGAAAGCTGCGGTTGCGTCCAGAACCTGGAGCATATCAATGACAAACTGCGCGCCCTGGGAACGGAGCGCTGGAATATGGAAACGATCCTGACCCGTGTCAGCATGTTTTCCGGTACCCTGGCAGGCGTCGGGGACGAAGCGGAGGCAGCGGAAAAAATCCGGGATTTTGTCTCCAGCTGGAACATCCGGGAGCTGTATTTGTGCGTTGATCCGGCGATTTGCCGGCAGACGGAATCGAAATTTGAGGGGCAGGCTTATCCGCCGGAAATGCTGCTGCTCTACGGTATACGGAACGGGAAGGAGTATAAACCGGAGCTGTTCGACCGGAGGGATCTGGTGCCTGCCCTGCAGGAAATGAGAAAAAACACCTCCTGTCTGGTTTTCTGTCCGCTGTACTACAGGAACCGGAATTTCGGTTATGTGGTGATGGAACTGGGAAACGGAACCGGAGCAGCGCTCTATTCAGTGCTGATGCTGCTGAACGGCGCACTGATTTCCCTGTATCTGCAGACCAACATAAAACGATATGCCAATACCATTTCGGACATGGCGGTTCATGATATCATGACGGGGATGCTGAACCGGCGCGGATATATGGAGCTGGCGCCGCGGGTGCTGGAAAAGGCCCGGAAGCAGCGCAGCGTTTTTGCGGTGATCAGCCTGGACATGGACCATATGAAAAGGATTAACGATACGTACGGGCACCTGAAGGGGGACGAGGCAATCTGCCGGATGGGAAAAGCGCTCCGGGTCCTGGAGGACCGCGGAATTACGCCTGTGCACATCAGCGGGGATGAATTCCAGGCGTTCGGTATCATTGAAAGCGCGGAAAAAGCGAAGGCACTGATCCCCCTGATCCGGGAATCCATGGACCGGATGAACCGGGAGGATCCCTGGATTTTTGATATCAGTGCCAGCATCGGAATCTATGCGGCTGTCCCGGACGAACAGAACGGAATGGATGAATTCATGACCAAAGCGGACCGCGAAATGTATGCAGACAAAACCCGCCGGAAGCAAGGCCGGCGGGATGAAACAGTCCGGTAACGGGGAGGTCAGTCCTCCTGGCCGGGATCCTCTGTCATCTCGACCAGACGGGCAAAGACCGCGTCCGCCACATCATCATCCGGAACGGTATAAACGTCGTTCCCGTCATCATCCTGTTCAATTTTCAGGATAAAGACTTCAACATCTTCTTCCTGGCTTTCAGGGTCACTGAGAGCCAGGTAGCTTTCTCCCTCATACTCGAGGGTGGCAAGATGCTCAAAGACGGTACTTTCGCCGTTTTCGTCGATGAGTTCAACAAAATTGTCTTCTTCGCCGGCCTCCAGGCCGGGATTTTTGAATTCATCCATCAGAAATTCCTCCTTATTTTTGACTTTCTTTCAGCCATTGCTCCAGAATCAGGGCAGCGGCAACCTTATCCACCTTGGTTTTCCGGTCTTTCCGGGACAGGTTTTCCTCCAGCAGCGCATCCTCCGCGGCTACCGTCGTCAGCCGTTCGTCCTGGAAAAATACCGTCAGGCCGGCCTGCGTCAGCTGCCGGCAGAAATCCCGGACCTTTCCGGCCTGAAAGCCCTCCGAACCATCCATGTTCAGCGGCAGGCCTGAAACCACCATATTCGTTTCAAAACGCCGGCAGATTTCAAGAATCCTACGGGTGTCCGGACCCCAGCCAATGCGGGAAATCACTTCCAGCGGAGAGGCGATAGTGCGGGTGGCGTCGGATACGGCCACACCAATCCGTACATCTCCGATATCCAAAGCAACAATCCGTTCGTTCATAAAACCTCATATCCGTTCAGCAGCACTGAAGGCATTGGCTCATTTGAAGATGAAACGAAGGCAGCCTCCGGTTCATCAGTGCCGGAGGCTGCCAGCAGTCAGATCAGTCCTGGCTGTTGCGGCGCGGAGGACGGCGGAAACCGCCCTCGGAATGACGCGGAGCTTCGCTGTAGGTAATATCGTTCCGGATCAGATTGATGCGGCCCTGGGCATCGATCTCGTTTACCTTGACCTCCAGTTCATCGCCGATATTCACCACATCCTCCACCTTTTCAACCCGTTTGGTATCCAGCTTGGAAATGTGGATCATCCCGTCCTTACCGGGAGCAAGCTCGACAAAGGCGCCGAAGTTCATAATCCGGACCACCTTGCCGGTGAACACGTCGCCGACTTCGATATCCTTGGCAATACCTTCGATGATCTTGCGCGCCTTTCCGGCAGCTTCCTGATCGGGGGAGGAGATGAACACGCGGCCGTCATCCTCAATGTCGATCTTCACGCCGGTTTCGGCAATGATCTTGTTAATCATCTTTCCGCCGGGTCCGATGACTTCACGGATCTTATCCGGGTTGATCGTAAAGCGGATAATCTTGGGTGCGTAAGGGCTCATTTCCTCCCTGGGCTGACCCAGCGTATCCAGCATGATTTTCAGGATGTGCAGGCGGCCTTCCAGCGCCTGGCGCAGCGCTTGCTGCAGGATGGCCCGGTTGATGCCGGCAATCTTGATATCCATCTGAAGGGCGGTGATACCGTTCATGGAGCCGGCCACCTTGAAGTCCATATCGCCCAGGAAGTCTTCAAGGCCCTGGATATCCGTCAGGACAGCCAGCTTCCCGGTTTCCTTATCCGTGATCAGGCCCATGGCGACGCCCGCAACAGGAGCGGTAATCGGGACGCCGGCATCCATCAGGCTCAGCGTGGAGCCGCAGACGGAAGCCATGGAAGAGGAACCGTTGGAGGACAGGATTTCACTGACCAGACGCAGCGCGTAGGGGAAGGTTTCCTCATCAGGAATCACCGGCAGCAGCGCACGCTCCGCGAGGGCGCCGTGGCCGATTTCGCGGCGGCCGGGGCTCTTCATGCGGCCGGCTTCGCCCGTGGCGTACGGCGGCATATTGTAATGATGGATATAACGCTTGTAGTCTTCATTGCTCAGCCCGTCCAGCGTCTGCCCCTCACTGATGGTGCCCAGCGTGGTCACGGTCAGGGCCTGGGTCTGGCCGCGGGTGAAGATGGCGCTGCCGTGGGTGCGCGGAAGCACGCCGACGTCACACCAGATGGGCCGGATTTCGGTAACCTTACGGCCGTCAGGACGGATGCCCTCGTTCAGGATCTTGGCGCGCATGACTTCCTTATTCAGGTAGTACAGGGCGTCTTCAATTTCGCTCTCGCGCTCCGGGAATCTTTCGGCCAGCGCGTCAACGGTTTCCTGCTTGGTCTGCGCCTCGCGCTCCTGGCGTTCCTTCCGGTCGAAGGTTTCAAAAGTCCAGACGCATTTGTCATAGGCGAATTCGCGGACAGCGGCCTTGATATCATCTCCGGTGGTGATGAGGGGAACTACCTTCTTTTCCTTTCCGATCTCCGCGATGATTTCCTTCTGGAAGGCAACGAGCTTTTTGATTTCTTCATGGCCGAAGAGGATCGCATCCAGCATCGTGTCCTCGGAAAGCTCCTTGGCACCGGCTTCCACCATCATGATGGCTTCTTCCGTGCCGGCCACATAGAGGCTCAGGTCACTCTTCGCGCGCTGTTCCTCGTCCGGGCAGATGATGAACTGTCCGTCCACCCGGCCGACCTGAACGGCGCCGGTGGGGCCGTTCCACGGAATGTCGCTGACGGCCAGCGCAACAGAGGAGCCGATCATGGCAGGAATTTCCGGCGGGCAGTCCTGTTCCACGCTCAGGATGGTTACGACAACCTGAACATCGTTCCGCATGCCTTTGTCAAACAGGGGACGAAGGGGACGGTCAATCAGGCGGCAGGTCAGCGTTGCCTTTTCAGAGGGACGGCCTTCGCGCTTGATGAATCCGCCCGGAATCTTGCCGACAGAATACTGCTTCTCTTCCACATCCACCGCCAGGGGAAAGAAGTCCACGCCTTCACGGGGGGCAGGCGCCATGGTCGCATTGACCATCACAACCGTATCACCGTGATGAACCCAGACAGAACCGTTGGCCTGCTCGCAATAGCGGCCGAATTCCAGCGTCAGGGGCTTGCCGGCAAGATCCATGGTATAGCACTTGTGTTCCATAAGTTCACTCCTTTTCCGCGGAGCAGGAGCTCCGCTGGTCCTTTGACGGAGTGTCGTATGCTATCATATGAAAACCCCACCGGGGATTTTCAAGGGATAACATACGAGACTCCTGAAAAAAGTTTAAAACCGCCGGAAGAAAAACGAATCCTCCGGCGGCCTTAAAAGCGATTGGATACCGGGAACCCGGGAAGAATCCTTATTTGCGCAGGTTCAGCCGGGCAATCAGCGTACGATAGCGCTCGATATCGGTCTTCTTCAGGTACTCCAGCATATTGCGGCGGCGGCCGACCATCAGCAGCAGACCGCGGTTGGAATGGTGGTCATTCTTGTTGAGCTTCAGGTGCTCGTTCAGATGGTTGATTCTCTCGGTCAGCAGAGCGATCTGCACTTCGGGGGAACCGGTGTCGCCTTCGTGCTGGGCATAGGCGGCGATGATCTCGGACTTGGTCATGGGTTTTCCTCCTGATTATTTGCCGGATAACGGCATATTCGGCCCGGCAATCGCCGTAAACTCGGTGAAGCGTCGGAGAACTCGGCATCCTGAGCATACGGTTCATTTGAGAGCCGGAAAGTATTCTATCAAAAGAAGCAGATTTTGTAAACTGTTCGGGGAAAAGTTTTTGCGGCAAACAAGAATAAAAATGCCTTCCGGAATAAAGCGGAAGGCATAGGGCATTATTGCTGGTAAAGGCATACTCCGGTTTTGCCGTCGTATTCATCCACCATGACCGAAACCACCTCCGTGTGGCTGGTCGGGATGTTCTTTCCGACATAATCCGCCCGGATGGGAAGCTCCCGGTGACCGCGGTCAATCAGGACAGCCAGCTGGATGCTCTTCGGACGGCCGTAATGAAATACAGCTTCGATGGCAGCCCGGGCTGTCCGCCCGGTATAGATCACATCGTCCACCAGGACAACCTTTTTTCCGGTCAGGCCGCAGGGAATGGCGCTGCTGCCTTCCGAGGGCATGTCTGAAAGTTCGGTCAGATCGTCCCGGTAAAGGGAGATGTCGATGCTGCCGACGGGAACCTCTTTTTTCTCGAAGAGGAGAATGTTCCGGCGGAGCATTTCTGCCAGCGGCATCCCGCGCCGGTGTATGCCCAGCAGAACCAGATCCGAAACGCCGCTGTTTTTTTCGATAATCTCGTGAGTGATCCGCGTCATGCTGCGGCGCACGGCATCCTCATCCATGATAACAGACTTCAGCTTCATGATGTTAAAAACGATGCGGGATGCACCCGGCATCCCGCATGCCTTTCATTGGATCAGTGGAATTTACTGCTTTGCAGGACGGTTGAACAGCAGGTTGACCACAATGCCGAGGATCAGGGCCACAGCGATGGAGGTCAGGGTAACGGAACCGATCTGCAGGGCCATGCCGCCGATGCCGGCAATCAGGATAACAGAAGCGGTGAAAAGGTTCCGGTTGTCGTTCAGGTCCACCGGCTGGAGCATTTTCAGGCCGGATACTGCGATAAAGCCGTACAGCGTGATGCATACGCCGCCCATGACGCAGCTGGGGATCGTGCTCAGGAAGGCAACAAAGGGCCCGAAGAAGCTGGCTGCAATCGCCAGGATCGCGGTGCAGAGGATGGTAATGACGGAGGCGTTGCCGGTGATGGCGACGCAGCCGACGGATTCGACGTAGGTGGTATTCGGGCAGCCGCCGAAGAAGGCGCCCGCGATGGAACCGACGCCGTCACCCAGCAGGGTGCGGTGCAGGCCCGGATTTTCCAGCAGATCCTGGCCGATAATGGAGGACAGGTTCTTGTGGTCGGCAATGTGCTCCGCGAAGACAACGAAGGCTACCGGGACATAAGCAACCGCGATGGAAGCAATGTAATGAAGATTGACTTCCTTGAATCCTTCGAAGGCATGGGTGAAGGTAAACTCCGGCACCCACTTCATATTATCGAAAACGGAAAGGTTCAAGATCTGCAGATCAGGGTTCCCGGAGGCCCGTCCGATCAGGGTAAAGACCAGG
>ODAI014722694.1_pt1 | contig 10532 bp, 10 predicted proteins | sample 1539321 | NCBI WGS metagenome assembly ODAI01 (sample SAMN02144231, study PRJEB22623) | gut metagenome | biome: sheep rumen | host: Ovis aries | place: New Zealand | reverse complement strand
CCGAATAGCGGAAGGCGGCCACCTGGGGGATGACGCCCTGGGGATGGCCGGGCTGGGGCATGGCGTCCCGGCGCGCCTTGGTCACAAAGCGCACGATGGTATCTGTCTTTCTGGCCTCCCGGAGGATGGACTGAATTCCGCTGTCGTGGAAGTTCTCCTGAACGAAGAGCTTGTCGACGCAGCGGCCGGCGCGGTAAGCCTCAAGGACCGGGTTCTTGCCCTCCAAGCGGTCGGTCTGGCCGCTCTCCTCCCGGATCTCGTCCGGGATGATGGCGCGGTCGGCCCGAACACGGGCTTCCTCTGCCCGTTCTGTCCTCGCGGGTCTCTCGGAGCGCTCACCGGCTGCTCGGCGGGAGAATCCACGTCCCTTTTCACCGGCGCCTCTGCCGGCCTTGTCACCGCCCGCGCGGCGGCCGGCGCCGTATTTTCTGTCTTCATTTCCTGAATTGTTTTTCATTCTCCAGCACTCCCAACCGGATGATCTCAAGCATCCGTTCCTCCTGACCGGTCAGATAGAGGTAGCCGATCAGGGCTTCAAAGCCGGTGGCCCGGCGGTAGTCACCCATGGTCGCGTTCTTGGCCATGGTGTTGGACTTGGCGTTCCGTCCCCGGCGGTAAATGTTCTCCTCGGTCTCCGTGAGGATGGGCTCAATGACGTCCATGGCCAGGGACTGGGCGTGGGCCCGGACCAGCCGGCTGGATTTCCTGTTCAGGTCATTGGGCCGGCCGTTGCCCCTGGAGACGATCATGGTGCGTATGGCCAGTTCGTAGGCCGCATCCCCCAAAAAAGCAAGAACAAGAGGCGAGTAGGCCATCGCCTCCGCCTCTGTCTTGTCAGGTACAAATGTCAGATTCTCTTCCACTTCACACCCTCGCGTGTGTCCATGAGCTCAATGCCCTTTTCCTTCAGCTCGTTTCTGATCTCGTCCGCACGGGCGTAGTTCTTAGCCTTTCTGGCGGCCTGGCGCTCTTCGATCAGGGCTTCGATGTCAGCGTCCAGGAGTTCCTCCTTGACGAAAACGATGAGGCCCAGCACATCGGTCAGCTCCCTGAGAATATCGGTGACTACGGCCACCAGTTCCCTGGAGCTGTTTTCATTTACCTCGGTGTTGGCGAAGCGGACCAGGTCGAAGACCACGGAGAGGGCGTCGGCGGTGTTGTTGTCGTCGTCCATCTTCTCGTCGAATTTGTCCACGAAAGCCTTTGCGGCCTCGATCTTGGCGGACTCGTCCTCATGTGCCTCCCCGGCAACGGCTGCCAGGTCAGTCAGGCGTGTAGCCGCGCGGCGGATCCTCTCCAGGGAGCTTCTCGCGGACTCCATGAGCTCGGCGGAGAAGTTCAGCGGGCTCCTGTAGTGGGCGGAGAGCATGAAGAGGCGGAGGACCTGGAGGTCATACTTGGCGGCAATGTCGCGGACCGTGAAGAAGTTGCCCAGAGACTTGGACATCTTGGTGCCGTCGATGTTGAGGAAAGCATTGTGCATCCAGTAGCGGGCGAAGCGCTTGTCGGAGCAGCACTCGGACTGGGCGATCTCATTCTCATGGTGGGGGAAGATAAGGTCCTCGCCGCCGGCATGGATGTCGATCTCCTCGCCCAGGTAGCGCTTGCTCATGACGGAGCACTCGATGTGCCAGCCGGGACGGCCCTCGCTCCAGGGATATTCCCAGGCCGGCTCCCCTTCCTTGCGGGGCTTCCAGAGGACGAAATCCAGCGGATCGGCCTTCTCCTCCTCGCCGGAGACCTTGAGGTTCCTGAATCCGCTGCGCAGCTCGTCCAGGTTCTTGCCGGAGAGCTTGCCGTACTGGGCGAAGCTCCTGGTGGCGAAATAGACGGTGCCGTTCTTCACGTAGGCGTGGCCCTTGTCGATCAGGGTGCCGATCATGTTGATCATGCCGTCGATCTCCTGGGTAGCCCTGGGATGGACCGTGGCGGGACGGACGTTCATGCCCTCCATGTCCTTCTTGCACTCGGCGATGTAGCGCTCCGCGATCTCGTCGCTGGTCACGCCCTCCTCCACGGAGGCCTTGATGATCTTGTCGTCCACGTCGGTAAAGTTGGAGACGAAGTTGACCTCATAGCCCTTGTGCTCCAGATACCTGCGGAAGGTGTCAAATACAATCATGGGACGGGCATTGCCGATGTGGATCAGGTTGTAGACGGTGGGGCCGCAGACGTACATCCGGACCTTGCCCGGCTCGATGGGTACGAACTCCTCTTTCCTTCTCGTCATGGTATTAAAAATCTTCATAATACTTCTCCTCGAATTTATATGTTATCCGCGAAAACGCAGTCCTTCACTTCATCATATTCCCGGTCGTCCCCAGGCGTGAGCTCGAAGGGCAGCTGCTCCTGCTTCCCCGTCTCAGAGACTTCCGAATCCGCCAGGCGGGTCGCCGACCCTTTCTTTCCTGCCAGGTTCCTGAGCTCGCGGACCTCCCCTGCCAAGGTGAGGAGCCGGTTGATGAGCTCGTTGTTGGCCCGCCTCAGGACCTTGAGGTCCTCGAGGACCGGGTCGGGCAGGTCTGTCTGGTTGATGGTCTCTCTGGGCACCACCTGGTTGTGCATCCTGACGACGCGTCCCGGGACGCCCACGACCGTGCAGTTGGGGGGTACGTTTTTCAGGACCACCGACCCCGCGCCGATCTTGGAATTGGCCCCGATGGTGATGGAGCCCAGGACCTTGGCGCCGGCCGAGACCATGACGCCGTCCTCCAGCGTCGGATGGCGCTTGCCCTGCTCCTTGCCGGTACCGCCCAGGGTGACGCCCTGGTAGAGGGTCACGTTGTCTCCGATGATGGTGGTCTCGCCGATCACGACGCCTGTGCCGTGGTCGATGAAAAAGCCCTTTCCGATCACCGCGCCGGGATGGATCTCGATGCCTGTCTGCCGGACCGCCATCTGGGAAATGAACCTGGCCCGCCACAGATGCCCCGCGACCCAGTGCTTATGGGCCCTCCTGTAGAGGCGCATACATCGGTAGCACGGATAAAGAAGAACATCCCAGTAGGTGCGGATAGCGGGATCCCGCTCTTTATAAACCGCATAGGTCTCTTTCAGATCCGAAAACCAGCCCATGTATAGCAGCTCCTTTCCAGCATTTTACGACAGCAATACACACCGGTCATCCGGCCGGTACACTCATTCAGTCTATCAGAAGTTCCTTTTTTTTACAAGACTTTCAGGGAGGGATGTGCCCTCTCCCCTGTCTTAGAGTTGTATTATTCCGCCGGAAGATGCCTCCTCGATGAGGGCCACCGCCTGGGCCGCGATGCCTTCGCCGGCCCCCGTGAAGCCGAGTCCCTCCTCCGTGGTGGCTTTGACGTTGATCCTGTCCGGCAGCACCCCGAGGTCCGCGGCGATATTGGCCCGCATGGCCTCGATGTGGGGCCTCATTTTCGGCCGCTGGGCGATGATGGTGGCGTCCACGTTGCCGACCCGGTAGCCTTTGGCCCGCAGAAGCCTTCCGACCTCCCTGAGCAGGGCCCTTGAATCCGCCCCCTCATAGGCCGGATCCGAGTCCGGAAAATGAAGACCGATGTCCCCCAGCGCCGCCGCCCCCAGCAGGGCGTCCATGATGGCGTGCAGGAGAACGTCCGCGTCCGAATGGCCAAGGAGCCCCTTCTCGTAAGGGATCTCCACGCCTCCGATGATCAGCTTCCGTCCTTCCGTGAGTCTGTGTACGTCATATCCGCTGCCTATTCTCATGCCTTCCTCCTTTTAGTATCTGCCAAAATCCTGCAGAATCGCCAAGCCTCTCCGGCCCTTTTATCCCCGCAGGTCCTCCTCTGTCACATCAAAATTCGTCTTCAGGCTGACCAGGACCGAGTAGACGGTCCCCGGGTCCTCAGTCAGGTATGCGTAGACCGATCCGGCTGTCTCGTTGGCATTCCCAATGGCCGCCGTCATGGATTTCCCGTCGGTATCCGTCACCGTGAAGGTGACCGCCGGCTCCGCCAGCCCGTACTGGGCCAGGTCCGTGACGTCCTCCATGGTCTGATAGATTCCGATGCCCGTCACACCCGCCGCCAGGCTGTTGAGAGCCGTCTGGTTGACCGGAAAATCAGCCTCGTCGCTTCTCGTCCAGACGCCGTCCTTCCTCTCAAAATCGAAGGAGGTTCCGTCCGGACCATTCCAGGCCAGACCGGCTATGCGGTCTGCCGTCAGCGGGATCAATGTCTCCCGCCCCGCCTGCTCCTCCTCGGCTGTGGCCTTGCGCACGGCCGCGTAAATGCAGCCCAGCAGGACTACGATCACGCATCCGATGAGGAGCCGGATGGCGCTGTTCTTATTTGTCATCTGCGTCTCCTCCTCACGAAAATGAAGGCACCCGCCGCGATCACCGCCAAGGGCCGACCCGCCATGAGCAGGTTCCCAATGGCAAGGACCTGAGCGCTGGAGAGAGAGATCATGGGCTCCTCCATGGACTTGGCCGGGATGGAAATCCGGTCCGTCTCGTCGGAGAGATAGGTGATGGCATTGGCGAAGAGCCGGTCATTGCCGGCCGGCAGGGCCAGCTCCGACTGGAGCACATCAGACAGAGCGTCCTCACTGAACGCGCACGGGGTCGTGAAATAGAGGAGCTTGGTCATGTTGTGGTCCCGGGCAAGCCGTTCCTCCTCATTTCCGTCGGCGATCTCCGCGTCGGGGTCACCGTAATCGCCCGCCGACAGGGAGTGCTCCACCAGGACCGCCAGCGGAAATGGACCGGGAATATCCGTGTCCTTCCGCGACAGGGTGGTCTCGGCGTCGGAGGCCGAGTAGGAGTCGGCTGTACTCTGGAGCAGCGTGGTGACCGTATAGGCCTCCTCCTCAGGCTCCTCGACCCAGAGGCCCTGGGCAAAGCTGTACACCAGGTTCAGCTCGGCCACGCCCTCCGTGACGGCAGAGCTGCCGTTGACCTGGGGCATGAGCAGGTAGCCCAGCTGGGTGTAGGCGGCGGGGTCCTCCTCGACCACCAGCCCGTCCACCCGGCTCACTCGGTAGGCGGCCATGATTTTGTCAAAGTTCGGTGTATCGGCCGTCAAAATGGTGCAGAGCAGAGCGTCTCCGCCTTCCGCCAGGTAATTGATCACCTTTTTGACCTCATCCTCCGTGAAATCGGCGGAGGGCGTGAAGCAGATCAGGGCGTCGCAGTCCTCCGGGATATCGGTGTTCAGAAGGTTGAGGGGCAGGAGCTCGATGTTGGCCTTCTCGATGGCGCCGGTCATGGCCGCACTCATCTCCAGCTCGCCGTGGCCGGTGGTATAGTACATGACCGGATGGGAATCCCCGGTGACGTAGGCGATGGCAGAGGTGATCTGCCCTTCCCCGTCAAAGCCGGAGGCATAAGCGTAATACGTATTCGCATACGTATACATATACATATTGTCGCTGGCGACCACGCGCTGCTTATCGCCGCAGACTGCCACCACGCTGCCCGGCGCCACTTCCCCGATGCCGAACCGCTCCGCGTAGGCGGGGGAAGCCACCAGATCGATTTTCCGGACATGGAGCCGGTCGGAGGCGGCCGCATAAGTGTCCAGAAGCCTGTCCACCGCATCGTCCCTGCCGTCGGACTGGTAGATATAGTAGAGATCCACGTCCTCCGCAAGTCCCGCCAGGACAGCTTTCGTCTCCTCCCCGATGCTGAAGAGCCTCATGGTGGAGACATCAAAAGTCGTATAGCGCGCGGGCAGGGCGCCCACGATCAGGTTGACGAGGATAGCGCCGGCAATGATGAGGGCCGTAACTGCCAGGGCGTAAGAGCCGCCGGCCAGGGTCCGCCGGCCTGCCGCCTTCTTCTCGGGAGTGGTTTCATTTCTCATCACACCCACCCCCTTACATGAGCTGCCGTCTTCTGACGGACAGCATGGTCAGCGCCAGTCCGGAGACGGCGACCGAGAGAAAATAGACATAGTTGCCGATGGCCAATGAGCCCTGGTAGAAGTCGATGGTGCGGCTGTAGAAGTCCAGACCACCCAGGATCCACTCGATCTTGCCCGTGAACCACTCGTCGTTCACCATGAAGAGAGCGAAGCAGGCGATGGCCCCCGCCGCCGTGACCAGGATGGACACGTAATAAAAACCAGTCATCAGGTAGACCAGAATGCCGAGCAAGGCGCTGAATCCCACGAAGAAAACCAGGGATGCCAGGCCACCGCCACTGAACAGACTGTATACGTTGTGGATCATCTGGGTGGCGAAGACGAAAAGGATGCTGCCGATGGCGGCGAGGATCACATTTTCCGTGAGTGTGGACAGGAGCATGCCGATGGCCAGGTAGGCGCAGCCCTCCAGGTAGAAGGCCAGGAGGGAGGCATAGTCGATGAGGAAGGGCCCCTGCCCGAAATGGGCGATGATCAGCGGATAGAGGGCCATGACAAGGACCGGAAGGGCGAAAACGATGACCAGAGCCAGATACTTGCCGAGCACGATATCGAGGAGCGTCACCGGCGCCGTAAAGAGCAGCTGGTCCGTCTTCTGTCTCCGCTCCTCCGCGAATACACGCATGGAGAGCACCGGCACCACGATATAGAAGATGATACCACTGTTGCTGATCGCGTAGGCAAAGGTCGCGTACCCGTTGTGGAGATTGATGTAGCGGAACATGAGCCCCGCGACGAAGAGCATGACAGCCGCCGCGACCGGTCCGGTCAGCGAGACGGCATAGCTGTGGAGTTCGCGTCTCAATATGGCGGTCATTGGCTGCCTCCTTCCTCGTCGGTCTCATCGGTCAGGCTCAGGAAGAGCTCCTCCAGGCTGGCCCGGGCAACTTCGACGGAAAAGTAATCGCAGCCCTCTTCCTGCAGGGCTTTGGTGATCAGCCGGCGTGGGTCGGTGCCCTCCTCCCCGCCGGACGCCCGCATGGTGAGCACGCAGCGCAGAAGGCCATCCTCAGCGGGTGAGAACCGGATCTCGCCGAGCCCTGCCAGGGCCTTCCTGAGAGCCTTCTCCTCCTCCGGGGAGAGGATGGTGACGGTGGTCACCGCCTCCCGGCTCTCCGCAATGCTCTCCGGCGTGCCGCAGGCGGCCAGTCTGCCCTCGGACATGATGAGGACGGTGTCGCAGATCTCAGAGACCTCAGAGAGAATGTGGGAACTCAAAATCACAGTATGCTTCTTTCCAAGCTTTTTGATCAGGGACCGGATCTCGATGATCTGTCTGGGATCCAGGCCCACCGTGGGCTCGTCAAGGATCAATGTCTCCGGATCCCCCAGAAGGGCCTGGGCGAAGCCGGTCCTCTGGCGGTAGCCCTTGGAGAGGTTGCGGATCAGCCGGTCCTCCACCTCGGAGAGGGCAAGCTCCTCCACCACGGCTGCGACGGAGGATTTTATTTCCCGGCGGGGCACCTTCTTGAGGCGCGCCGCGAAGGTCAGGTACTCCCGCACCGTCATATCCGGGTAGAGGGGCGGCACCTCGGGCAGGTAGCCGATGGTCCGCTTGGCCGCCTCCGGCTCCGTGAGGATGCTGTGCCCGTTCACGATCACATCCCCGGCGGACGGGGCCAGATACCCCGTCATCATATTCATGGTCGTGGATTTACCGGCGCCGTTGGGGCCCAGAAAGCCGTAGACCTGCCCCTCCTCGACGGTGAAGGACAGGTCGTCGACCGCCAGGTGGCTGCCGTAAAGTTTCGTCAGATGCTTAACTTCTATCAAATGAATACCTCCGCCGCGGAACGGCTTCCGAAACTCCCTCCGGACAGCCCGAAGTGCTTCAGGCTGCCGGGCGGATGCTCCGCCCCGCATGCATTATTCCGGCCCTGGTCCTGTCCTGCAGACAGGGAGGGCTTCATCCCCTCGCGGGGACCTCCCGTTTCAGGGAATGAGCCATAGGTAAAAAGAGACGAACGCGGAGGTAAACACCACGTTCGTCTCTCCATTGCCTTATTGTAATTCAAATGCCCCCTCCGGGCAACCTTTTCTTACCCGGCAGTTCGGGCCTGGGCCGCAGGATTTACAGCCGGGAGGCGCGCATAGAGCCTCCTGCCGCTCCCATGGGCGGGAGCATGGCGAGTCGCCGGTCCCTCATTTCGGAAAAGGTGGCGTTAGCTTCCTGCCGCTCCCATTACGTGGAGCATGGCATCAGCCGTCTGCGCCGAGATTCCGGGAATCAGTCCCCGAAGATCTGCTCCATCTCGTCCTGGCAGACGATCCTGGTACCCAGCTTCACGAGGACTTCCTTGGCCTTGGCCATGTTGTCCAGCTTCAGGATCATGTAGGCCTTGTCTTCCTTTCTGGAGAGGAAGGCGTAGGAGTACTCCAGGTTCACGTTCTCATCGCCGAGGGCAGTCAGCAGGCCTACCAGCGCACCGGGCTTGTCATCAATCTCAATGGTAAGCACCTTGGTGACCTGGCAGACATACCCCTCGTCCTTCAGCGTGGTCATGGTCGTAAAGGTGTCGTCGACGATGATCCGGAGGATGCCGAAGTCCATGGCATCCGCCAGGCACATGGCCCTCATGTCGATGTTATGCTTCTCGAGGACCTTGCAGAAAGCAGCCAGGGCGCCGGGTCTATTTTCAAGAAAGACGGAAATCTGCTTGGTTGTCATGGTAATTTCCTCCTTTATTAAATATATACACTACCCGCGCAGGAGCCATATGGCCTCCGACGCGGACTACGTTCAGGAAGATCAGCCCTTGTAGAGGTTCCGCTTGTCGATGACGCGGACCGCCTTGCCCTCGGAGCGGACGATGGACTTGGGCTGGACCAGTCTCACCACTGCGTAGATGCCCAGCATGGACTTGAGATCGCCGACCAGCTTCTTCTCGCGGGCCTTGATCTCGCTCATCTCGTCGGAGAACATCTCCGGGGTCATCTCCACCAGGACCTCTATGCTGTCGGAGTTCTTCTGGCGGTCGACGATGATCTGGTAGTTGGCGGCATAGCCGTTGTTGAGGAGGACAGTCTCGATCTGGCTCGGGAAGACGTTGACGCCCTTTACAATCAACATGTCGTCGGATCTTCCCAGCGGCTTGGTCATCTTGACGAAGGTGCGGCCGCAGGCGCACTTCTCCCGACTCAGGATACAGATATCTTTAGTGCGGTAGCGGATCAGCGGGAAAGCTTCCTTGGAGAAGGAGGTGAAGACCAGCTCGCCCTTGGAGCCCTCAGGCAGGACCTCACCTGTCTTCGGGTCGATGACCTCAGCGATAAAATAGTCTTCGTTGATGTGCATGCCGCTCTGGGCCTCGCACTCGAATGCCACGCCGGGACCGGAAATCTCGGTCAGACCGTAGATGTCGTATGCCTTAATGCCAAGGGCCTGCTCGATATCGTGGCGCATTTCCTCTGTCCATGCCTCGGCGCCGAAGATGCCGGCCTTAAGATGGATTTTGTCAATGAGACCGCGCTCATGGATGGATTCGGCCAGGTAGGCCGCGTAGGAGGGGGTGCAGCAGAGTATGGTGGAACCCAGATCCGTCATGAACTGGATCTGTCTGTCGGTATTGCCGGAGGACATGGGCAGGGTCAGGGAGCCCAGCCTGTGGGAACCGCCGTGGAGACCGGCGCCGCCGGTGAAAAGGCCGTATCCGTAAGAGACGTGCACAACATCTTCCTTGGTGGCTCCTGCCGCAACCAGGGCTCTGGCGCAGCATTCCTCCCAGAGATCTACGTCGTTCTGGGTGTAAAAAGCGACCACGCGCCTGCCCGTGGTACCAGAGGTGGACTGAATGCGCACACACTTGTCGAGGGGCTCTGCCATAAGCCCGTACGGGTAAGCATCGCGAAGATCATCCTTGGTCAGGAAGGGAAGCTTCTGGAGATCCTCCAGACTCTTGATATCGTCCGGTGTGACGCCTTTCGCTTCCATCTTTTTGCGGTAGTAGGGAACATTGTTCCATACCTTGTTCACGGCCTTGATCAGGCCTTCCGTCTGCCAGGCGAGGATCTGCTCCCGGGAAGCAGTCTCCCGTTCAGGTGAAAAATAGTTACCCATTGCATGTACTCCTTTAATTATAAATCTCTGTTCTTCAGGCCGCAATGAGGCTCCTGAAAAACAAAGAAAATTTTATCACACTAAAGCGTTAGTGTACAGTGGCAAATTGACAGTTTTTTACTTTTTGCGTCTGTCACAGGCTTCGGGGGGCCGAAAATGGGAATCAGGGACGGTTCCTTTTCCCATTTTTCTTCAAAAAATGGGAAAAGGAACCGTCCCTGATTCCCATTTTCGCACTCAAATATTTTGCCCGCATACCTCCCTCAGGCAGCAGCGTTCGCAGTAAGGCCTGGTCCGCGCGGTGCAGACGGCGCGGCCGTGAAGCACCAGACGGTGACAGAAGTTATTGCCCTCCTCGGGGGGAATGATCTTCCACAAGGCCATCTCCACCCTCTTCGGGTCCTTTATGCCATCCACCAGGCCGATCCGGTTGGTCAGGCGGATGCAGTGGGTATCCGTCACGATGGCCGGCTTCCCGAAGACGTCGCCCATGATGAGGTTGGCGCTCTTGCGCCCCACGCCCGGAAGCTTTAAGAGGGTGTCGAAGTCGTCCGGCACCTGGTCCTGGTACTCGGTATGAAGGATCCGCATGCAGGCGCTGATATCCCTGG
>ODAI012796698.1_pt1 | contig 10532 bp, 7 predicted proteins | sample 1539321 | NCBI WGS metagenome assembly ODAI01 (sample SAMN02144231, study PRJEB22623) | gut metagenome | biome: sheep rumen | host: Ovis aries | place: New Zealand | reverse complement strand
TGCAGGCATTATCTTCATCGAAAAACGTCGGTCCTACCATCCGAGCTTAACAATGCTTGCGCATTGTTGATCTCTCCAGTCGGCCCGACAATGTTTTTCTCACGAAGATGAATGCTCTGCTGCCGGAAGCGAAAAGATGGAACAGCCTGTCTGAACTGTAACAGAATGAAGCAGCAGTTCAGATAGCCTGTAAGGTAGTTCATGAAACCGGCCGCAGACATCATCTTCATCGAAAAACGTCGGCCCTGCCATCCGAGCTTAACAATGCTCTGCTGCCGGAAACGAAAAGATGGAACAGCCTGTCTGAATTGTTACAGAATACGAACGGGGCTGTCGCATTAGACTGTGCCACCATTATATATGACAGACATTTGCAAATAACGTCTGGCATATATAATGGTGGCACTTAATGCGACAGCCCCGGTATTTTTCTTCATAGCGCAATACTCATGACTTTAGTCGTGAGACACGTGCAAAGAAGGTTATCTTGTGTAGTACCCGTATTCGGTAAAGCCAACGAGATATACTTTCTTGAGAGTGAAATCTTCGGGCAAGATGGAGGGATAAGAGGTGAAGACAGCGTTCTGATCCGCAAGCTCATCTCGTATATAGTCCAAATTCTCTTTGTTCCTGTCCGGGAAATCCGTCGGATAGATCTGCGGATCCCAGCCGAGCTTATAGTACAGCTGTGGAACGCCCATGCCGTATGCGAACGTGTCGGGAGGAACCTCTTTAGAGATCAGCTCAATATGTTCCTCCTCAACCTCGCTGTTCCAGCTGCCGACCTGTCGGTTGGTCAGCCCCTGCTGGATATACAGTACCCCCTCGACGGAAATCCAGAATATCGCGAAGAAGAGGGCGCAGCCGACTGCATAGCGGCCAAGCCTGTACGCTTTGACACCGCCCTTAAAAAGAGTATCCCTGTCTATGAATCTGTCCGCCGCATAACCTGCCAAAAGCGCCATCTGTATGAACGCGATGGACATATTTCCGTAAGAAGGACGGTTAACAAAATAGATCATCGAGGAGAAGCCGGATAAGGCAATTCCGACCGTATATATGCCGGTCAGGCGCTCGTCATCGGAAGCCTCCGATCTTCCCCTAAGGACTGAAAGCAGCGTGAATCCGAAGAGAAGGATCTGAAGGAAATAAAGGTGACCGACTGACGGAAGCGGCAGACTGAGGTTATTTACATTGTATGTTCCGGAGTACAGGGGATATATGAACTGTCGGAAGGAAATCATTCTGCCGCCGACTGCCAGGTTGTAGACTTCCACGATTCCGACCGCGCATGCCAGCGCAAGGACAACGAACACGACAAGAAGAGCCGATGTTTTTATGGCGGAGACTGAAATCCATTTCTCTTTGTAATGTGTCTTAAGAAAGATACAGAACGCGAATATGACTGCGGTGAAGAGACCGGTCTCGAAGTTCCATACGAATGCCAGCGACGCGATTGCGAACCTGACGAGAAGTCTCAATACAGAGGGACCTTCTTTTGGATGCTTTGATTCCCAGGCGAGGAAGGCCAGGGCGAGCATCGGGAACAGCAGTCTGTGCGGGTTGATCTGGAAGTATACGCCTCTTCGTGTCAGGAGCGTGGATGTGCTGAGAACCGCAAGCATGGTAAAGAAATAGACCAGGTCTCTCTCAATCAGGACGTCGGCTGCGTAGGAGGCAGCCATGAACGAAATGAAGGTAAAGACACAGATCGCAAGGGCGACTGCTCTGAAGTTGCTGCCAAAGAGTTTGACCAACGGGAGATATATAATTCCGTGATGACCGTAAATATTGATGTGATGATTGTCAAAGGGAATCATTCTGGCGGTGTTGATGATCGTCGTTGTGTAGGCGTCGACATGAAGAATACCGCCGCCGTTGTCCATGAACGGTTCCGGGCACCAGGCGTAAACTGCCGCTAATAAGGAAATAAGGAGTGCTGTCATAAGGCGGATCACTCTGTTTTTACCGGTGCCGAATCTGCCGAAGACATACAGAATAAGAGCGGGAACAAGCATGAAGGCGAAGTAGACAGGATGCGGGAAAAAGTGTCTCAGCGCGTAGGCAGCGGAATCTCCGGGAAACAGAGTGTTCTCGTTAAGGTAGACCTTGTAAATGAGCGCAATGATCATGGCTCCTGCCGCCAGATGGACCGGGACGAGAAGCGCATTCATGACCCTGGCGGGCGTACTGTCGGGCGATATGCTCCTGCCAAGAAAATCAGTGACCAGGAAACATATAGTTGCGGCTACACAGATTCCGAGGATAGAAGCGACAAATAAGAAGAGGTTGAAGTTCACCGGAAAATCTGCTGTGCCCTCGTTATATGGAAGCCCGCAGGCAGTATGCCATGCCGCGATGAGAAGTAAAGCCAGAAAGATATAGACGGTCGTATCCGCATTTCTGTTTGTCTGTTTCACTTTTTCCCCCTTGATTGATTATCACACTTTTTGTTTTTTTCTGCGCCCGAAGGGCAGTATGAACAGGATGAACCACACAGCGAGACCGCCTGCCGAAATAGTTGCCGCCAGTTTCAGATACGGGAGCCGGTAGGTCATTTTGACATTGCAGGTGCCTTTCGGAAGCTCGACACCGCACAGGCCGCCGTTTATGTTCTGGACCTGAACATCATTGTCGTTTACTGTCGCAGTCCACCCGGATGTATAGGGAATCGGGATGCAGAGCATACCGGATTCTTCCGGGTTCTTCACTACAGCGCTGTAGACATCATTCTCAAATGTGATATCAGAGATGTCCGTCGCCTTGAGGTCCTGAAACTCAAGAGCGGCACTTATATCAGTTATAAGACTGAGATCTCTGAAAGTGACTGAACTGTTGTCGCTGAGGTCCACGCGGATATTGTTAGCCTGGTCCGGAAGGAGTTTCGATATATCGGGCAGGGCTGCGCTCATGGGAATAATCTCATTGTCACAGTCCGAAAGATCAGGATAAGCATTACTCAGGATAAATGTCTGGAGAGTTCCGTCACCGACAGTCTTTGCGGGGTCGACTGCGATGTGCAGATACTGGACTTCGAACTCGTCATCGGACAGGGCGTCGTTAAGAGCCATGATGAAGAACGGATCTTCACCCACTGCTGTTGCAGTAAATGTGCCGTCCTCGTTTTTCTCTATGCTGCAATTATTAATGTGACTGATCTTGTCGACAAGGGCCATCGGCTTGCCCCGGTGGATGTCATATTCCCTGAGGGAGACATTGCCGTCTCCGCCGTTTGTCTTGTAATAAGCATTTGTGAGGACTTTCATTCTTTCAAATGAATCCAGATCCTCGAACGCGGATTTGCGGATCTGATTGTGATACAGATAACCGAACGGGAGAGAGTTATTGTTGACAAATATTTTATTTGTGTCAGTCACATCGACCTGAGTGAAGAGAGAAGTCTCCATCGAGTCCCCGATACGATTCTCCCCGTTATCCGTGATCAGATATTTACCGCTAAGGAGAGTGAAAAGATAATACTCGTCATAGCCGACGATGAAAAAGTTATCGGACAGCTGATTGACACGGTGCGCCCTGCTCAGTGTGTGAAGACTGGCGGGGTTGACGCTTGAATAGCTGGTCGTGGATTTGAACCCGTCGACCATGCCTTCATTTGCATAATTGTACTCTGTCGAGGTATTGATCCGATAGAAGCCGCTGTCCAGCGATGTTATATAGGAGACAGCGTCATTGGTTCCGTCATTGTAGAGTGACGAAGCGTATTCTTCGCGGGTAACGTAATCGCGCTCGTACAGAGAAGCTGAATTGGCAATTACCAGTTCCGCGCATACTGCAAGCAGAAGAAGCGCACGCGCGCCGCCTCTGATTTTTTCAAATACATGCAGGAAGAGCAGGAACGCATAGACAGCGACGGATCCGACAGTAATGATGACTGCCTGCCTTGAGAGGTCAAAATTGAACAGCGGGGCATAGTGATGCAGTCCGTAAAGTATCGCCGCTGACCCTGACGATGCGATGGCAACAGACAGAACAAGACGGACCTTTCCCGGACCTTCCGTGAGAGCACGGACGAAAAATGCGATAGCTATGACTTCCGCAAAGCAGATCATGAAAGAGTATCGCTGCGATGAAATATTAAATGTGAGCAGCCAGCCTGCACCCCGAAAATAGAGCATGGCGGTGCAGACTGATGTGAGCAGTATGACCGGGATAACTCCTTTTTTGGAAAGCAACAGATAGATGACGGAGAAAAAGAACAGAGTACTGACGAACAGGACCGCGATCTCATAATAATTGAGCTGGCCTGTGAAAGCGTTGCCTGTCCCGAAAAGATCGGTCGAGAAAAATCTGCCGATGAATGTCAGATACGTACGAAGGTCGTAGGGCTGTTTAATAATTTCAAAGCCGTATTGCTGCGTTGTCTCTGTGCGGTTGCTGGTCAGGAAGGACGAGATGATCGGGAGAACGGATACCGCTCCTATCACGACAGAGAAAATGCCTATGAGAAGAAGCCGCATAAGCCTCAGGACTGTAGTGAGGACGCGGTTTTCTTTTTTAGTGCCTTCCGGCAGATCCCGCCTTTCACCGGCAATCAGTGTATAAAGGAGTGTGTACACTGCGGTGAACGCGGCGGTCATATAGTAGAAATAGTAGTTGGAAATCAGGCAGAGAGCCAGAGCGGGAATCAGTAAAAAATAATATCTTTTGAACCCTGTGTCGTAAGCCCCCTGAAGGAGGAACATGACCAGAGTGAACATCAGAATACATGTGCCGAAGCTGTAGTTCTGACCCCAGAGGATGATATAGCTCGCATATGCCCAGATGAGAGCGGGGATTACAGCAGCATCTTTGTTTTTTAGGAGTATGCTGAAATAACCGTATCCGAGGAGGGCGGTCAGATTGTGCTGTATGTACAGGAATATGAGAATGCCGATGTGGAACCGGTCCCTCCCAAAGATCAGGAGGAACAGCTTCAGTGGATTCAGATATTGAAGAAATGTCGCAGTGGTGTCGCTGCCAAGACCGGCTTCAAGTGTGAACGCGGAAAAGTCGCGGCTTTTCAGCAGGCGGGACAGCATTGTTATGATCGGATAGCTGGATGACATGCCATCCGAGCCGAGGTCCGTGTACATGAAGACTGCGTCGCCGAAAATAAAACGCCGGTAGAGCGCAAGAAAAATCGCGGAAGACAGCACAAGCAGAAGGAGAATTCTGTGCTTTTTAATAAATGTCATATGCATCCTCTTTCTTTTAGGGCTGCCGTAATAAGGCGTGTCCCCACTGCATATAGCTGACATTATCTGCAAATGTCAGCCATATGCAGTGCGGACACAGTCTGAACGACAGCCCCATAATTGTTTATATATGTCAGCTGGCGCTGACTTTAATCCCGCGCCAAGTCTCGAAAGCGAGACTTGAACAGTCGGAGAAGCGGTCACGGTTCAGAGACCGAAGAAAGCCCGTACTTCGCGTATCACGGTCTGTCTGTTCTCGTCTCCGATTCCGTAATAGAGCGGAAGGCGCAGGAGGCGCTCGCTCTCCTTCGTCGTGTATTCATCGATACCGTCGAACCTGCCGAATTTGAGACCGGCCGGAGCGGAGTGGAGCGGGATATAGTGGAATACCGCAAGGATGCCATGTTCTCTGAGATGGCGAATCATGGCAGAGCGCTCTTCAATGTCACGGAGCTTGATATAATACATGTGCGCGTTATGCTCACAGTCCGCCGGGATCCGCGGACGCTCGATCAGATGCTGATCTTCCAGATCTTTGAAAGCCGCATGGTAAGTATTCCATGTCCTCATGCGGTCGTTGTAGACCGTGTCATAGCTTTCCAGCTGAGCCCAGAGATAGGCAGCGTTCAGATCACTCGGAAGGTAGGATGAGCCGTAGTCGACCCAGGTGTATTTGTCGATCTGCCCGCGGAAATACTTGCTTCGGTCCGTACCTTTCTCACGGTAGATCTCGGCTTCGTCGCGATGGTCGAGGTTCGGCAGGACAAGAGCGCCTCCCTCACCCATGGAGAAGTTCTTAGTCTCATGGAAGGAGAAGCAGCCGAAGTCTCCGAGATTTCCCAGAGGCTTTCCCTTATATGTCGAGCCGAAGCCCTGAGCGGCGTCCTCGACGACGATGAGACCGTACTTTGCAGCGATCTTGTTGATCGTGTCCATCTCGCATGCGACGCCTGCGTAGTCGACGGTCGCGATGACTTTGGTCTTCTCTGTGATAGCCGCCTCGATTTTTTTCTCATCGAGGTTCATGGTATCCGGGCGGATATCGACAAAGACCAGAGTGGCTCCCCTCTGAACGAACGCGTCTGCCGTGGAGCAGAACGTGTAAGACGGGAGAATGACCTCATCGCCGGGGCCGACTTTTGTGAGAAGTGCCGCCATTTCGAGGGCTGCCGTTCCGGAGGTAGTGAGGTAGGATGCCGGGAAGTTGAAACGCTCGTTGATCCAGGCCTGGCACTTTTTCGTGAAGGGCCCGTCGCCGCAGATCTTGCCGCCGCGGGCAGCCTGTTCCATATATTCGATTTCCTTACCCGTGAATGGGGGAATATTAAAATCAATCATAGTAATGCTCCTTATAGTCATAAGTAAGAGTATTTTACTACTAATTATATGCAAAGCGCAAGCGGTGAAAGCGGTTTGCTGAAACTTCCGCACCTGACCCCGCACCAGGGCCGGCTGTTTTATCGACGGTCGTAACGGTTCAGACAGGCTGCGCGGTAGATCCGGGATCCGGCAGCAAGCATCATCTTCATCGAAAAACGCCGGTCACTTCCTCGAGCTTAAAAATGCTAAAGCATTTTTGATCTCTCAGTCGGACCGACAATGTTTTTCTCACGAAGATGGATGCTATGCTGCCGGAACGGGGCTGAAGTTCAGCCTGTCTGAACCGTTACTGCGTCCACAATGCTTCACCGGTAGATACCTATTCCATAATCTAAAGGGGCTGTCGCATTAGACGGTGTCACCACTATATATGGCAGACATTTGCAAATAACGTCTGCCATATATAGTGGTGGCGCGCCTTGATGCGACAGCCCCTGAGATTCATTCCATATAGCAGGCTGACAGAGCCTCTTTCCGGATTTTTTCAAATTCAGTTACTGAGGAACACGGTGCGTAGACCTGACCGATCCGGTCAGTGCCATCGTGCATGACCGGGAGCAGCGCTCCCGCAGCGTAGTCGAAGGAGACGAAAATGTTTCGATCTCTGAGGGAACGGATCTTCTCGTAGTCGATAGAGACAAGCCTATGCTCCTTTGTCACATAGAGGAGCGAAGCCATACAGGGGACAGCCTTCTGCAGTGAGAAGTCTGCAGGCAGACCGCAGGCGGCTTTTATCATAAGCCCGTAATAGTCGATCCCGCCATACATTGAAATCAGCTCCGGGATGCAGGTCGCGCCGCATCTGCCGCCCGCCTCGATCACGTAGAGCTCGTCTCCGCACACGAAGGCATCGATGTTCATCGCGCAGTTGTTCATGCCGGAGGCCTGTATAATCTTGTTTACCTGATTTTCTATGTCGTCACGGAGAAGCGGGGAAACTTCATAGGGAAAGATGTGGCCTACGGGGACTGTCGCCCTGCCCCCTTTATATACGAGTTTATCGTGGGGCAGGAGAAGGACGGGGCGTCCTCCCGACACGAAGGCGTCAATGCCGATCTCGTGGCCGATGATGCACTTTTCGACAAGAAGATAGTCCTTCCCGGTGACTTTCATGGCCTCAGCATAAGCGGCGGGCATTTCGTCTTCCGTATCGACCCTTATGATGCCCCGGCTGCCTGATTTGTCAGTCACCTTGACGACGCAGGGCGGACCTATCTTTTTAAAGGCTGCGATGGCCTCCTTAAGAGAGTATATTTTCTCGAAGGCGGCGGTGCGGACACCGGCTTCAATGAATCTCTTCTTCATGACGGATTTGTCCGTGAGCACGCGGGCAGCCTGCCCGGATATACCCGAAAGCCCCAGGGTATCATTGACAAGACCGATGGAACCCATGGCGACATCGGTTCCGGTCGTACAGATTCCTTTTATGTTCATATTCCTCGCCGCGTCAAGGATAGCTTCCGAGTCTGTCGTGTCGAGATAGAGTACTTCGTCAGCAATGTCGAATCCCGGGTAAGGTCCGGGATAGCTCACAACTATGGTGTGATAACCGAGCTCTTTAGCTTTCTTAATAAGAGGGACCTGATAGATGCCTGCTCCGAGGATCATTAGGTTATTAGTCATCGCTTTATCCTTTCAAAAATGAATCCGGCCGGAGCCGGATCGCAACAGTTCAGACAGGAGCATCTCACAATTCGCTTCTCCGGCACAAATCATCCTTCGTCGCGCCGGATCATACAGAAAACTATATGTATGTCGTCAGCCGTTCTGATTCCTGTTTATATAGTTCTCGGCCAGCCCATGATAGCGGACAGTTTCCGTACCGGTTGTGCCGTCGTGCCTGCGATGGACAGGCATGTCGAGGTTCACGGTTTCGCGTATGATATACTGAGGGGTTCCGTTGATGGAAAGGATCAGCTTTCCGATATACTCTCCCAGAATACCCAGGATCAGCATGATTAAACCGCTGAAGATCAGCAGGCAGGCCATGAGGGATGCCCAGCCGACGGTCATATCGGGGGTGACCAGCTTTCGGATTATGGTCACCAGCGCGGACACAAGACCGATCATGGAAAAAATCATACCGAGGAAGAAGGATATGCGGAGCGGGAGGACCGTATAATTAAAATAGGCAAGCCAGAGCCGCATGAGCTTTCGCAGCGTGTAGTTGGATGTTCCGACTTCGCGCTTGTGATGTTCGACCATAACATTTCCTATGTTGGATGTCGTGCGGTAGAAGAGGCCGTCGACGTAAGGGTTGAAATTCTTGTAGAGGATGACCTCATCGCGGACAGCCCTGGTGATGACCCAGAAATTGCTGGAAACGATTTCCTTCGGCCGTCCCAGCAGAATGCGGGATGAGACCTCGTTGAACTTGCTTGTCAGGTTCTTTAGAAATCCGTTTTTCTTCTGGGCATATTGGCCGTACACGAGGTCATAACCCTCGGACATCTTGTCGAGCAGCTTGAAGACCTGGGATGGGTGCGTCTGCATGTCATCATCCATACCGAGGACGTAGTCTCCGTCTGCATAATTGAGGGCAGCCATGAGCGCGTTATGCTGGCCGAAGTTGCGCATCAGATTGATGCCGTGTACGGTCGGGTATTTTTCGGCAAGGCGTGTGATGGCCCCGAATGTGTCGTCGCGTGAATAGTCGTTCACGAGGAAGAAGTCGCAATCGTACTCATCGTGCTGACTGAACTCGTCCATGACCATTGTGACGACTTTTTCTATTGTGGCTTCCGAGTTATAGCATGGAATAATAATTGAAACCAGCATTTTTTTCCTCTCTTTTTAAATAGAAGGCAGTTCTTGCGAAACCGGACGATTGGCAGTGCTTCGCATCTGCCCGTATATCACTGTGTGAGATGTTCTGTCTCTTTGAGACCATGCGGATACTAATTTCGGTCACAGAAGTTCCAGCGCGTCGTAGAACAGCGGCGTGCCTCCCGTGTGGATAAAGAGTATATTCTTGTCCTCAATATTATTCTCCTTTAGATAGGAGAGCATACCGGTGAAAGCTTTTCCGGTGTAAGTCGGGTCGAGACAGATACTGTCACGACGCCACTCTGTGCGGATTATCTCGAGGATCTCCTCGTTGTATTCTCCGTACCCGCCGGCAAGGTATTCATCTGCAAGAATGATCTCATCAGCAAAGCGCGGCGGCAGAGTCTTTCCTTCATCGCGGAACCATTCGGTGACCCCACATTTTATGATCCCGGTCCCACGTTCTTTGTCTCTTGAGACAGAGATACCGACGATCTTTCTGTCATCTTCCCGGACAAGATGTCCGCAGACGAGACCGCTCTGTGTAGCTCCGGTTCCTGAAGCGTGGAAAATGTAATCAAATCGAATTCCCATGGCCTCTTCCTGAGCGCAGATCTCATCGTAGGCCCTGGCGTAAGCTCTGGCGGCACAGCCCTCATTTCCGGTCCCGAATCGGTTACCGTAGATGTAATAGGGTATGAGTCCGCGGGAGGCCGCCCTTCGGAAAGCCTCATCGACAGCAGGAGCGATTGCGTTCTTGGCACAGTAGATGATCTCTAAGCCGAGAAGACCGACAAGGACGCTGTTTTTTGTCTTTCTGTGGACGCCGTCCGGATCGTCGGAACAGATCATCATGCATGGAATGCCTTCCATATAGCATGCGCTTGCGAGGACCCGGCAGAGATTGGAACGGCTGTTGCCGTACATAATGAGACAGTTCCCGCCCTTTGCCTTCATGTCCTCAAGGAACTCATGGGCAATGCGCACTTTGTTTCCGCCGCACGAAAAGGGGAGCAGATCGTCTCTTTTAATGTAGAAATTGTTGCCGGGGACGTTCAGCTTTGTGATCGGTGTGTTTTCTAAAATAACCATAAATTTATACCTTTTGTCTTGAAAAGCAACTTTTAATAGTATACTATCAACAGTCGGACGTGGCAAGCATTCTTGCATGATGGTGCTTTGAATGGTATA
>ODAI011490754.1_pt1 | contig 10532 bp, 6 predicted proteins | sample 1539321 | NCBI WGS metagenome assembly ODAI01 (sample SAMN02144231, study PRJEB22623) | gut metagenome | biome: sheep rumen | host: Ovis aries | place: New Zealand | reverse complement strand
CTCGTGATTATGCTGATGAGCTCGTCGGAGCCGTTTCCGACTGTAACAAGATCAGGCGAGATGCCGTAGAGCTTTGCAAAAGCCTCGGTCGGTCTCTTTGCAAGGCAGTCCGGGTAGCGGTTGAAGTTCACCTCGGCTATGCTGCGGCAGACCTTTTCTTTCAGCTCAGGCGAAAGATCAAAATAGCTCTCGTTCGCATCAAGTCTTATGTCATAGTGTCCGGTTATCGGATCGTAGGGCACTAAATTTACCAGCTTCTTATTAAGTCTGTAACTCATATTTATTCCTTTCCGAAAAACACCATTAGGGCAGCTCAGTTCAAAGCCGCCCCATTGCGTCGTATTAGTCTTCAAATCTTACCTTGATCGCATTAGCGTGAGCTGTAAGTCCCTCGCGCTCTGCTATGAGTACGATGTCGTCCTTTGCTGCACGGAGAGCCTCCTCAGTGTAGTAGGTGTAGCCTGTGCGCTTTGTGAAGCTCGCTACGCCGAGAGGTGAGAAGAAACGCGCTGTACCGCTTGTCGGAAGAACGTGGTTAGGTCCGGCATAGTAGTCACCGAGCGGTTCGGAAGCATAGTGTCCGAGGAATATCGAGCCGGCATTGTCAAGACTGCCGAGAAGCTCGAAGGGATCCTTCATAAGAACTTCAAGGTGCTCCGGAGCGATAGCATTTGCAAGCTCCACACACTTCTCGCGGCTGTCCGCAATGATGACAGCACCGTAGTCACGGAGAGACTTCTCGATGATCTCTTTTCTTGAAAGATACTCCTTCTGACGGTCGATCTCCTTTATGGTCGCATCAGCAAGCTCCTCGCTGGTAGTCACCATAATTGCAGAGGCAAGCACGTCGTGCTCTGCCTGAGACATAAGGTCTGCCGCTGCAAACTTAGGATCAGCAGTCTCGTCAGCAAGTACGAGTATCTCGCTCGGACCTGCTATCATATCTATATCAACTACGCCGTAAAGGAGCTTCTTTGCAGTTGCTACATAGATGTTTCCGGGACCTACTATCTTGTCGCACTTCGGTATCTCCTCGGTACCGTATGCAAGAGCTGCGATAGCCTGCGCACCGCCTGAGAGGAACACTCTGTCCACACCGCAGATAGCTGCCGCAACGAGAATGTCCTTGTTCGGAGTACCGTCCTTGAGCGGAGGAGTTACCATTATTATCTCCTTGACTCCGGCTATCTTTGCAGGAATAGCATTCATAAGAACACTCGACGGATAGGCTGCCGTACCGCCCGGAACATAGAGTCCGACTCTTGTGAGACCTCTTACCCTCTGTCCGAGGATAACGCCGTTCTCCTTGGGAGAGATGAAGCTCTGCTGAACCTGTCTCTTGTGGAAATCAGCTATGTTCTCCTGTGCGTTGAGAAGGGCGTTCACGAACTTCTCGTCGGCTTCTGTGAGAGCATCGTTTATGACATCTCTCGGTACTTCATAATACTGCGGCAGATTGCCGTCGAATTTGAGCGTGTAGTTCTTTACAGCCTCGTCACCGCCGTTTCTGACGGTCTCGATTATCTCTGAAACGACCTCTGTGACCTTGCGGTTAGTCTCGCCGCTTCTCTTTTCAAGATCAGCAAGGAAATCCTTCTCGTCCCTGCCGTTCGCATATATCTTCTTTATCTCTGCCATTGTTCAGACCTCCGTTTATCAAAGATTTTTCTCGATGAGCTCTACGAAATGCTCTATCTCCGCGTGACGGAGCTTCATACTTACCATATTGACTATGAGACGCGCCGAGATAGGTGCAACGTCCTCGATGACCTCGAGACCGTTCTCCTTAAGGGTCGTACCTGTCTCAACGATGTCAACGATACCGTCAGCAAGCTCGAGAAGAGGTGCAAGCTCAACAGAGCCCTCTATCTTGATTATCTCAGTGTCCATACCCTTTTTCTCGAAGAAATGGCGTGAAACATTCGGGTACTTCGTAGCGATTGTCTTGATGCCGTAGCCGCCGTAAAAATCGTAGCCCTTCTTGGTAGCAAGCGCGAACTTGCAGCGTCCGAAGCCGAGATCAACGAGCTCGTAAAATCTGCCGTCCATCTCCATAATTGTGTCCTTGCCAACTACGCCCATATCGCAAACGCCGTGCTCAACGTAGGTTATAACGTCGTTTGCCTTTGCGAGAACTACCTCGAGGTTTGCGTCCGGCACCGGAAGTATGAGCTTTCTGCCCTTTTCGCGCACTGCTGTGCAGTCAAAGCCGAGCTTCTCAAGAAGTCCTACTGTATCCTTTTCAAGTCTGCCCTTTGTGAGAGCCATTCTGATAGGTCTGTCCATTACTCTTCCTCCCTGCTGCCGTCTACGACAACTACCTTTGCTATCCTGCGTTCCATAGCGTACTCCCTGACTGAAGTAAGATCGTCAAAGAGAGCGTTCTCAACGATGAGTCCCTGCGCACGGAGCTTTCCTGCTTCCTTGAACGCCTCAGCCTCACAGCCCTTTTCAGCGTATACTATAACGTCTGCTGCCGGTATCTTAGGAAGCTCGCCGCTCTTCTCGATGACCTTTGCTATGCCGTTTACATTCACGGCAAAGCCTACTGCCGGTACATCGTAGCCGAATTCGGAAATGAGCTTGTCGTATCTTCCGCCGGAGATGACCTCCTCGCCGTGTCCCTGAAGATAACCCTTTATAATGAGACCTGTATAGTAGTCGGTCTTGTTAACGAGTCCGAGGTCAACGGTTATCTCGCCGTCACTGCCGCATATCTCGCAGGCATCGCGGTATATGTCGCGGAGCTCCTCAAGCTGACGTGTGATGTTCTCGTCTGACATAAGCTCCTCAGCCTTTTCAAAGACCTCCTCGCCGCCGAAGAGTGCCGGCAGCTTTTTCAGAGCGTCGATGACAGGACTGCTTCCGAGCGAGTCGAGAAGATCGTTCAGCGCCGGGAAATTCTTGGTCTCGATGCGGCGGCGTATCTTCTCCTTGAAGTGGTCAGAAACATCGAGCTTGCTTACGAGCTCTCTGAAAATGCCGATATGTCCGATCTCGAGGGAGAAGGGCATTTCCATAGCCTTGAGAGAGTCAACAGCAGTAGAGATCACTTCAAGATCAGCTATCTTGAGCTCAGAGCCGATAAGCTCGATGCCTGCCTGAACTATCTCGTCGCTCCTGCCCTTGAGTGCAGGCTCTGTACGGTATACCGTCTGGTCGTAGCAGAGCTTGAGCGGAAGAACAGCGTCCTTGAGACGTGTTGCAACTACTCTTGCGATAGGCATAGTTGAGTCGGGACGCATAACGAGCAGTCTGCCCTTTGCGTCGGTGAGCTTATAGAGGTTCTCCTGCGGAAAATAGGGAGAATTAAGGTTGAATACATCGAAGAATTCAAGTCCCGGAGTTATCATCTCGCTGTAACCGCGGCTTTTGAAAAGCCCCATCAGCTTGTTCTCTATATTTCGTCTGACTATGCACTCGCCGAAGAGAAGATCCTTCGTGCCCTCGGGAGTTATAAGATCGTAATTTCGCATAAATATCCTCCTGTTAAGATATTCAAAGTATTCTGATTTCCGTATTGAAAAAACTCAGCGCAGATACACAATTATCTGTTTTATCTTTTCAAAATCCGGAGCATCGTATTCAAAAGAAAGTATTGTCTCGCCGTAGTCTCCGCGATAATCATCCGTAAGACTCATACTTGTTTCAAGAGTTCTTGACGGAGCACCTATCTTATTGCAGACATCATCGCGTGTATCACCGACAGTGATGCCGTATACAGAAATAATGGGTTCTTCTGAGCCTGATATATTTCTATCATCAATATATATATCCTTGATCCTTGTGCTTTTTTTAATGTCTTCCGGACCTTCACAGTTTTCCAATGTAAAGATTCCCACGCTCTCACCCTTATAATATACAATGCACATCGAGTCAGAGAATTCAAAATCATCACCAAGATCACCGACTGTCAGCGGAGAAGAAAGCTGGCGTCCGAGAAGGCAGATATTACTGTATATCTCCCCATTGTCATAGAGCTTCTTTTCTTTCGGCGCCGAAGAGTCCTGCGTGTTCTCATTATTTGACGGTGCCACAGTTGTTTCAGATGATACAGTCTGAGTTGTCTGCGGAGCGGAACTGTCGCTCTCTGATGATGAATCGGCGGAACAGCCTGCTGCCGTACAGATGAGAGCTGACATAGCAAGAATAGATAAGATCCTGTATTTCATTGTGACCTCCGGTTAATCACTTTAGTCTGCTAATGTGTTACTATGGTAATATGATAACATATTACTAAGAGAAAGTCAAGCTAAAACAGGGAAAGCTGTGCAGAATCGGGTAATTCACCAAAGGCACCTATGCTTTTCAACATATCTATTGTTGTTTTTGACGCACCGCTCTGCTCCTGGAATTCCTCTACCGAAATGAAAGAGCCTTTCTGAGCGGTCTCATAAATCCCCTTGGCAGCGTTTTCTCCTATGCCGCTCAGAGCCGCAAAAGGTATCCTGAGCTTGCCGTCCTCAACTACATAATCCTTCGCCTGCGACTTGTAAAGATCGACCGGCAGGAACTCGTAGCCTCTCGCCAGCATCTCGTTCATTATAAGAAGTATATCGTAGAGGTCGCTCTCCTTTTTGCTGCGGTCGTTGCCGAGAGCCTTGAGCTCCTCTATCCTTGCGCGTACCGCTGCCCTGCCCTTGACTGCAAGGTCAGCGTCAAAGTCCTCTCCTCGTATCGAGAAGTAGGTCGCGTAATACTCGAGCGGTCTGTGCAGCTTGAACCAGCCCAGCTTTATCGCCGCGATAACGTAAGCTGCCGCGTGAGCCTTCGGGAACATATACTTGATTTTCAGACAACTCTCGATGTACCACTGCGGAACATCGTGTTCCTTGAGCATCTCGATTATCTCCGGCGTAAACTGCTTCGGTGCCTTGCCCTTACGAGTCCACTCCATTATCTGAAACGCCATTTTCGGTTCAACGCCCTTGTAAAGGAGGTAGGTCATAATACTGTCACGGGTTCCGATAACCTCGGAAATGGTGCAGACGCCCTGATCTATGAGGTCCTTTGCGTTGCCCAGCCAAACGTCCGTACCGTGGGAAAGTCCCGAGATCTGGAGGAAGTCGCTGAACTTTGTCGGCTTCGCGTCAAGGAGCATCTGTATGGTGAAGCCCGTACCCATTTCAGGTATGCCGAGACTTCCGGTCTGACAGAAGATGTCCTCAGGAGTTACGCCGAGAACGTCGCAGTTCGTACACATTCTTATAACGTCAGGATCAGATGTCGGAACGTCCTTGATCTTTATTCCCGTCAGATCCTCGAGGTGCTTGTAGAGTGTCGGTACAACGTGTCCGAGCTCGTCGAGCTTGAGGATAGTATCGTGCAGGGAGTTGAATGTGAAATGCGTGGTTATTATCTCTGAATCCGCCGTATCAGCCGGGTGCTGAACGGGCGTGAAATCGTAAACGTCATAGTCCGAGGGAACAACTACCATTCCTCCGGGGTGCTGACCTGTCGTTCGCTTGATACCGGTACAGCCTGCTGCAAGACGGCTCATCTCGCAGTTGTTGAGCGTAACGCCGTTGTCCTCGCAGTATTTCTTGACATAGCCGTAAGCGGTCTTTTCAGCGACAACGGAAATAGTTCCGGCTTTGAAAACGTTTGCCTTGCCGAAGAGCTTTTCCGTGTAGCGGTGAGCCCAGAACTGATACTCATCGGAGAAGTTCAGGTCTATATCAGGCGCTTTATCGCCGTCGAAGCCGAGGAAGGTCTCGAAGGGAATATCGTGTCCCTCGCGGTGCATATCGGTGCCGCAGTCCGGACAAGCCTTCGGCGGCAGGTCAAAGCCCGAGCCGTACTTACCGTCAAGCAGGAACTCGCTGTGCTTGCACTTCGGGCAGACATAGTGCGGCGGCAGAGGATTTACCTCGGAAATTCCCGCCATCGAAGCTACGAACGACGAGCCTACCGAGCCTCGTGAACCGACAAGATAGCCGTTCTCAACGGAGTTCCAAACGAGCTTCTGAGCGATGATGTAGAGTACCGAGAAGCCGTGCTTGATAATTGAAGAAAGCTCTCTGTCAAGCCTTTTCTCAACGATCTCCGGGAGCGGATCGCCGTATATTTCGTGTGCCTTATCGTGGGTTATCTTGACGAGCTCTTCCTCAGCACCCTCGATCGTGGGAGTGAATGTGCCCTTGGGTATCGGACGGACAACCTCGATCATATCCGCGATCTTATTGGTGTTGGTGATGACGACCTCCTTCGCCTTGTCAGCACCGAGGTACTCGAATTCGCCCATCATCTCCTCGGTCGTGCGGAAGTAGAGCGGAGCCTGATTTTCGGCGTCCTTGAAGCCCATTGTCGCAAGGATTATCTTGCGGTAGACCGCGTCCTTCATATCTATGAAGTGAACGTCGCAGGTCGCACAGACAGGTATCCCCAGTTTGTCGCCCAGTTCAACTATGCGGCGGTTGTAGTCGCGGAGCTCATCGTCGTTCTCCGCAACGCCCTCTCGCACCATAAACTCATTGTTTGCAATCGGCTGTATCTCGAGGTAATCGTAGAACTTCGCCAGCTTTTCGAGGTGCTCCTCCGGCTGTTTTTCGAGCATTGCCTGAAAGAGCTCTCCGGCTTCGCAGGCGCTTCCGTAGATGAGTCCCTCGCGGTGAGCGATGAGGACTGACTTCGGGATAAGGGGCTTCTTGTAGAAATACTCAAGGTTGCTCAGCGACACGAGTCGGTAGAGATTCTTGAGTCCTGCCTGATTGCGGACGAGAATGATGTGGTGGTAGCTTTTCAGCTTCTTTACGTCGATCTCTCCGGCAAGGCAGTTTATATCGTCGAGCGTTTTCGCGCCCTTTTCATTGACGAGGCGGTTGACAAGCTCTATGTATATCTTGGCAAGCATAAGCGCATCGTCAGAGGCGTGGTGGTGGTCGAACTTGCCGAGCTTCAGCGCCTTTGCGACCATATTCAGCTTATGGCGTCCCATTTCCGGGAGCATAGCTTGACACAGCACGAGTGTGTCTATCCAGTTATAGTCAAAGGTGATGCTCTGGCGCTTGCAAACCTCGTTTATGAAGGTCGTATCGAAATTCGCATTGTGCGCCGCAAGGACCGGTCTTTCGCCACAGAATTCCATAAACATCTCCACGGCTTCCTTTTCGCCGGGAGCGTCCTTTACGTCATCGTCACTGATACCGGTAAGCTCGGTTATCTTCTCGGGAATGTGCCTGCCGGGATTTACCTTTGTATTGAAGCTGTCCACGACCTGCATATTCTTCAGCTTGACCGCGCCTATCTCAGTAAGGCGGTCGGACGAAAAGCTGAGTCCGGTAGTCTCAACGTCAAATACGATGATCTCGTCATTGATAGCACGGCTGTCGGGGTTCTTGACTATCAGCGGACGGTCGAGGTCGTTCACGACATAGGCTTCCATACCGTAGATAACCTTGAAGTTCTTGGGCATATTGTACATACAGTCCGGGAACGCCTGAACACAGCCGTGGTCGGTTATCGCCATAGCCTGATGTCCCCACGCCGCAGCGCGGTTTATGAGGGTAACAGGATCGGTCACGGCATCCATTGCGGACATATTCGTATGGCAGTGCAGCTCAACTCTCTTCTCGGGATAGTTGTCCATTTTCGGGATACGCTTGACCTTGATGAGAGAGTGAGGCGATATTACGATGTCACGGGCGTACTGGTCGTAGTCGGTCTTACCGTGAACGAGGAGAGCCGTGCCGTTCTTGATGCCGGCAAGTCCCATATCCTCGATCTCCTTGTTCGTACCGAACACCTTTACCTTCATAGAGCCGCTGTAATCGGTTATGTCAAAGGTGGCAACGGTCTTCTCGTTGCGGAGCTCCTTTATCTCGGAGGCAAAAACGTCTCCGACAACTACAAGCTTTTCACCGAGACGGTGTACTGCTTCATTTATCGAAATGGGCTTTTCGCGGATAGCCCTGCCCTTGATTATCTCCGCAGACTCGGGATCAAATTCGGTGTTGAGCGAGGTCTTGTCCATGACCGCAGTCGGGATAGCTGCCTGACGCTCCTCCGCAATTATCTCGTCGCGGCTCTTCTCCGGAACGAGCTGTGCACTGTAATCCGGGAGCTCGTCCGCCATTTTCTCGATCATCTCATCGTAGTCGTCAGCAGTGACGGCAGTCTTGCCGTTCAGAGTTATATTCAGCCTTATGCCGAACTGGTTGTATATGAGCTGGGAAAGCCTGCGGCGGAAATTCGCGCCCTCAAGCATCTCAAGACCGCCGTGAGTGAGGGTTATATCTATGCTCACCTTGCCGAAATTCACTTCGGCGCCGTCAAGAAAACCGTTCACGACAGGCACGTCACGCTTCATCAGCTTTATCAGCTCGTCGTAGTATTCCCTGCCGAAGAGCTCCTTCGGATAGCGGCAGTTGAGTCTTACCCTGTCAACGCGGACGGCTGTCTCCATAGCCTTCTCGAATGCGAAGATGTCGTCAGCAGGCACAAGGCTGTCATATGCGGCAAAGAAGTTGATATTGTCCAGCTTCTCGGTGTAGGTGATCTTGAAGATCTCGCCGCTCCGGACGCTCTCGGGGAGTTCCCCGACCTGATCTTTCAGAAATTCAGCTAAATTTATATTCATTCTCAGAGCTTGTCTACCTCTGCAAGCAGTTCGGTAACAATGTCCTCCTCCCTGATCTTTCGCTGAGTGCCGTCCTTGCGGAATATTACTGCGCAGCCGTCGCCGCCGGCAATTCCGACATCGGCTTCTTTAGCTTCTCCCGGACCATTGACCACGCAGCCCATTACAGCTACGGTTATGTCCTTGTCGAGATCCTTGAGCGCCGCCTCGACCTTCTTTGCAGTTCCGATGAGGTCGATACGGGTGCGTCCGCAGGTCGGGCAGGATACAAAACGGACTCCGCCGCGCTTTCCGATACATCTGAGTATATCCTTTGCAGCCTCGATCTCCTTCACAGGATCATCTGTCAGCGAAACACGGATAGTCTCACCTATACCGTCGCAGAGCAGTGAACCGATGCCGACTGCCGATTTGATGAGTCCCATTCGCTCAGTGCCGGCTTCGGTAACGCCGAGGTGCAGCGGATAACTGCACTTCTCAGCTGCAAGTCTGTACGAAGCTATCATACGGTTTACGTCCGAGGACTTTATCGAGATAACTATGTCGTCAAAGTCAAAGTGTTCAAGCATAGCAGCGTGTCCCATAGCGCTCTCAACGAGGGCTTCCGGCGTGGGTGAACCGTACTTTGCCAGAATATCCTTCTCGAGCGAGCCGGAGTTCACACCGATACGGATAGGGATATTCCTCGAACGGCAGGCTTCTACGACCTGCTTCACCCTGTCCATACCGCCGATGTTGCCGGGGTTTATGCGTATCTTGTCGATGCCGGCTGCGGCAGCTTCTACTGCGAGTCTGTAATCGAAATGTATGTCCGCAACGAGCGGAATGGAAACGGCTTCCTTGATAGCCGGAATGAGCCTGACAGCGTCCATATCCGGGATAGCCGCACGGACTATCTCGCAGCCTGCCTTTTCAAGCTCGACTGCCTGCTTTACGCTGCCCTCGATGTCGTCCGAGCGGACGTTGAGCATTGACTGGATGTATATGTGTTTGCCGTCGAGGACGCAGTCCCCCACTCTGACAGGTTTTACGCTTCTCATAGTTTACCTCCTGTATCTGACGTTAAATCAGGTCAGCCTGTTATCAGTTTTACGATGTCGTTATAGGTAGCAAATATCATAATGCCAAAGAGCAGAGCCATTCCTGCAAGATGAACATAGCCCTCGTGCTCCGGCTTTACCGGTTTGCGGCGCACAAGCTCAATAAGGCAGAACAGCAGACGTCCGCCGTCGAGTCCGGGTATGGGGAGAAGATTAAATATGCCGACGTTTATGCTTATCAGAGCCGACATATAGAACAGCTGGAACAGAGCGTCCTTCTTGCTCTCGCTCTTCTCGGTAGCCTCGCTTATTGTGGAGACAACGCCGACAGGTCCGGAGACCTCCTCCTTTTCGACCTTTCCGGTAGCGAGCTGCTTGAGCGACATTCCGACCATATGTCCCATTGACATAAAGAGTCCACCGCTGCACTTCATAACAGTCAGAGGGTTCTTGCTCTCGTAGACGAGGAAGAAGTCAACGTGGTCATTGTCGCGCAGGTCGCGGAATTCAACGTCCTCAAGCTCGACCTTCTTGCCGTCACGCTCAACAACGACATCGTGAGTATGAGTCTTGGTCGTTGCAAAGATGTAGCTGAGATCGAGGTAGCTGAAAACGCGTATGCCGTCTACCTCAACGAATTTGTCTCCGAACTGGAGACCTGTCTCGTAGCTGCGGGAATAGTTGACTTTAGTGCCGTCATCGTTCTTCTTTCCGTAGAAGCCGTGGACCTCTCTTGTCGGAACATCAGCCATTGAGCAGACCATTCCGATGAGGAGTATGAAACCGAGAACGAAATTCATAAGCGGTCCGGCAAAGAGCACGAGCGCTCTCTTCCACAGCTTCGCATTGCGGAAGCCGCGCGGATCATCGGACTCGTTGTCCTCGTCCTGCATAGCGCAGTAGCCGCCTATCGG
>ODAI010953918.1_pt1 | contig 10532 bp, 10 predicted proteins | sample 1539321 | NCBI WGS metagenome assembly ODAI01 (sample SAMN02144231, study PRJEB22623) | gut metagenome | biome: sheep rumen | host: Ovis aries | place: New Zealand | reverse complement strand
CGCCCCGCCGCCGCCCGCGCAGGCCGGCGGGGCGAGGGGCGCGCCCCCGCCCCCGGGGGGGGCGGGCCCCCGGGCCTTCCGCCCGGCGCGTGGGCCGCGGGGGGAAGCCGAAGGCACGGCTGGCATGTCCGTGCTGGCCCGCCTCGGCGTGGCCAGGCTCCTTGCCGGCATCGGCGAGGCCGAACGGGGCGAGGCCCTTGCCCTGCGCTACAGCCTCGTGAGCCCCTGGACCTCCGCCGTCATGGTCGACGAGGCCGAGGACGCGGCCCATCCCGGCCAGATGCCGGAGCTGCGGCAGGTGCCCCAGATGCCTGCCGCAGGCCAGTTCGGCGCCGGCAGCGTGCTCGGTGCGCAAGCCCCCGGGCTGAACGTCAAGCAGGCAAGCACCTTCTATTTCGCCGATCCCGGACTCGGCAGGGGAGCGTCGCACTGCTCTTCTGACAGAGTCTACTCCAGGCCAGAGTCCGGCGGCGTGATCGCCAGGCTGGCAAAGAAGTTCCTCCCGGGCAGGCGCAGGGATGCCGGCGCAGGGAAGACCCTCGTCTGCGAAGAGTCAAGCATGCCGTCTTGCCCTGCGCCGGAAGCGGCCTTCCAGGAGCGCGTCCGCCGTCTCGCCCGGCTGCGCAAGGCCCTTGCCGTCAACGCCGGCCTGCCGGCAGGCCAGCGCATGCAGCTGGCCACCTTCCAGGACCTCGTGCAGGCCGGTCTGCCGGCGCCCTGGCTCCAGCTCCTGCAGAGCATTGCCGCCCAGGGCTATGCCGAGCGTCATGTGGCCTGCGTCTTCCTCTGGCTCTTTGCCCGCGAGAGCGGCATGGCGCTGCCGGAGGATCTGAAGAAGGCCTTTGGGGAAGTTGCGGCTGAAGACGCCGACGACATCGAGAAGGCCCTCTTCAGCGGCGCGGCCAGCCTCTAGGCCATGCCGGGGGGTGCCCTTGCGGCTCCCCCCGCGCGCAGGTTGCACCCTGCGGGAGTCCGCAGGCGGAAAGCGCCGCCGGGTGCCGGACCTCAATGCCAGCGCGTGCCAGCGGTCCCTGATCCTGCCGGCGGGGGAGGGGCAGCTGGCAAGCCTCTCCCCTGCCAGGTCCTGCCGTCCCAGCTGCGCTGAACGCCCGCCTGCGGCTGGCCAGTCCTTTTCCGCTCTCCACCGCCGCGCCCGCGCACGGGCAGGGGGCGGTCTCCTCGCTGCCCGCAATCCTGGCAGACAAGACAGGGGCAGCCGGGCCGCGCATCCCGTGCGCCGGCACAGCGCCCCTGCGCCTTGCCTCCTGCCTTGACCATGCCTTCCCCCGGACCTATCGTGGGCACGGCAAGGAGGAAGCCATGGACATCTGCATCGTCGAACTGCTGGAGGGCGCGAAGAGCGCCTGCGGCCTTGCCGTGGTCATCGACGTCTTCCGGGCCTTCACCTGCGCCTCCCTGCTGCTGGAGCGGGGGGCTGCCGGCATTGTCCCCGTGGGCTCCCTCGAGCAGGCCAGGGCTCTGCGCCAGGCGCTGCCTGGAGCCCTGCTCGTCGGCGAGCGGGGCGGCCGCATCGTGCCGGGCTTCGACGGCGGAAACTCGCCGGCCCAGGCTCTGGAGCTCGACGTTCGCGGCCGCCTGGTCGTGCAGACCACCAGCGGAGGCACCCAGTGCCTGGCCCAGGCCAGCTCCGCCAGCGAGCTCATGCTGGGCTCGCTCACCACGGCGGACGCCCTGGTCCGCTGCCTCCAGGCCAGGCGTCCGGCAAGGGTCACGCTGGTGGCCTCCGGCACCAGAGCCGAGATTTCCGCGCCTGAAGACCTCATCTGCGCCGACTACGTCAAGGCCGCCCTGCTGGGCCGTCCCCGGGATCGGGGCGAGGTGCTCGAGGCCCTGCGCCGCGTGCCCGGCGCGGCCCGCTTCTTCGATCCCGCCAACGCTTCCTGGGCGCCGGAGCAGGACTTCTGGCTTTGCGCCGGCATCGGGCGCTGTCCCTTTGTCATGCGGGCTGAGGAAAGGCTGCCCAGCGGCGAGTTCGTCTTCCGCGCCGTGCCCGTGACGGCCTGAAGGCCCGGGATCGGCCTGCCGGCGCCGGACAGGGGATTGCGGCAGACCGCGCACGCTTCCGCCAGACTGTTCAGCGGCAGGGACGGCACAGGCCTGCGGCCTGCGCGCCCTTCTGGCTTGCGCGCATGGCCTGGCCAGCCTGTCCCGAAAGGCGGCCCCGTTCCCGGGGCAGACGGACGGGGGAGCCTTTGGCCGCGAGTCCCTGCAAGGCGCAGGGGCAGTCCGCGGACCTGTCCCATGCGGGCCTTGCCGGCACAGGGAAGGCAAGCTTCTTTCCGTGTATCAGAATATTGCCTGCCCTGCACCAGATCAAGATATCCCTCTCCGAGGGCAGATCCTGCCGCAACTTCCATAATTCTCCCCAATGCTACGCTGTGCTTGACAGGCCTTGGGAAGGGCCGTATGTTCTTATTGCCTGCCTGCTTCAGTCAGGACGTCGCCAGCACCGGCGGCAGAAGCGCTTGCGCAAGCCGGCGCCAGTGCCAGTGGCTGCGTCGCCATGCCGTTCCTTGCGCAGGAACTGCCTGCGCATGGCAAGGAAAGCCCGTGAAGAGCGGGCAGAGCGCAGGCTGCGATGCCGGCGGCGGTCTACCAGAGAGGGCAGGGAGGGCTCGGTCGCTTCCGTCATGGGAAGCGCGGCTGCAAGAGAGAACGCCAGTTTGCCAGCTGGCGGTTCTGCCATGCAGCCGTGCAAGCCCGAGCTGGTGCGTCCTGCCGTGGCGGAGTGCCGCTGGTCGCCCTGCACAGGGGGCGCTTTGCACCTGCCCCTGCGCTTGACGAGCTATGCCGTTCCCTGCTTTGCTGATCCTGCCGGGGATGGGGCGGCATGCCGCCCTCCTGGCCTTCCCCTTTTCCGCATGCCCAAGCCAGGCCCGAGGCCTGCCGCAAGGAGATCGACATGAACATCAAGCAGCTGCGCCAGCAGGCGCGCGAGCGCATGAACGGCGTCTGCCGGGTCTGCCCTGTCTGCGACGGCAGAGCCTGCGCCGGCGAGCTTCCCGGGATGGGGGGCATCCGCTCAGGCGCCTCCTTCATGGCCAACGTGGAGGCGCTCTCCCAGGTCAAGCTCAAGATGCGAGTCCTGCACGGCGCGGCCTCCCCTGGCACCGCCTGCGATCTGCTCGGCTTCTCCCTTGCCATGCCCGTGCTCGTCGCCCCCATGGCGGGCGCCCAGTTCAACATGGGCGGCTTCTTCACGGAGGAGCGCTTTGCCGAGATTGCCGTTGCCGGCGCCAGGGATGCCGGCATTGCCGCCTGCACGGGCGACGGCACCGACGAGGCCTTCCAGTGCGGGCTGGCCGCCGTGGCCAGAGCCGGCGGCTGGGGCATTCCCGTCGTCAAGCCGTGGAGCGGAGATTTTTTCTTTGCGCGCATGGACCAGGCTGCCGAAGCCGGTTGCCGGGCTGTTGGCATGGACATCGACACGGCCGCCTTCACGGCGCTCGGCAAGAGCCGGCGCCCCGTCTCGCCCAAGACGCCTGAGGAGCTCAGGGCCATCGTGGACGGCGCCCATTCCCGCGGGCTCAAGTTTCTGCTCAAGGGCGTCATGAGCCCCGAGGACGCCCGCATTGCCGAGGATGCCGGGTGCGATGCCCTTGTGGTCTCCAATCACGGCGGGCGCGTCTGGGAAGCCCTGCCCGGGACCGCCTGCGTCCTGCCCGAGGTGGCCCGGAGCGTCTCCCGCCTGCCCGTGCTTGCCGACGGTGGCGTGCGCTCCGGCGCCGACGTGCTCAAGATGCTGGCCCTTGGCGCGCGCGCCGTCCTTATCGGGCGCCCCTGCGCCATCGCCAGCGTGGGCGGCGAGGAGGAGGGCCTCGTCTTGTGGCTCAAGCGCCTCAGACGCCAGCTTGTTGAAAGCCTCATCCTTGCTGGACTTGCCGATGTCAGCGATGCCGGCCCCCATGTGATCGCCAGCGCCCCCTGGCTCTAGGCCAGCCAGCAGTCCTTGCCTTTGTTCCCCTGACTATACCTGCCAGAAGGCAGAAAGGAGCAGTCGTGAAACAGCTTTTGACCGCATTCGTCCTTGTCGCCGTCCTCGTGCTGGGGGCGCTCGGCTCCGCTGCCGCCGGCGGCTCGCCCTTTGCGGAACTCTTCCAGAAGCAGGGCGCCGGCACGTTGACCTTCTACGGCTGCGAGGGCACGGATGGCTCCTGCACCTCCCTCGTCAAGACCTACTCCTTCAAGTTCGACCGCGGCGGCAAGGCAACCATCGACCGTAACGGCCAGCGCAGCAGTGGCACCTGGGAGGCCAGCGGCCTGCACGTCACCGTGAAGGAGGGAACCTTCTCGACGACCTTCGATTTCTCCAATGACCAGTTTCTCTTCCACTGCCATGAAGAGTCGGGCGACATCCTGACGCTCAAGCTCGCAAAGTAGCGTCCTGCACCCAGGGCAGGAACAGCGCCGGCTGACTGCCGGCTGTGTGGAGAACGTCTCTGCGATTGTGGTGCATGCCCTGGATGGCGGGATACTGGGAGACATAGGCGGGCTCGCGCTGTCTGAGTGCTTTCCTCCTGGGGGCCGACTGGCGGTTTTTTCCTGCGAACTGTCTTGGGGCATGCCTCTGTCAAGAAGGCGATGCCGGCGCAAGCCATGCCTCTAGGGTTACGCTGATTGATAGGCATTGGCACAATAGCCCTTTGTTAATTCAAGGGGTTAGACAAGCCTTGCCGTTGTAAGATGCTATTTGTCAGCGTTTCTCTAGGGCGTGCCAGAAGCTTGACTGGTCCAATGAAACTGGGACGATTCGCGATCTCAGGCATCTCTCCGTAGCTCTTTGCGAAGGTCGTTGCTTTGCTGTCAGGTATGCCTATTCCCCAGACCCAGAGAAAATCGGGTCCTTGCATTCACCTGCGCGAAGCACGCGCCGGTGGACAGTCCTTGGGAAAATGATTAAATTACAAAAGGATAAGAAGCGATGGAAGTGGAAACGAGCCTTGCTACTGGTCTTAAGGTAACACATGGTAATGAGGACTACGATGCTGCGTGCAAGCGCCTCCTCGCTGAAAAACCTATTTTGGCGAGAATTTTAAAAAGCTGTGTTCGGGAGTTCCGTGACTTTGATGTGGATGTAATAGCAAATCGTTGCATCGAAGGTGCGCCATTCATATCTAATATTCCTGTTGAGCCCGATGCAACTGGTGCAGTTATTCGTGGTCTTACCAATGAAATAAGTTCTCTTACTGAAGGAACTGTGCGCTTTGATATATATTTTGATGCTGTTGTTCCAAACAAAGATGAGACAATTCAACTTATTATCAATGTAGAAGCGCAGAATAAATTTAATCCAGGCTATCCTCTTCTCAAGCGTGCTGTGTATTTCTGTAGTAGAATAATTTCATCTCAATATGGAAAAATATTCGAACATCAACATTACGAAAAAATACGAAAAGTATATTCAATATGGATTTGCACAAATCCACTTGTTAGCTGGAAAAATACAATAAATCAATACTCCATAATAGAAAACAATATTGTTGGATGTGCACGTGAAGATATAAAGAATTATGATTTGATTACAATTGTAACTATTTGTATCGGTGATAAAAATGACGACAAGTGCAAAGATATATTAGCATTTCTTCATATATTGTTATCAAAAAATGAATCAATCGAAGAAAAACAGAAAATTATTAGTAGAGATTGCAATATAAAATTAACTAAATCTATAAATAAGGAGCTTTTAACAATGTGTAATCTCAGTCAAGGAATTTATGAAGAAGGGTTTGAAGCAGGCAAATTAGCACAACAAGAAAAAAACAAGGATGTAGAACGTCGATTAGAAATATCTGAACAGCAAAGAGAAATAGCGGAACAGCAAAAAGAAATAGCGGAACAGCAAAAAGAAATAGCGGAACAGCATATTTCTAATATTATAAAAAAATTGCAAAACAAAGGATATTCTAACGAAGAATTATCAAATTTGTCTGAATTTACTGACGAACAATTAAAAAAATATGCAATAAATATATAAATATATTATATTAATGTAAATATGTTATAAATAAATTGAGTATTTATAAAAAATGTGCAATCTCAGTCAAGGAATTTATGAAGAAGGGTTTGAAGCAGGCAAATTAGCACAACAAGAAAAAAACAAGGATACAGAACGTCGATTAGAAATAGCGGAACAGCAAAGAGAAATGGCAGAACAGCGTCTTTCAAATATTATAAAAAAATTGCAAAATAAAGGATGTTCTATTGAAGAATTATCAAATTTATCTGGATTTAATGACAAACAATTAAAAAAGTATATAATCAATATATAAAAATTATTTATTTACAATATGAATATATTATAATAATATTAATGATACAATAATGGGTAATAGTGGGTGTTCCATCCTCAAAAACATCGACTTTTTTCTCACCGCAAGGCTTGTGTATAGTCAATTTCTAGAGTGAATTTGCCTATGCCAAGCAGGTGGAGTTGCCCATGTCTATCCCCAAGGAAATTCTCGCGGTCGCCAGACCGAAAAACACGGTGGTTCACGCCTATGGAAAAAACAAGGATCATTATTCTGTTGTTTCCCGTGTTGGTTGCAAGTATCAAGATGGACGAAGAGTTCCAATAAACGGCGTTACTGTTGGACATATAATTAATTTAACATTTATTCCAATAGAATTTAATAATAATGTATCACAGTGTGAGCCAGACATCAAGGATTGGGCAAATATAAAATTATGTGATGAAGTATTCAAAGATATTAAAAATGAGTTACTAAAAGTTTTTCCAGTTCAGATGTTGACAAAATATACTGTATTTCTATCCTACGTGTTTGCTATCATAAAATTAAAGATTATGAACTTCAAGGAGCATACAAAAGAAGTTTTTTGTCTGAATTGTATCCAGATGTTATATTGTCAAAAAATACCGTTTCCGCATATCTAAATTCTCTCGGTCAGGCATATTCAAAAATAGTTGAATATATGAATATTATGGCAGAGAATGTCATTTTATCAGACAGTGTATTAGTTGATAGTACGCAGAAATCAAATGAATCTAAAGTTAGTTCATTTTCAGATTTTTTCTAGAAAAGCACGTTTGAAGGGCAGTAGAGATATTTCAATTATTTATGCTTTTGATCTTGAACAAATGGAACTGATTTGTTCGAAATGCTTTCTAGGAAACAGATTAGATGTATGAGCATATAAAGAATTTATTACAGAAAACAAAATTATAAAAGGATTAATTGTTGCTGACAAGGATTTTCTTGAATCATCATCAGATGGAGTTGTTGAAAAAAATCAAGATCTTCATTATTTAAACGCGATAAAAATAAATTCTAAATTTATAGCTACTTATTCGCTTTATGAATATACAGAAATTTTAGAAGATTTTCCAAATGTCACGGCTAAAAAGTAAAGTGTTCAGAAATAAATAAATGGCTATACTCATATAGAGATGCAGAGCAAGCAGCAAAAGATGAATCAAATTGGCTTGCAAAAGTAAAAAAGGATAAAAAATATACCATCGAACTTCATAACAAAAAACAAAAAAGTTTTGGAACTATCGTTCTTGAAAGTGATGTTGATATTTCATTATCTAAAGCGTTTAAGATTTATTCAAAAAGAGGGGAAATAGAACTTTTAATGAGATATTACAAGACAGCTTATGGATTTGATGAAACTAGAATGCATGATGATTATTCTGTTATAGGAAGTGAGTTTTGTGATTTTATGTCTGCAATATTAACATTTCATATTATTAAAGCATTTGATAAGTCTAAACTTTTATAAAAGTTTGTATACAAAAGGCTGATGTCCATTCTAAGACGCGCTAAAATAATTCGTTATGCTGATAAAGAGTGGAAAGCTGTCGGCCTTCTACCCTATGAAAAGCAGATTCTGATCGACTTGAAACTCTTGCCACCAGAGGACGCAACCACAGTTGAGACGGATGGGACGGCTAAGCGAAAGAGAGGGCGTCCCAAAAAAACAGACGCCTAACACCGTATAGTCATAGTCTTTGGGAAAAATTGTATTAGAAATTATTTGCTAAGGGTGTAAAAACGAGGAAATTTAGGAAGGCATCTTGAACAAAAAAAATTACCCGCGCAGGCCTAAATGCTACGCGGGCATAGAAATGAATGCAGAATAAAAAGAAATTCTGTTGGTTCGCTGGCTATATGTGATTAAAATACACCCAGACGCCTGCCCCCACGGCTCCTAGCAGGATGGCCGCCATGAGAAGGATAGATGATGTACGCATCATGCGCAGGGCCAGCCCGCACATCTGCCCAAAGCCGGGCTTTTTGAAAGCAAGGACTGGCGCGTACAGGGGATCGACATCGCATGGTTCCCGGAAACTCTCCTGCAGAAGGTTTGTCATCAAGGGAACCGGCGTCTTGATGCCGCCGAGAAGGAGCTTCGCGCCATCCGGCGAGAGTTCGGGGTTCAGGCAGTCTACCCGCATGAGGCCCATGAGGCCGTGCAGGTTAACGCGGAAGCTGAAGCTCTCCCCGCCGAGGGAGACGTTTTCTACCGTTGCTCCGAGGGGCGTGAGGCGCTCCTGAAGCAGGGGCTTCACTACAGTATCGGCGATGACGCATTTCGTAGTGGCAAACATGGCAGGTTCTCCTCTGCTACTGGCGGACAAGCCCAGTCCAGCGGGCGCCTTTGAGGATGGATGCGGCCTTGGGCGATTCCATGCCGATGGGGCAGCGCTGGGAAGCCAGCAGCTCCAGGCCCTTCTCAACGGCTGTGATGGTGCAGGAGAAGTTCCTGAAGGTCAGCGTGGAGCAGTCCTCGTCGACGACGGTCTCGTTGACGGTGACATGCAGGACTTCCTTGATGCCCTTGAGCTTGACCGCAAGCTTGAGGGTGTTTCTGTAGAAATAGAGGTTCTTGAGTTCGCCGTAGTCCTTGAGCACGAGAGCCATCGCCTCGCGCAGGTAGGGCAGGGCCGCCTTGGCGGTGACGGCACTGGCGGCCATGGATGTGATGGTTCTGCCCATGACGCCGGTCGCAACGACAGTGTCGGCGGCTATTCTCGCCGTGTCGCCAGCCATCTGCACGGGCATGGTGCCGGCGTCCTCGTCTTCGGCGCGGGTCTTCCCAGTGGCCTTGCGGTGCAGAGAGTCGGCCAGGTCGCTCACGGCGCCGGCAACGGTGCCGGCCAGGGCGGATGCGCCGTCGATGGTGGCGTAGCCAGCGTTCCTGATGCGCTCGAGGGGCTGGATGCGTTCCTTCAGCTCCCTGACTTCAGTGGCGACCGAGTGCGCGCCGTCTACGATGGCGCCACCAGCGCTCTTCATCATCTCAACGGGATTCACGCTCTTGGCCACAGCCGTCACGCCATCGGCAAGGATGCCGCCGGCATGCTTGGCAAGCCGCACGGGATTGTACTTCGACGGCTGCTTCGGCGCCTTTTCCTGTGCCTCTCCGCCTTCGCCTTCTTCGCCGGCGACTTCGGGCGATCCTATGCCGAGCTTCGCAAGGAAGCCTTCCCTGGCGGGTGCCTCGTCGCCTTCCTCCTTCGCAGGCTGCCTGCGGACAAAGCGGTCAAGAAAGCTGGAAGACTTGGCCTCGCCTTCCTCGCCTTCGGCGTCTTCAGCCGCCTTTGCCGGTTCGGCGGTCTTCTTCCTGCGCACGTAGAGCCCGAAGAAGCCCTTTTTCGCAGGCGTCGCCTCTGAGGCTTCGGCTGTTTCGCCTTCGGCAGGGGCATCCGCGTCGGCTTCGGCACCTTCAGCGCCCGCTGCGGGCTCAACGGCCTTCTTCTTCCTGCGGATAAAGCTGAAGAGGCCTTTTCTGGCAGGCATGGCCTCTTGGCCTTCCGCCTCGGCATCTTCACCGGCACCTTCCCCGGCCCTGCCGGCGGGCGCTTCGTCTTCGGCATCCTTCTTGCGGGAAGCGAGACGTCCCCAGAGGCTCTTGTCGCCTGAACCTCCCGTCTCTCCGGGGATCTTTGCGGCTTCGCCTTCGCGAGCGCCATCCACAGCGGCTTCGGTGTCCTGTACCGGCGCACCGTCGCTCTTTTTGCTGTGGAAAAGGCCTGCGAGGAGGCCCGTCTTGGCAGGCTGCCCCTCTGCCTTCGCTGGCGTGGCATCGGCAACGTCTGCTTCGGGCTTGGCCTGCTTTCTGCCAAAGAGGCCAAAGATGCGCTTTTCCGCAGGCTTGGCTTCAGGTGTCTCGGCAGGAGCTTCCTGGACTGCAGGGGCAGTCTCGGCCGTCTCGGCAGGAGCTTCCTGGTCAGCAGAGGCAGTCTCGGCCGCCTAGGCAGGAGCTTCCTGGTCAGCAGAGGCAGTCTCGGCCGCCTCGGCAGGAGCTTCCTGGTCAGCAGGGGCCGTCTTGGTCGTCTCGGCAGGAGCTTCCTGGACTGCAGGAGCAGTCTCGGCCGTCTCGGCAGGAGCTTCCTGGGCTGCAGGGGCAGTCTCGGCCGCCTCGGGAGCCTCAGCAGGAGCCTCGTGATTAGCAGGGGCGGTCTCGGCTGTCGTCATGGGCTCGCCGAAAGGAGGACCGACTTCGGGAACCTCGGCCTGAACGGCCTTGGCGTCCTGCGATAGCTG
>ODAI010199165.1_pt1 | contig 10532 bp, 9 predicted proteins | sample 1539321 | NCBI WGS metagenome assembly ODAI01 (sample SAMN02144231, study PRJEB22623) | gut metagenome | biome: sheep rumen | host: Ovis aries | place: New Zealand | reverse complement strand
GCCGCGTAACAGAAGGCAGGTGAAAAGAGTTCAGAATTCATAGTTTTCTCCGTTATTCTTGCTGTGGAAAAAGCGCTCAGCGCGCCTTCTCGTCGCTGATACTGATGACCATTCCGATCGTGATTACGATAATGCCGAGGATCTGTTTCCAGGTTATGGCCTCGTGGAAGATCAGTGTTGCCCACACAAAGATGAGGATATAGCTGAATCCTCTTCGCAGGTAGGCGGTGGTCAGCGGCAGCTTTTCAAGGATCAGCTGGCAGCAGACGGCGTAGAAGCCAAGGATCAGCACAGCCAGGCAGAACCAGGCGATATAGCCGGCAGACATAAAGGGGTATCTCCCGCCGAGCTTGAGGCAGGGGGAGGTCAGGCTCTCCATAAAGACGGCCACGACCGCCAAAAGGATAATATTACTTCGCTTACTCAGAAATTTATCTAACACAGTACAACCTCACTCCCAAATAAGGGGCTTTATTCCATAGCCGGTATCGGTATCGACCTGGAGCGTTTCCCGGATCAGCGCGGCGCGCTGTTCAAAAGTCTCGCGGTCCGGCGCGCTCACGATCAGCGCGATGCGGGAAGTCTTGTCGGAGTGTCCGGCTTTGTTCTCGAGTCCGACCCGGATCTTGCCAAGCTGATTACGGTGAACGTAAGGAAGCGCCTGAACTTCACTGATGCCGCTGACGCGCACAACCTTGCCGTCGGGGATGTAGAAGGCAAGGTAACCGCAGACACATTGCTGCGGCAGGATCTTAGGGAGCTCTTTGCATTTGCCGGAGGCAATATCAAGAAGAAATCCCTCTGTGTCGAGTCCGCAGGAGAGATGGATCAGGTCAGAGGAGATGAACACGCCGCCGCCTCTGGCAGCGGTCTCGATCAGATAGATATCATCGCCATCCATGATGAACTCGCTGTGGGTAATGCCCTGCTTGAGCCCGAAGCCGGTGATGATCTTTGTGTTGAGATCAAGCACGCGCTGCCTCAGATCGTCATCGACGACGGTAGGAAAAATGCGGCTTTTGGCGGCAAAGGCATCGGGCAGGTCAAAATAGAGCGTGTCCCCGATGCAGGCATTGACAAACTGATAATCGACGGCGATGCCCTCCACGAGGAACTCACGGCCTTTGGCACAGCGCTCGATGAGAACACTGTGGTCGGAGGACCAGCGCGCAGCCTCGGCATATTTTGCCCTGAGCTCTTCCGCGCTGCGGCAGATCTGCACGCCTCTGCTTCCCTGCGTGTCAAGAGGTTTGATGATGACGTCTCCGCCGATCTCGGCGTAGTATTCGAGCGCCTCTTGTTCAGAGAAGACTGTGCGGTTTGGAAGCAGCTTGATGCCCAGCTCCGCCATCCGCTTTCTCATAAGACTTTTGTCGGTAAAGAGACATCCGGTCTCATAGCCGATGCCGGGAAGTCCGAGCTCCTGGGCAACGTAAGCCACAGAGCGGACGGCGATGTCTGTCTGGTCTGTGATCACGCCGCAGATGCCGCGCTCGCGGGCATAGGCCAGGATGCCCTCTTTGTCCCTTACGTCAATGAGAAGGGAATCTGTGATATAAGGCTTGAACGCGTCGGAAATCACCGGCGCGGCAAGAAGCACGTTGTATGAGCGGGAAGCTCTCTGCACGAGAGGCAGTTGAAAATCGCCCGCTCCTATGATAAGAATGTTTTCCATCTATTGTTCCTCACGTTTTTCCCCGGTCTGTCCGTAGATCTCGCGGATCACGAACTGGGGCGAGTTGTTCAGGGATATGTAGATCCTTCCGATATATTCGCCGATCAGCCCCAGCATGAACATGATCATTCCTCCGATAAACAGGAGCATGGACATGAGGGAGCTGTATCCGATCGCCACATTGGGGTTTACCAGTTTGTGGACCACGGTGTAGACGACCAGAAGCATGCCGATAAAAGCAAACGCGATGCCGCAGGTCGTGGCAAAGCGCAGGGGCTTTACGGAGAATGCCGTAAAACTGTTCATCCACAGGGCGAAGGACTTCCTGAAGCTGTAATGCCCGACGCCGATCGTTCTCTCTCTCTCTTCCATCTCTACATTCACCACATTCTTGGTGGAGCGGAGCATGAGACCGGAGAGATAGGGATAGGGGTTCTTGTACTTGATCACCTCGTCCTTGACAAAGCGCTTCATGACGGAGAAGTTGGAGAACTTCAGGTCCTTGTCCTTGCCTAAAAGCCAGTTGGCCACGGTGTCATTGACCTTGGAGCCGAAATTCTTGAAGGCGGACTGCGTCTTGTGGGGATATTTGGCGATGGCGACGTCGGCGTCTCCGTTAAGGAGCGGATCCATGAGATCCCAAAGGCGGTCGGCGGGGCACTGCTGGTCATCGTCGATGAAGACGATATAATCCCCGTCGGCATAATGGCAGCCGCAGATCAAGGCGTTGTGACGGCCGCCGTTCTTGGCCAGGTCAATGGCCAGGACCTGAGGGTCGCGCTCCGCCTCTTTTCTGATCACAGCAAGAAGGTTGTCCGGCGAGCAGTCGTTCACCGCGATGATTTGATAAGTAAAATCAGGCCGTTCGGAAACGACCTGACGAATTTCATCTATAACGAGTCCTACGGACCCTTCACTGTGATAACACGGAATAATGAAGCTGATCAGCTTTCTGCCGCTTTTATGGATTGCGTCAATATTCACGGAAGATCTCCTGTTCTGCGGTGTAGCATATTAATCAAAATAGGAAAGAACGGTTTCGATCACCTTACTGCGGTCCGCGTCTGTCATGCCGTAGTAAAGAGGCAGTCTGGTCAGGCGGTCGCTCTCTGCAGTGGTGTAGACGTCTTCTCCGTTAAAGCGCCCGAAGCGCTTGCCGGCGGGAGCGGAGTGCAGAGGGACGTAGTGGAAGACGCTGCTCACGCCGCGGTCGCGCAGATAGTTAATAAAGTCTGTCCGCTGGCGCAGATCCCGGAGTTTGAGATAATACATATGCGCATTGTGCACACATTCTGCGGGAATGGTGGGAAGGACGACTTTTCCTTCCGCCGCAAGGGGAGCAAAAGCGTCGTTGTAGGCGTTCCACGTGGTGAGCCTGTTTTCGTTGATGCAGTCCGCCTGAAGGAGCTGTGCCCAAAGGTAGGCGGCGTTCATGTCACTGGGGAGATAGCTGCTTCCGTATTCGACCCAGGTGTATTTATCCACCTGGCCCCTGAAGAAGCGGGCTCTGTCCGTTCCCTTTTCCCGCAGGATCTCGGCGGGTTCGATGTCCTCCTTGTGGTTTAGGACCAGCGCTCCGCCTTCACCCATGGAATAATTCTTGGTCTCATGGAAGGAATAGCACCCGAAATCGCCGATCGTACCCAGCGCCCGGCCCTTATAGGTCGACATGACGCCCTGCGCGGCATCTTCGATGACCTTGAGACCGTACTTACGCGCGATCTCCATGATCGTATCCATCTCGCAGGAGACGCCGGCATAGTGTACTGCCATAATGGCCTTGGTCTTGTCTGTGATGGCGGCCTCGATCTTGGTCTCGTCGATGTTCATGGTATCCGGGCGGATGTCGATGAACACGGGGGTGGCCCCGGTCAGGACAATAGAGGTCGCGGTGCTGGAAAAGGTAAAACTCGGGAGGATCACTTCATCGCCTTTTTCAAGGCCGCACAGAAGCGTCGCCATCTCCAGGGCGGTAGTGCCGCTGGTGGTGAGCAGAGCGCCCTTTGCGCCGAAGCGCTCTTTGATCCATTCGTTGCATTTCTTTGTGAACTGCCCGTCGCCGCAGATCTTGTGCGCGTCGACAGCTTGCTTTACATATTCAAGTTCCGTTCCGACATACGGGGGAACGTTAAAAGGTATTTTTGTCATAGGATAAGCTTCCTCTTTCTTAATGCATTACCGTCATTATACTATTATAATCTGTTTTTTCCTATATTTTTTGTTCCTGTTCCCGTACAATGCGTGAAAAGTACGCGCGCGCAGGGCCGGGGAAAGCCGTCTTGCTTTTTCAAAAGTCATACTGTAGAATTGTGCATGATATATTAGCGGAGGAATGCGCTTTATTACGGAGGTCATAATGCACGCAAATGAGAGAGTGATCGATATAAAAGCTTTACTGAGATGCCTGCTGGAGAAGTGGAGATTCCTGCTCCTGGTCGGGGTGATCCTCGGAGCAGTACTGGGTGGAAAGAACGCCTTGGATAATTACAATATTTCAAAACAGAGCCTTGCGCAAGAGACGAAGGAGGAGACCGGGATTTCCAAATCGGAAGAGCTGGGAATGATCAGCGATGTGCTCGATAAAAAGAACACCTATTTTGTCAAGTCGATTCGGAATAAGATCGATCCTTTTAAAGAGGGACGCGCGACAGCAGACCTGATCGTGCAGATCCAGGAAGATGCTGTGGAATCGGGTTACGCACAGAGCCGCAGCAGAGTAACGAGTATCCTTAATTATTACAAGTCAACGATCCAGTACAGAATTGATTATACAGATGCAGCTGCTAAGCTCGGTGTGAGCGCGGAGCAGATTCCGGAGCTCGTATCGATCGTTGACGCGGACGCGGAAGATAATATGATCTCTGTCAGCGCGATCTATCCGACACAGGAAGGCGCGAAGATTATCCTCGATACGGTGCTTGAGCAGGTGCGCGCGCAAAAGCCCGCGGTGCTTAACGGCTACGGAACCTATTCCCTGGTTGTTGCAAATGAAGCTTCCGCGGTTGTAGTAGACCGTGAACTGGCGGCCTGGTCCAACGAAAACGCGCAGAACATAGTTGCGCTGATCAACTCCCAGAAGACACTGGACAAGAACCTCTCCAGTTCCACATCCGCTGCGGCGAGAGCGATGAGCAGCAAGGAGATCGCGGTCAATGCGCTCAAGTACGGCGCAGTGGGATTTGCGGGAGGAGTCGCTGCGGGCCTCATGCTCTTAGCGATCTACCTGCTCGCGGCGGGAAAGGTCCTCTCCGGCAGAGAGTTCAACCGCCATTTCGGCCTTGCGAAGATCGCTTGTGTGCCCGGCAGAAAGTTTACGGCGCTCAAGGGCCCGGATAAGTGGGCGGCAGCGATAGACAGCGCTTATTACAATCATCCCCAGAGAAATGTCTGCCTGCAGGTGGCGGATGCCAGCATCCGGTCCGCAGTGCGCGGCGACGCGCAGATCGCGCTCGTAGGAGACCTGGCGCAGGAATATCTGGAGAAACTGGCGGCAGAGATGAATAAGACCGGGTTCAGCCAAGGCGCAAGGACCCGCTATTTCGCGATCCCCTGTCTTGAGCAGACGCCCGAGAGCGTGGTGTCTGTCCGCAACTGCGATGCGGCGGTCATTGTTGCCAAGGCGGAGATCTCAACCTATAAAGGAGCCGGCGACGTTCTGGATATGGTCGATCTGCTCGGCAGAGAAGTGATCGGCTCCATCGTCCTTATGTAACAGGAGAAACAGATGAGAACGCGCAGACAGGGCGTGACCGGAGCCGGGCTTGGGCCTTCGGGGGCGCTCTGTGTCATAGTATTGATCTTTCTTTTCCAGACGCTTCTGGAAAACTATTTTTACAAGGCTTCCTACATCGATGAAGCGATCGCGGCCCTGTTTTTCGGATATTTTGTCCTGGAAGTGCTGGTCAGCGCGGAGATTCGGGCGGAGGATCTTTTCCTGTGCTTTCTGATGCTGATGATGACGCTGGCCGGTTTATACGGAAATATCCATCTGGGGATTCAGAAGTCCACTTCCGCGATCATCATAGACATTGTAAGTCACGTCAAATTTGTGGCGCTGATCCTGGGAGTCAGCGCGTTCTGCCGGGTGAACCGGGTGGATTATCGAAGCGTGATAAAGCTCCCGGTCTTGCTTGGCAAAGTATACCTCTTAGTCCTGCTCTTTTTTGCTATGCTTAATCTCCTCAAGGATATAGGCATGCACGCGGAATACCGCTACGGGATCAGGGTGTTCTCCTTTATATTCGGAACGCCGGGAATCGTCACGAATTTAGTGTTGTTCATCATCATGCTGCTCTTAATGGAACGAGCGCTCGACCCTTCCAAAAAGAATCTGTTCTTCCTCGCGATCGCGGAGCTTTTGCTGATCCTGGTGATCAAGTCGAGATCGCTGATCCTGGCGGCGTTTTTCCTGATGCTTTACGAATCTCTGGTCATTGAGAAGAAAAAGAGTATGGTGACCCGGGCAGGACTGATCGGAATTGTGGCCGTGATAATCGGATTTCCGCAGTTCCTCAAATACTTCGTTAACGGGGAAAAGGCGAATCTGGGCACGGCGCCCAGGCTTTTATTCCTGCAGGGCGGCATACAGCTGCTCAAGCAGTATTTTCCTTTCGGATCGGGATTCGGGACTTTCGGCTCGAGCACGGCGGCGACCCATTATTCCGATCTGTACTATATGATGGGATTTGACAAGGTGGCCGGAATGTCTCCGGAGAACCCGGTCTATCTCAATGACACCTTCTGGGGGATGATTTTCGGACAGCTTGGCTTTCTGGGGACGGTTTTTTATGCGCTCATGCTCGGAGGAGCGCTTTGGATCCTTTATCAGCGGGCCAGAAAGACGTCGAACCGCTATATCCGGCTGGCAGCTCTTTTCTACGCTGCCAACGCGCTGATGTCTTCCATCCAGTCCAACTACCCCGGAAACAATTCGATGGTCATGCTGACTTTCCTTGTGACGATGATGCCCTATGCGGCAGCTCCGGCTGAGCAGGAGAAGTCAGTGGCGATCAGGCGGGAGATACTAAATGGTTATTGAATGCATCGGACTTCCCGGAAGCGGTAAGACTTATCTTATGGACAAGCTGGACCGCCAGCTGGGACTGCGGGAAGTGGAATATGTAAATGTCACCGCGAACTGCGCAGGCAGGCTCTTGTGGAAGATCGGAAGAAGACTTGCCCGCGCGCTGATCTTCTTAAGCGGTGACGCCAGAATGCTCCGGAAGAGGATGCGCGGCATCCTCGAAGAGGCAGGAGAGCATGGGAGCCGCTTCGGGATCTATCAAAGCGCGGATTACACGATCAGAAGCCTTGCCCTCTACAACTATCTGTACAGGCGGATGATCAAGACTCATACCATATATCTTTTCGACGAGGGGATGGTCCACGCGCTGGTTAAGCTGTGCGCGGATTTCGGCTACTCCGACGAGACGTTTCTCAAAATGGCCCAGGTTTCGGAACAAGGGATCCACAGCTCAAGACTGGTGATCCTCAATGAGATCTCCCGGGAGGACTGCTTTAAGTCGATCCGGAAGAGAGACCGGCACGTCTGCGAGTTCGATGAGCTTGACGACAGCCGGCTTACAGAGATTCTGGGAGAATACGAGAGACTAAACAATGCCTATAGAAAGGACTTCTCCGTGATGGAAGTCCGCCGGGAGGAAGAGACTCCCAAAAAGATTGGGCGTATTATAAGCAGGATCCGGTATCTTCTCGAGAAAGCCGGTGAAAGGGCTGGAAGATGAGCGGTATTCGGGACAAATTTAAAAGAGCCGGCGGGATGCGGACCCTCGAACAATACGCAGGGGCGCATGTGCTGGGGTATGCCGTTATGCAGACAGCGCTGCAGGGACTTTCCCAGAAATCCCTTGAGATCGTGCGGCTCAGCGTCAATAACAAGCTGCTTGGAAGACTTCGGAGAAAATACAGAGCTTATATCGGGGAGTACCTGCAAAGGGAAAAAGAGAAACTGCCCAAAGAGCGAGTGGGATCGGACAATGTCTGGGTCTTGTGGCTGGATGGGATCGAGAATGCACCCAAGGTCGTGCAGGTCTGTTTTGAATCCGTCCAAAGATGCTTCCCGGACAAAAATATCCGCCTTCTTACAGAGGAAAATTACAGGGACTATGTGACTTTTCCGGATTTTATACAGGAAAAGATCGACAGCGGTGTGATCACCAAGACCCATATGTCGGACCTTTTGCGGCTGGAACTGTTGATCCGGTACGGGGGAATCTGGTTGGATGCCACCGTATTGTGTTCCTCTCCGGAAGTGCCGTCCTATATGACGGACAGCGATCTCTTCCTGTTCCAGGACCTTAAACCGGGATGGGACGGCCACTGCCAGCGCATTTCCAGCTGGATGATCGCGGCCCGCACAAATCATCCTATACTCCGGCTCACCAGAGCTCTGTTATATGAGTACTGGAAAAAGAACAGAAAGATGGATGATTATTTCCTCTTCCACGATTTCTTTGAGCTGGCGATCGAGACTTATCCGGAAGAATGGAACAAGGTGATCCCCTGCAGCAACAGCGCTCCGCACATTCTGCTGCTGAGGCTGTTCGAGCCGTACAATGAGCAGGTATGGAGCGCCGCAAAGAGCATGACGCCTTTCCACAAACTGACTTATAAATTTGATGCTGAGAAAGCGCAGATTCCCGGGACTTATTACAAAGTGCTGCTGGAGCCCGCGCGGGAGGACGGGGGAGACGCCGTCTGAGGAGAAATAAATGGTCTGCTTTGTCATACTGCATTATATGGCGCTGGAGGAGACGATCCAGTGCGTCGAGTCGATCCTGAACAATATTGAGGGGGATAAGAAAGTCATTGTCGTAGACAACTGCTCTCCCAACAACACCGGCGCCGACCTGGAAAAACGGTATGCCGGGTCCGGGAATGTGGATGTCCTGCAGACGGGGAAGAACCTCGGATTTGCCAAGGGGAATAACTTCGGCTATGGTTATGCTGTTCAAAATTATGATCCGGACTTTGTGGTCGTAATGAACAATGATATGGAGATCCGGCAGCAGGACTTTATCAGCAGGATGGAGAAGAGCTGGGAAGAGCATCGCTTTGCCGTCATGGGACCGGATATCTATTCCACTAAGAAAAAATATCACCAGAATCCGCAGACAAGAAAAATGCCGACGAGAAAAGACCTCGAGAGCAGCTGCAGAAATCTCGAGCTCAAGGATAAGCTCAGTTTTCTGATCGCCCTTAAGTGGAAGATCTACGCGCTCATGGGCAGGAAGCCCGCTGAGGAGAAACGGGACGAGAACTATGTGGACCACGTGGTGGAAGATCCGCTTCTGCACGGATCCTGCTATATTTTCTCCCGCGATTTTACCGGGAGACATCCGCAGGAGTGCTTCTATCCGGAGACCTTTATGTATCTCGAGGCGGAGATCCTCTGCTATCAGTGCAGAAGAGACGGGGAGAAAATGATATATGATCCGGGACTTAAGGTGGACCATCATGAGGATGTCGCCACGGATCTCGAGTATCACAAACAGTCACGCAAATCGATATTTACAATAAAGTGTATGCTGCAATCCACAAGGGCTTTCCTTGCCCTTATGGACCGTGATGGTAATTAATGAAACCTGTTCGAAAACCTAGTGTTAAGAAAAATTACGTATATAATCTGGCCTACCAGATGCTGGCGGTGATCATCCCGCTGCTGATCCAGCCCTATATTGCGAGAGTGCTGGGAGCAGGCGAAGTAGGAGCGTTCAGCTATACGACCGCAATTACGGGATATTTTGCCCTGATCGGCAATCTGGGAATCGCCACTTACGGCCAGCTGCGGATCGCGGCGTTTCGAAATGACCGCAAAGTGGTCTCCCAGATCTTCTGGGAGCTCGCTGTGCTGCGGTTTCTTTTGATGTCCGCAGCTGCGGCTGTCTTTGTGCTGTTCATCCGCTTCCTGGCCCGTCCTGATTACAAGGTGCTGTACACGGTTCTGATCGTACAGATCCTTGCCAGTGCGATCGATATCGCGTGGCTTCTGCAGGGCTTTGAGGAGTTCCGCAAGATCGTGATCCGCAATACGATCATCAAGATCGTCAGTGTGATCCTGATCTTCGCCTTTGTCAAAAAACAGAGTGATATCTACCTTTACGCGCTGATCATGAACGGCTCCACCCTTTTGGGAAACGCTTCGATCTGGCTGTTTACCCCTTCGCTTGTGGACTGGGTCCCCCTGCGCAGGCTGAACCTGAGGAGACATCTGCGCTCCTGCATCGTTTACTTTATTCCCACGATCGCCACGACATTCTATCTGTCTTTGGACAAGCAGATGATCAAGTGGTTTACGGACACGTCGCTGGAAAACGGTTATTATGAGTTCGCGCAGAAGATTGAGCAGATGGCGGTGACCGTGGTCACGTCTTTAAGTATCGTCACAATGCCGAGAATGGCAAACCTCTTCAATATGAACGCCCTGGACAGACTCAGGAACAGGCTGGAGCAGACGATCCGCTTCATCCTGCTGCTGTCGATCCCGATGTGCCTTGGACTTATGTCGGTAACCGATTACCTGGTGCCCCTCTATCTGGGCCCGGGCTATGAGAAGAGCGCGACACTTCTTAAGATCTTCAGCCTTCTGATCGTCGTCGTAGGACTCAACAATGCGGTGGGCAAGCAAGTCCTGATGCCGGTTGGCCGGCAGAAGGAATACAATATGAGCGTGATCCTGGGGGCGATCGTCAATTTTACACTCAACATGATCCTGATCCCCAGACTGCTCTCTGTGGGCGCGGTGATCGGATCTGTAGCTTCGGAGACCGCGATCCTCTTGGCTTTCATCTATTTCTCAAAGGATTATATACGCCTTGGCTGGATTCTGAAGGCCTCG
>ODAI013186289.1_pt1 | contig 10533 bp, 5 predicted proteins | sample 1539321 | NCBI WGS metagenome assembly ODAI01 (sample SAMN02144231, study PRJEB22623) | gut metagenome | biome: sheep rumen | host: Ovis aries | place: New Zealand | reverse complement strand
TTCTGGATGTGCAACCGCGTGGCCAACGCCTGCTACAAGATGTACGACAAGATGGCCCCGTTCGTGCGCGAGGCAGCCGACCGTTTCGAAACCGAGCAGATGTTCTCCAAGGTGAAGGAAAATGACGACAAACTCCTCGCCGTATACAACGGCAAGGGCAAGCCCGGCAAGAAGCGCGCGGTGCGAAAGGTCCTCAAGTCCCTCACCGAATACTCGGTCGGCACCGCCCAGCAGCAGTTCGCAGCCTGGACCAAGCTCGAGGAGACGCTCCTTCTGAAGTTCATCGACGGCAACATCAAGGCACAGGACGAAAACGGTGCGTTCCTCCACTCGCAGTACAACGCCGGCACGCCCGAAGGCCTGCAGTACGGAGGCTACACCGAGCTCTGGAAAGAGGTCGTCGCGCGTGAGCATGGAAGTGTCATTGAAGTAAAATAATAACGGCAGATCCTTGTTACTACCGGCTCAAAACGTTTTAAACAGGAGTCAGAAAGTTTTAAAATAAGACCGCCGGAGGCATTTGATGCCGAAAAAGTATCAAAAAACCTACATTGCTAAAACATCTGACACAAAATTAAAACAAGGTTATGGATTGAAAGGCTAATTTTGGGCCATAAAACCTTTTAATCCATTTAACCAATGAAACAAGCGATCCTGAAAAGCGCTGCTTTCATCGCGTCGCTCCTGCTCTTAGGGCTTACCGCATTCGCCCAGAACAGGCCGCTGACCGGTAAAGTAGTTGACAAGAACGGCGAACCTGTCGTAGGTGCCGCCGTGATGGTGGTTGGGAACAACACCTTAGGAACAGAAACGAACGTTGACGGAAACTATTCCTTGATGGTCCCTCCCCAAGCCAGTATCATCGTATCCTGCATCGGATACGCCTCCCAGACCGTGGCTGTCGCCGGACGCCCGGTAGTCAACTTCACCCTTGAAGAAGATACTGAGTTCCTTGAAGAAACCGTGGTTATCGGTTACGGTGTACAGCGTAAGAGCGACCTTACCGGTGCCGTGGCTTCGGTAAATGCGAACGACATCAAGAATCTCTCCACCACCGATGCTGCCGCCGCCCTTCAAGGCAAGGCCGCTGGTGTGCACGTTATGACTAACGGTTCCCCTGGTTCCGGTGCTGAGATCCGCGTCCGCGGTTACTCCTCCAACACCACCAACTCTGCCAATGTCGCGCCGCTTTACATCGTCGACGGTCTGCAAGTGACTAGTATCCAGTATCTGGATCCTTCCATGATCCAGTCCATCGAGGTCTTGAAGGACGCTGCCTCCGCTGCTATTTACGGTGCGCAGGCTGGTAACGGTGTCGTCCTCGTAACCACCAAGAGCGGTTCTGAAGGTACCGCCACTGTGACTTATACCGGAAAGGCAACCCTCCAGACTTACAACAGGCGTCCTCTGATGACGCGCGACGAACTCATCCGCTATCTCAACTATGAGTTGGGTGAATCGGTCGTAAAGGGCTATCTCGACTCTTATGACGACGGCAAGACCGATACCGATTGGTTCGGTGCATATACCGAGCCCAGCTGGAGCCAGCAGCATTCCGTCAGCTTCTCCGGCGGTAACAGGAACGGACATTTCTTCACATCCCTCAACTACGTCAACCAGGACGGTATCGTCAAGGGCGACAAGGATGTCTACAAGAGACTCCAGGCACAGGTGAACGCCGACTACCAACTCTTCAAGTGGTTGCAGGTCGGTTCCAACAACTCCATCGAAAAGTGGTCCACCCGTAGCGTTTCCCAGCGTGGTTACTCCTCCACCTTCGAGAGCGTTATCAACCTCGATCCTTTGACCCCGGTTTACTGGAAGACCGTCAGTGAAATGCCCTCTGCCTTCCAGGACAAGTACAATGCTGTCCAGGCCGGTACGGCTGATGCTCCTTACCGTTTCCTCGGCGACGAGAACGGTTTCTTCGCCAGCACCGCATACTCCGATGTGGAAGGTAGCCCGCTCGCCAAGCGCGACGCTACGGAAAGCTCCAACGGCGGTTTCAATATCAACGGTACGCTGTTCGCCAACTTCATGCCTTTCAAGGGCCTGACCATCACCAGCCGCTTCGGTTACCGTATCACCCAGAGCGCTTCCCACAACTATACTTCTCCTTATTATATTGGCCGCGGCTCCCGTGACTACTACGACATCGACGCTACCGCCAACACCGGATTCTACTATCAGTGGGAGAATTTCGCCAACTATAATGTGCAGCTCGGCAAGCACAACCTTACCGCCATGGCCGGTATGTCCTATCGTGAGAACAACAGCGACAACGTCAGGGGTTCAGCACGTGGTGAGACCGGTGTTGAGATCCTTTCTTCCCCCGAACCTCAGTTCCGCTATCTGAGCTACGTAAAGAGCGGAGACGGCATCACCAAGAGCATCAGCAACAGCCCGGGCAGGTCCGCTTCCCTCGCTTACTTCGGCCGTGTCATCTGGAGCTATGACAACCGTTACAGTTTCCAGGCCAACTTCCGCGCCGATGCTTTCGATACCTCCAAGCTCTCAAAGGCGAATCGTTGGGGTTACTTCCCTTCCTTCTCCGCCGGTTGGACCATCAGCAACGAGCGCTTCTTCAAGGCCAACCTCGACTCCGGCATCTTCAATTTCCTGAAACTCCGTGCCTCATGGGGCCGCAACGGTAACATCAACGTCCTGAGCGGTTACAAGTACGACACCACCCTTTCCGTGGGTAACAACTGGTACCAGTACAATGTAGACCAGAAGGGTTCCGTCAACTCCACTGCCCCGAACCTGAGCGGTGGCCTTCCCAATCCCAACCTGAGCTGGGAAACCTCCGAGCAGGTCGATGCCGGTCTCGACGCACGCTTCTTCAGCAACCGCCTGACCCTCACCGTCGACTACTTCAACAAGCAGACGAAGGACCTCATCTTCGACATCGATACCCCGACTGAGCTTGGTGCTTCCAAGTCTACCGTCAACGGTGGCCGCGTCCTCAACGAAGGTTGGGAATTCGAACTCGGTTGGAGAGACAACATCGGTGAGTTCAACTACAGCATCACCGGCAACTTCTCCTCACTGCACAACGAGGTGCTGGGATATGCCGACCGCGCCAGCCGCATCGTGAACTACGACGCAAGCTCCACGAACTACAAGATTGGTACTGCCTTTGAAAAGGGTTATCCGATCTGGTACCTCCTGGGTTATATCTACAAGGGCATGGACTCCAACGGAGACCCGACCTTCCTTGCTGCAGACGGCACTATCACCACGACTCCTGAACCCACCGACATGACCTACATCGGCCAGGGTACTCCGAAGTTCACCTACGGTATTAACATCAACCTCGCATGGAAGGGTATCGACTTCACCCTGTATGGCGCAGGTATCGGCGGCAACTCCATCCTGCCTGTCACCCACCGTACCGGCTTCAAGAACAACTACCGCGTCTATCTGGAGGGTTACGAGAATGGCACGATGCCCAGTCCTGACAAGATCTACGCCTTCGACCTTCCGTTCTGGTCTTCCACCGGAAACCTCTTCGACGGCAGCTTCTTCCGCATCAAGCAGATGCAGCTTGGCTACACCCTTCCTTCCAAACTCACCAAGAAGGCTGCCATCAGCAACCTCCGCCTCTATGTGTCTCTCGACGACTTCTTCACCTTCACCAAGTATCCTGGTTTCGATCCAGAAACGGCTTCCACCAACAATACTACCGGTGCCGGCCTCGACTGGGGTTCCTACCCTACGATGCAGAAGGCTGTCTTTGGTGTCAATCTAACGTTCTAATCAATGCTTTACACAATGAAAAAGATCATAATCCCTATACTGTTAGGTCTTGCCCTTGTCGCAACGTCCTGCGAGAGTAAGCTTGACATCCCCCAGAAGGGTGTCATCAGCTACAGCAACTTCTTCGAGACGGATGCAGATGCCCAGGCATCTCTGGCCAATATGTATGCAACCTTCTGCGACAAGGTTGCCGGTGCAACCGGATATATCTACTGCCCAGAGTTGATGATCCTCAACTATTCAGCCGACGACGTCCTGGCTTCCGGCGGTGATTCCGGTGACCACGGTGATTTCCGTATCTTCTGCGAGTTCCGCTACGACCAGCTCAGCGGCGCCCTTGCCGGATTGTACAACAACTACGCTTCGGTTATCTACGCCTGCAACTTCATCATCTCCAATTTCTCCAGCGAGAACCGCAATGGTGACGCCCCGAAGTTCGAGAGCGCCTTCACGAAGCAGTGCGTCGAGGAAGCCCGCGTTATGCGTGCATACATCCACATGATGATGGCTCTCTGCTGGAACCGTCCTTGTATCGTGGACCGTATCCTCGAAGGCGACGAGCTCCCGACTCAGGCCGAGAGCCAGGACCAGGTCCTCAAGTGGGTCATCTCCGAGTGCGACAAAGCCATCAACTCCGGTTCGCTTCCCGAGCGTTCCAGCACCTCCGACAAGAATGCTACCGCACGCATGACCAAGGGCTTCGCCCAGTTCGTTGCCGGTAAGGCCGCCGTGTTCGACAACGATATGGCCACCGCCCGCAAGTACCTCGGCGACCTCATCAACTCCGGCAAGTACGCCCTCATTCCTTCATCGGAATACTGGACCAACTTCCATATCGACGGCGACGGCAACTCCGAGAAGATCTTCGAGGCCAACTATATCGCTGACCCTGACTACAATGGCATGTGGCGTGGCCGCTGGATGGTCGCAGACGTCCTTTGCTGGCGTACCGGTTCCCTCGCTTCCACCCCGATGGTTGTTCAGAACATGCCAGGTGTCGGTGGCGGTTGGAACGGTGGTGCCATCCAGGAGGACTTCGCCCAGAAGTTCCTTGAGCATGACGGCGACTCCCCGCGCCGCAAGGCTACCTTCATCACCGAGGATGAATTCCTCTATGACATGGATTGGGAAGGCTCGAAGGTCAACGACGGAACACTTGAGGAGAAGAAGGCCGACGACAAGCGTGGCATCATAGCCACCGGTGTCTACAGCCACGGAAAATTCTTCGAGTGGAAGATGATGGTATATCACAACCCTCCGAAGATCCTCACTGGCGGCAAGGAAGGCTATCACGCCGACAACGCCCAGGCTGCCAACTCCAACCAGAAGAACTTCGCTGTCGCCCGCTATGCTGAAGCCCTGTTGCTCTATGCCGAAGCTTGCATCGGCTCCAGCGATGAGGCCAAGGGTCTTGCCGCCCTGCAGGAAGTCCAGAGGCGTGCCGCTTTCACCGAGAACGGTGGCAAGGGCAAGATCAGCACCAGCCTGACCCTCCAGGACGTGATGGATGAGAAGCAGTACGAGCTGTGGTTCGAGAACACCCGCTTCTTCGACCTCGTCCGCTGGTCCAAGCAGGGCAAGGTTGACCTCAATGAGGTGTTCAACACCCGCTACGGCGGTATCCACGAGAATGTTCCTACCGTCTTTGACGAGTACTTCGTGGAAGGTACGCCTGGTTACAGGAAAGAGCACAAGCTCTTCACGACCCACTCCAAGGCTATCTACAACAAGTTCGAGGTCGGCAAGCACGAGTACTTCCCGTTCCCGTACACTGTCAAGAACGGTAACCCGAACCTGAAGGACGTCCTTGGCTGGGAATACCTCAACAATGCTGAATAATATCCTGACTCAAAGGTTGATTATATTCAGTTAATTGGTTTGTGTTAAGATAATGGAGGAGGCCGCCGTAATGGCAGCCTCCTTATTTTTTTTATAGGCAAAAGTTTCTTACCGGGCTTCGGAGAACGGTTCGCTTTCGGCCTTGAACATCCTGCGGGCGTCCCGAACAGTCATGCCGGTGGACGACCGGCCGAGGTCAGGGACATTGAAGGACTTGAGGTTATATACATAAAAACGCGAACTCTTCTGAGGAAGGACGAAAGGCTTGGAGAGACGGCCGTCCTCGTCTATATGGCAGAAATAGGGCTTGCCGTACTGGCCGTCACCCCTCTTGCTCGCGAAAACGAACCAGCGGCTGTTCGACGACCAGCTGTGGTATGAATCCGACGTGTCGCCCTTTATCTCGTCCAGGACCCGGGTCTCTCCGGTCTGAAGGTCGATGAGATTGAGGGTGCATTCCGTGTGGAAAAGCGGGAATGTGCCATATTTAGCGGACGTGAACATCAGCCATCTGCCGTCAGGCGAGGCCTTGGGATGGCAAGCCGAAGCGTCATTGGCGGCGGCGCTCCAGACAGTATCCAGCCGCTCGCCTATCCTTCCCGTTTCGGGGTTGAAATCTGCGCGGACGAGGTCGTATTTCAGCCTGCTTATATCCCCGGGCAGGGAAACCGTATCTGCTACACAGTAGTAAACCGACTCACCGTCAGCGGAAAAACAGGGGAAAGTCTCGAACTTGTCTGCACGGGCGACGTGCGGGACGTTAATCATCTGATTATTGTCGAAGTCTGCTACAGTCAGGTCGGAAGCCGTGTCGTAGACCTCCATCCTTTCCCCGGCCAATGTATGGAAACTCGGGATGATGATGTTGGTTGAGAACACGCCGAAACGGCCCGAAGGATGGAGTTCGCCATAGACGGTGGCGGAGAGCATCTCTCCGGCCTTGAGCGAAAGCTTTCGCAGTTCGCCGTTGCGGTTCAGGATGGAACCTCCGCGAGGACCACGGATGTAGTACAGGGAATAATCGCCCCGCTGCTGACCATGGAAATGACAGTTCATGCAGGCATTGTCCGTATGTTTATGGTCACAGATGACCGTCTCGTCGAAATTCTCCACGCAGCGCTCCATGATGGAAACCTCGTTGAACATCTGGTAAGAAGGCTCGATCAGACGGTAGGTCAGCCAGCCGTCCACCGCGTCCCCGCTTACGGAAACGAACCAGCTGTCGCTCACAGGACGGCCGTCCACGACGGCCTCCGCCGACACTGTGATGGTCCGGCCTTCCGCACCGGAGATGAACGATTTCCATTTCTTCAGATTCCATTCGACCTCCGTACCCTTGAAAGTGACGGACTTGTCTCCGAGAGTGAATGTCGTACTCACCCTCCCGACACCTTCCATCGCGTAGCGGAAGTTCAACGGCGCGATATTCGCCGGAATAGTGACTTCTTTATAATCAGGATATATGACCAGAGGGCCCTCGCTCCCGTCCACAAACGTTGTGAACTCCTTGGTCCCACAACCCTGAAGCATCAGGGCGACGGATAAAATAGAAAAGAGGTTATAGTGTCGCATGGTTCAATTCACGTTCATCGCTTCCAGATAGTAATACCAATAAGTGTCCTTGTAATTGTCGGGGAACCGTCCGAAACGGTTCATCCGTTCTACCGTCGAGAGGTTCACTCCGAAGCTCCTGACATTCTCCTCGGTCATCATATCATTGAGGCTGAGCCAGATAAGGACTGCCTCGTGATAAATGTGCGCCGGGATCATATCCGGCTTGTAGTCCTCGATGAAATGGTCGAGGTCATAGCAGAGCAAGTCCAGGCAGAGCAGGTAGTTGCGGGCGATCCTGTTGCGCGGATCGGCCTCCAGCAACTCGAGAAGGACGGACCGGGGCACGTCCGAATTATGGACAAAGTCCTTACCGATCAGCCTCGAGCGGGCCTCCGCAATCTGCGCAAGAGCACTCTCGTCCCGGTGTCCCGACATCATGCTCCGCGCCCATTTGCCATAGAAGAGGGTACGGGACAGCAGGTCAAGATACTTCTGCGCGGCAGCCTCCTCTCCGGATATCAGATTCACCTTTGCCAGCCGCAGAAGGTAACGCGAGCCCGTATGCTTGGGAGAACCCTGGAGGGTGGTGATGGCGCTCTGCTCCGCTACGGTCATGTCGCCGAGCTGGAACCAGGCTTCGCCGGCAAGGCAGTTGGTGAAAACCGTCTGGTTGCCGGACACAGGGAAAAGCAGGCCGTAATGATGGTTTTGCGAGTGATTGAAAAGGGTATTTCCCAAATCACCTTTCACCGCATGCGCGAGGTTGTAACAATAACTCGCCTCTACCATATAGAGATCCTTTTCGGATAGTTTCAGGACCTTGTCCCAGTTCTCCCGCGAACACTCGACATCGAGTCCTATGACCCTGTCGTACTCTATCTTGGGGAAGCTCAGGAGTTTGCCGTAATGGTGATGGTACGGCGAGCCCAATGTCCAGATACCGAGGGCAACGGCCAGAACGGCTGCAGCTGACCTGGACCATACCTTCTTGGATCTCAACGAAAGCAGTATCAGGCAAAGGTAGCCCAGCACGACGATAGTATAGCGGGTGATGTAAAGATTGCTGGTCTCACGGAGGAACGACCACAGGAAAAAAACGGCAGCGACTGCAAGGGAAGGCCATTTTCCAAGGAAGTGCCGGCAGATACGGTACACGACTATACCGATGGATGTCAGCAACAGGGACACTACAAGCGGCCCGATGCCGGGAACAAGAAAGAACTGTTCCAGGAAATCGCCTGCAAAACCCGCCAGCCACCCCTCTCCCTTATAGGTCTGGCGGATATAATCCCAGTCGAACACGAACAGCGTCTGCTGCTCCCTTCGGATCAAATGATAGGGATAGGCCAGGAGGAAAAAACCGAATGACGCCACAAAACCCAGGAAAGCAGAGAGCCTTTCAGGCTTACGGAGTTTGATCGCTGTCTTCTTTTTCATGCTCATCGCAAATTGGCAAAAACACTCCATCGGAAGGATGAAGGTTTTCGGGAAACATTACCATACCTCCGTACTATTATGCAGCGGAGTTCAGTTATCAGTCTAACACTCGGACAAAGCCGGACCCTAATTTACGAAAAAAACGGCATTTGCCAATGGTTTTGATGAAAAGGATTCATCTCACTGAAGTTCCCCTTTTGTTTCCGGGGCTACGGCTTTCCCCGTATTTTGATCTCGGTCCAAAATATTTCGGCAGAGAATCAAACGGAAAGACATAAAACACCACTGAACGCTTTTGAACGATATTTAAAACGTTAAAAAATATATAATGTCGATCTTGCAGCCGAAAAGCAACTATTAACTAACCCCTATGAGACACACAATTCTGAAAAAAGCGGCAGCTTTCCTCTCGATCCTGCTGCTGGGCATTACAGTTTACGCCCAGCCCAGGCGCAGGCTTCACGCCCGGCAAGCATGAGCTTTATCCGTTCCCGTTCGACATCCTGCAGATCAACCCCTGGGATGCCGAGAAGGGCGTAGGCCTCAAGCAGAACCCCGGATGGGATTGATATTTTACTCTTCGATATTAATAAGACAGTACCACAAGGTTGGTATACATTCAATTGGTTTGTGTTAATGGGGACGGGCCGCTGTGACAGCGGCCCTCTTCTTTTCCCTGCTGGGCGCTCAGGATATGAGCGGCACGGGCGGGGACGACCGGTCAGTAACGGGGGAAGAGTGAGTCGACCACGGAAACGTCCAGACGAAGCATCCGCGCAATTTGGTCATTTCCGGCATTATAGTCAAAACGCATCATCTTGGCCAACTGGATCTTGGCATCACGAGGAAGCAACGAAGGCGAGTCCACCTTGAATTCCGTCCTGCTCTTTGAACAGACCAGGGTAAACAGTTCTTCGTCGGTATAGAAAATCCGCTCACCGATTTCATCGGCTATACACTTCTGCCTCTCGATATCACGTGACACCTTGTAAAAATAGTGCCGGGCATCCCTGAAAAGGTTCTCAGCAGCCCGTATATCGCAGAATCTTACCGGAGTGACATAACCATCGACGGTCTCCAAGCCTACGAACCTGTCTAAGGAGCGCGTGTGGAAAAGCAGTCTGACTTCTTTTTGGGACAGTTTCCCGTCCGACAATCCATGGAATGCACACAACTCGGGATTGAAGAAAAAGCGGTTTGCGCCCCACGGATAACTGAACGGAGTAGTTAAAGGGTTGACCAGGAATCCGTTCCGGTTGACATATGCGATGACGTTCCTGATATCGTCCAGACTGCAGATCTCCCTGGGATCAAACACCCATGCCGACAAGTCAAGTGGCCTGGAAATGCCTTTAAGGTATCTACCAAGGTACTCCCTCAACGCCTCGAAAAACTGCCTTACCTTCTCTTTCCGGCCGCTGGCAACAATATGAAGGTGATTGGACATAATCTCAAAAGTGAGAATCTTGACATCGGGGAACAATAATGCACATAAAGCAATCAGGTTCATAGCAAACCTATAGTCCTCAATGCTCCCAAAAACGAGAGGGAACTTTTCGGGAGTGTAGATATGCCAGCACTGGCCAAACTCCCGGAATTGCATCTCACACCGAACCTCCGCGCTGCGGAAAGAGTCGGTCCTGGGTCTTGTGAAGTCTTTCATCTCTTTTTTTCGCAAAGTTGTATATAAGAATCGTACTTTTCGTATAAAAAGACAACTCAATAAGCATTATGGATGTTTTTATCAATTCTTGATACCATCCCGTACTCAAATCAACCCTTCCTAAGCACCGGAGGCCTGCTCTCCCCATCACGTGCTCAGATTCCAGCTTTTCGAGCACCAGGGGGTCTGATTACCCCTCCTCGTGCTCAAAACCGCCCTTCCCGAGCACCTGAGAGCCTGATTACCCCTCCCCGTGCTCAAAACCGCCCTTCCCGAGCACC
>ODAI010097812.1_pt1 | contig 10533 bp, 8 predicted proteins | sample 1539321 | NCBI WGS metagenome assembly ODAI01 (sample SAMN02144231, study PRJEB22623) | gut metagenome | biome: sheep rumen | host: Ovis aries | place: New Zealand | reverse complement strand
TCCACAAAGAAGGACATTCACGTAGAAATTTGTGCCAAGTGCCATCCTTTCTACACAGGCCAGCAGAAAGCTGCCAAGGCCCGCGGACGTATTGAAGCGTTCAACAGAAAGTACAATTTCAATAAGTAAATTGACCTGGGAAGGGACGGCGGAGAAATTCGCCGTCCCTTTTGGTTTAGTTGCTGAAACTTCCAGCATCCTTTACTATAAGGCTCCCGGAATGAATATTTCCACGTCGGGATGCCTGCCTGCGGAAAGTATTCATTTCCGGATGTCACATTGTTCATGAATGCAGGAAGTTTTTGGTCATAAGATACGGCTGGACCCGATTGGGAATCAGATGCAGCCGGGTTCGTTTTGGAGTGAAATAAAATGCAGAGATCATCAAATATCGGCGGTCAGGCAGTCATGGAGGGAATCATGATGCGGAACGGCGGCACCTACTCCGTCGCTGTCAGAAAGCCGGATCATACCATTGAGCTGAAAACGGAGCCATATAAGAGCCTTGCTCCGAAGTGGGTCGGGAAAGTGCCGATCGTGCGGGGCATGTTCGCGTTCGTGGACTCTCTCCGCCTCGGAATCGGAAGCCTTATGTGGTCCGCAGAGTTCGCAGCTGAAGATGAAGAGGAGGAAAAAACGGAAAAGGATCCCGAGAAGGAGGCAAGGGAGTGGAAGATCATCATGACGGTCACCATGATCGTCTCGATCGGTTTTTCCATCGGTCTCTTCGTGGTCCTTCCCTATCTTCTTTCATCCCTGCTTCGAAGAGTCGGGGCGAATGAGGTGCTCATTTCCCTGACGGAAGCCCTTCTGCGCGTCGTGATCTTTTTGCTCTACATGTTCCTCATCTCCAGGATGAAGGATATTCAGAGAGTGTTCAGCTATCACGGGGCGGAGCATAAGTGCATCAACTGCATCGAGAACGGTCTGGACCTCAATGTCGAAAATGTTCTGAAGAGTTCGAGACGTCATAAGCGCTGCGGGACCAGTTTTCTTCTTATTGTTATTGTCATATCGGTCATCGCGTTCCTCTTCATCGGGCTTCTGGGAATTACCTCTCCGCTGTGGAGATTCCTTACGAGAATTATCCTCATTCCGATCATAGCGGGGGTGGCTTTTGAATTCCTTCGCCTTGCGGGATCGAGTGACAATCCGGTCGTCTGCACGCTTGCAAAGCCGGGGCTTACACTGCAGGGCCTCGTTACACGGGAGCCGGACGCGGAGATGGCGGAGGTGGCGATCGCCGCGGTCAATGCCGTCTTTGACTGGAAAGCATGGCAGAAAGAGCAGGGGATCCGTTCATGACCGTCCGGGACCTGTTCCTATGGGGAAGGGAGGAGCTTGCGCGGGCGCACTGTCCGGATCCGGAGACAGACGCCAGGCTTCTTTTGTATTATGCGGCGGACGCAGATCTTACCTGGTATGCGCTGCACGGGTGCGATCCGGCAGAGGAGAGCGTGCAGGAGAGTTATAAGGAGGCGGTCGCAAGGCGCGCTCTGCGGGAACCGCTCCAGTACATCACCGGGACCGCACCCTTTTACGGTTACTCGTTCCTGGTTACGCCGGATGTCCTTATTCCGCGGTTCGACACCGAGACCCTTGTGGAGGCAGTGCTCGGGATCCTGAAGCCTTCCATGCGGCTTCTTGATATCTGCACGGGAAGCGGATGCATTCCGGCAGTGATCTCGAAGGAGTTTGCAGAAAGGACAGGGGGAGGAGATCTCGACGTGACGGCCTCCGACATATCGGAAGGAGCCCTGCACGTCGCCCGGGAAAATGCGGAGCGGCTGGGTGTTGACATTCATTTTGTAAAGAGCGATCTCTTTTCGGAGATTACGGGGACCTATGATATCATCACCGCAAATCCCCCGTATATTAAAGAGGCGGATATATCCCTGCTCGACCAGGAGGTACGTGCTTTTGAGCCGCACACTGCGCTGTCCGGGAGGGAAGACGGCCTGTATTTTTATAGAAAAATTACTGCGGAGGCATCCGATTATCTGTGCAGAGATGGTATAATGGTTCTTGAAATCGGTGCGGATCAGGCGGAGAGTGTATCCGGGATGCTTCGCGGTCACGGATTCCGGGATATCCGGCTCGTACGAGATCTTGGCGGGCGGGACCGGGTCCTCATGGCAAAAAGGAAGACCTGATGTTAGATAAAGTAAATGGAATCCTTCGAAGACAGGAGGAGATCCTTGCGGAGCTGGCCGCACCGGACGTCGCGAATGATCCGGGCAGGATGACTGCGCTCATGAAGGAACAGGCACAGCTCATGCCGGTCGCAGAGGTATGCCGGGCGTATCAGAAAGCGGAAGACGCACTTCAGGATTCTATCCTGCTCCTCCGGGAGGAGGAAGATCCGGAGATGCGCGACATGCTCTCCGAGGAACTTGAAACTGCAAAAGAGCAAAAGGAAAAGGCTGAATCTGAACTTCGGATCCTTCTGCTTCCGAAAGATCCGAACGACAGCAGGAACGCGATCGTTGAGATCCGGGCCGGTGCCGGAGGAGATGAGGCTGCGCTGTTTGCAGCGGAGATCTACCGGATGTATGTGCGGTACGCTGACCGGCGCGGGTGGAAAACGGAGATGATCTCGCTCAATGAGAACGGACTTGGCGGATTCAAAGAATGCACGTTCCAGGTACAGGGGTCGGATGTATTCGAGCGTCTGAAGTATGAAAGTGGGACGCACCGGGTCCAGCGGGTTCCGACAACTGAGAGCGGCGGGAGGATCCACACGTCGACCGTAACGGTCGCTGTTCTGCCGGAGGCGGAAGAGATCGACGTGGAGATCGACCCTAAGGACTGCAGGATCGATGTGTTTCGCGCGACCGGAAACGGCGGGCAGTGCGTTAATACGACGGATTCCGCAGTAAGACTGACCCATATCCCGACAGGGATCGTTATTTCCTGCCAGGATGAAAAGTCCCAGCTGAAGAACAGGGCCAAAGCGATGAAGGTCCTTCGCGCAAGGCTTTATGATCTGGAACGGCGCGCCGCACATGAAAAGCGTGCGGATCTCAGGCGCAGCCAGGTCGGAACGGGAGACCGTTCTGAAAAAATAAGGACCTACAATTTCGGTCAGGGTCGTGTCACAGACCACAGGATTCATTTGACGACACACCGGATTGACAGCATTCTGGACGGAGACCTTGATGAGATCATTGACAGCCTGATCCAGACGGAGCAGGCAGAGAAACTCGCAAATGAGAAAGAGGTGGAAGCACAATGAAAAAAACAGCGCTGGTAATTCTGGCGGCCGGGATCGGAAGCCGTTTTGGCGGAGGCATCAAACAGCTTGAACCTGTAGGCCCGAACGGGGAGATCATCATGGACTATTCGATCTATGATGCCCTGGAAGCAGGGTTCAACAAGATCGTGTTCATTATAAGAAAAGATCTGGATGCGGATTTCCGCAGGATCATCGGCGAGAGGATCGAGAAGGTCACGGAAGTGGCTTACGCTTATCAGGAAATCGACGATCTTCCGGAAGGTTTTTCAGTGCCGGAGGGGAGGAAGAAGCCCTGGGGAACGGGTCATGCGGTCCTCTGTGCAGGAAATGTGATCTCAGAGCCCTTCGCAGTCATCAATGCGGATGACTATTACGGGAAGAAGGGCTTCGTCGCGCTTCACGACGCGCTTGCAGGCGAAGAGCCGGAGAACGGAAAAGAACAGATCTGCATGGCAGGATTCGTACTGGGCAATACGCTCTCGGATAACGGCGGTGTGACGCGCGGAATCTGCAGTCAGGACGAAGACGGTAAGCTCATCGGGATCGTCGAGACCAAGAATATCATCCGCACTGAAAGCGGAAGCGGAGCCGCCGCAATGACGGATGACGGGCTCATGCCGGTCGATGCCGAGAGTCTTGTATCCATGAACATGTGGGGCTTCCGCGAAGAGTTCCTCGAGGATCTCAGGAAAGGGTTCCCTGTATTTCTCAGGGAGGCGCAGGATAAGCCGCTCACCGCGGAGTACCTGCTTCCCACGATCGTGGATGACCTTCTGAAGGCCGGGCAGGCGGATATCTCCGTCCTGAAGACCGATGATAAGTGGTTCGGAGTGACTTACAAGGAGGACAAAGATTCTGTCAAGAAGGCGTTCGAGAAGCTGGTCTCGGACGGTGTCTATGAATCTCCCCTCTTCGGATAAATAACAAACGTTTCCCGCATCCGGGTTCCTGAGGCTCCCGGATTCAGGAACGCCTCGGGGTTCCTGAACGAACAACGGAAGTTACTTGAATTTTGTGCCGGAAATGAAACGCTACGTCAGTAAAAGAAATTTTTACATAAACAGAGGAGATTATTATGGGAAAGTATTTCGGAACGGACGGATTCAGAGGTGAGGCGAACGTCACATTGACTGCGGAGAAGGCGTTTAAAGTAGGACGTTTTCTCGGATGGTATTACGGAAGAAATCATGAGGATGGGAAAGCCAGGATTGCGATCGGCAAGGATACAAGGCGAAGCAGCTACATGCTCGAGGATGCGCTGTCAGCGGGCCTTACAGCATCCGGCGCCGACGCATATCTGCTTCATGTAACGACGACTCCGTCTGTATCTTATGTGGTAAGAACAGAGGAGATGGACTGCGGGATCATGATCTCCGCAAGCCACAATCCTTTCTATGATAACGGGATCAAGTGCATGCGTTCGAACGGTCAGAAGATCGAGCCGGAGATTGAGGCGCAGATCGAGGAGTATCTCGATGGAAAGATCGAGGAGATCCCTTATGCAAAAAGAGAACAGATCGGGCGTACGATCGATTTCTCAGCCGGCAGGAACAGGTATATCGGATATCTGATGGCAATCCCGACCAGGAGCTTCAAGCGTCTGCGGATCGGCCTTGACTGTGCGAACGGAAGTGCTTCCGCGATCGCAAAGAGTGTTTTTGATGCGCTCGGCGCAAAGACCTATGTGATGGGGAATGCTCCGGACGGTCTCAATATCAACCGCGGATGCGGCTCCACCCACATTGAAGCCCTTCAGAACTTTGTCAGCGACAACGGTCTGGACGTAGGCTTCGCCTATGACGGTGACGCAGACCGCTGCCTTGCGGTCGATGAGAACGGTAATGTTGTTAACGGCGACCACATCATGTTCCTGTGCGGAAAGTATATGAAGGAGACCGGGGCTCTGAAGGACGATACGATCGTCACGACGGTCATGTCGAATCTCGGCCTTTATAAGGCATGCGACGCAAACGGGATGCGCTATGAGCAGACAGCGGTCGGCGATAAATATGTCGCCGAGAATATGCTTGCGAACGGCTACCGTATCGGCGGCGAGCAGTCCGGTCATATCATTTTCAGTAAATATGCGACGACGGGAGACGGGATCCTGACATCTCTCATGGTCGTTCAGACAATGCTCGACAAAAAGCAGTCTCTGGCCACCCTCGCCGGAGAAATGAAGACATATCCGCAGATCCTCAAGAATGTCAAGGTCTTCGACAAGGCTGCCGCCCAGGCAAATCCGAAGGTCCAGGAGGCGGTCAAAGCTGTCGCGAAGGCGCTCGGCAGTGACGGCAGGATCCTGGTCAGGGAGAGCGGAACGGAGCCGCTGATCCGCGTTATGGTCGAGGCGAAAACGCAGGATATTTGCAGAGAGATGGTCGACAGCGTTGTAAAAGTGATTTATCAGGAAGGGCTTGCGATTGAGTAAAGCGGAGACGAAGAAACGATTTTTCAGCGGATTTCGGGCAGTTCTGACAGCAGGGCTGCTCGCTGCCGCCCTGTCCCTTGCGGGATGCGGCTCTCCGGAAGCGAGAGCGATGTATGAGCAGGCTGCAAAGAGCCTGACTGACGGTGACTACGCGGCTGCGGAGAAGCAGTTCGGTGAGGTCATCGCAGCAGGAGAGTATGTCTCCGAGAGCTACAGAGGGCTCGGTCTTTCTCAGATGTATCTGCAGAATTTTGCGGAGGCCTGCATTAATCTCGAAAAATCCCTGCTCTACATGGAGGGGGAAAATAAGAGCTTTGAGCAGGATGTGAATCTTTATCTGGCCTACTGCCGTGAACGGCACGGGGAAAAAGAGAAGGCGATGGAGATTTACAGCGAGCTCCTGCAGGAAAAAGAGGATCCGAACATCTACTTCCTGCGCGGAAAACTGTACGTTGAGGAGGAAAATACGGAGGCAGCTGCCGCGGATTTTGACAAGGCGTCGGAGCTAAGCAACGACTACGACCTCTTTATCAACATCTATGAAGTCTATGCCGGACATGGAAAGAATTACGACGGCAGTGCATATCTTGAGAAAGCGCTGCAGGTCGTGAATTCATCGGAGACGGATTATTACAATAAAGGGCTCGTGTATTACTATCTTCAGGAGTACGAGAACGCGAAGGATAATCTGATCCAGGCGATGAACGAGAATCCTGATGACGGGAAAGCCATTCTCCTTCTGGGACGTGTCTATCTGTCGATGAACGATCTTGCGGATGCGAGGGCGATGTTCAATGAACATATCGTCAATGACACGAATGTGGCTGCCGCCTATGACGGTCTTGCCATGTGCGATATCGCGGAGGAGAACTATGAATCGGCGCTCGCCAATGTACAGGCGGGGCTTGCGCGCGGCAATCTGGAGGCCAACAAGGGACTTCGTTTCAATGAGATCATTGTCTATGAACATCTGAAGGACTGGGAGACCGCAAAGCAGAAAGCGGCCGACTATGTCCTCATGTATCCGCTTGACGAGGCGGGCATGCGGGAAAATCAGTTTCTCTCAACAAGATAAAGAGCGGGCGGACGGCATTGAGCCGTCCGCCTTTTGTTCTATTCTTCATCGCGGTCAGAAGAAATCAAAAGTGAGCGTGCCGATTTTTGACTTAAAATGATTTATTATGCATATTGGTGAGAATAGACGGGAAGTCCGGCGGGACTCCCTGTCTATTCTATACAAAAAAGAGGGGGTAATTTTGGTGATAGTGGCTGATTGAAAATGATTGAAAATGATTGAATCAGATGATATTATAATATAAGATGTTTTATGTATAAAAGTCAGAGGGAAAGAAGTAATATGCTGACAGAGGAACGGTGGAGTGCCATATTGGAACTCGTGGAAAAAGAAAAAGCGATTTCCGTGACTGAACTGGAGAAAGAGCTTGGCGTTTCGGCCTCTACGATCCGCCGGGATCTTACGCAGCTCCATATGATGGGAAAGCTCCTGAAAGTACACGGCGGAGCGACCAGTATCGGTACTCAGTATGTGAACCGCGACCTCACGATGGATGAGAAGTATACTCTGTACAGCGAGGAGAAGCGGAGAATTGCGGAATTTGCTGCAACGCTTATCGCTCCCAATGATTTTGTCTATATCGACGCGGGCACAACGACAGAGATGCTTGTTGACTGTATAAACGAACAGCGGGCTACCTACGTGACCAACTCAATGGCCAATGCGCTGAAGCTTGTACGGAAGGGCTGCAAGGTATTTCTCCCGGGCGGAGAGATCAAGAACAGCACGGAAGCGATTGTCGGGGCGGACGCGATCGATTATCTCCGCAGACTGCATTTTACGATCGGATTTTTCGGAACGAACGGCATTTCCCCGGAAGTCGGATTTACGACGCCGGATCCGAACGAGGCCATGATCAAGCGCTTAGCGATCGGGCACTCGAAGAAAAAGTATATTTTGAGTGACCGGAGTAAATTCCAGATCATATCACCGGTGACATTTGCTTCTTTTGACAGCGCTACGGTGATCACGGATTCTATTCCGGACCAAAAATATAAAAAGTATGAAAACATAGTGGAGGTGGGAAAATGATTTACACAGTAACATTCAACCCGTCCCTGGATTACATTATCCGGGTCGAAAATCTGCGCCTGGGCGTAATCAACCGCACGTATTATGAGAATATTCTTCCGGGCGGTAAGGGAATCAATGTTTCCATCGTTCTGAAAAATCTTGGCCATGAGAGTACGGCTCTTGGATTCATGGCCGGTTTTACGGGACGCGAAATCGCTGCACGGCTTGAAAAGTTCGGTGTCGCCTCCGACTTTATCGAGGTCGAGGAAGGTCTTTCCAGAATCAATGTCAAAGTAAAGTCCAACGAGGAGTCCGAGATCAACGGCCAGGGCCCGAAGATCACGGATGCCAATATTGAAGCTCTCTACGAGCAGCTCGACAAGCTGGTCGAGGGAGATATCCTCATCATCTCCGGTAGTGTTCCGAACACACTGCCCGGTGATATGTATGAGCGGATCATGTCAAGACTTGAAGGCAAAGGAATCGATATCGTAGTGGATGCTGAGAGAGCGCTGCTCGTGAACGTTCTCAAGTATCATCCGTTCCTCATCAAGCCGAACAACCATGAGCTGGGAGATATTTACGGCGTAACGCTGAAGACGCAGGATGAGGTGATCCCGTATGCGAAGAAGCTTCAGGAAGAAGGCGCACGCAATGTTCTCATTTCCATGGCGGGAGAAGGCGCTGTGTTCATCTCCGAGAAGGGTGATGTCTTAAAGAGCCCGGCTCCGAAGGGAACGGTCGTCAATTCTGTCGGTGCAGGCGATTCCATGGTCGCAGGCTTTGTGACAGGTATGATCGAATCCGGCGATTACAAGACCGCGTTCAGAATGGGTCTCTGCACAGGCTCGGCAAGCGCATTCTCACCGGATCTCGCTACGAGACCTGAGGTCGAGGCGCTCCTTGCCGCACTTCCGGAGATTGGCTGAGAAGAGATGAGCTTTTAAAGACTGCAGCCGCGCGGCGAGGAATGTGCTTCCCTGCTGCAAGGCTCTCGCCGAACACTCGGGAAAGGCGGAGACCGCCTGACAAATGAGTTTCACACCGGGCTGCCGGTGCATGAAATAGGAAATTCCTTCCTGATGCGTATGGGAAGGACGTCCCGGCTCTGAAGAGGAGATATACTTTGTCTGCGAATGTTTTTAATGTGGCTGTAAGAAGGATATCCGCAGGTATTATGTCAGGTTCAGGGCTGTTTTAAGAGATGACAGTTTTGGTATGCCTGTGCGCTTTTTCGCATGAGCGAAACAAAAGGTCTCTCAAAGCATCATGTCAGTATCAATCCTAAGAAAGAGGAGGAAAGGGTATGAGAATCACTGACTTGCTGAAACCGGAAGGTATTAAGATCGGTGGAAGCGCAACAGACAAAATGGACGCCATCAACCAGATGGTCGACCTCATGGCCAAGGAAGGCAATGTCGCAGATAAGGCTAAATATAAAGCTGCAGTCCTTGCCCGTGAACAGGAGAGCACGACAGGAATCGGCGACGGCATCGCTATTCCGCATGCTAAGACAGACGCTGTCAAGGCGCCCGGTCTTGCTGCCATGACTCTTCCGAACGGTGTCGATTATGAAGCGCCGGACGGAGAACCGTCTGACATCATCTTCCTGATCGCAGCCCCGAATACAAAAGAGAACGTCCATCTGGAAGTTCTGTCACGCCTGTCCATGCTCCTTATGGACGATGATTTTACGGATGCTCTCCGCAAGGCTAAGACGGTAGACGAATTCCGCAGCATCGTAGATAAGGCTGAGTCAGAGAAGCTGGCAGAGGAAACTGCGAAAGAAGCAGCTGCTGCATCCGGAGCATCCGGCGGTTATGACATTCTTGCAATCACAGCCTGCCCGACAGGTATTGCACATACCTATATGGCTGCCGAAGCTCTTGAGAAGAAGGCTGCCGAGATGGGCCTTAAGCTGAAGGCTGAGACACAGGGATCTGTCGGTGCAAAGAATATCCTCACGGCAGAGGAAATCGCAAATGCAAAGGGTATTATCATCGCAGCGGACAAGACGATCGATCTTGCACGTTTCGGCGGCAAGCAGGTCTATCAGACATCCGTATCTGCCGGTATCAACAAGCCGGAAGAGCTCATTAACAAGATCCTGAACAATGAAGCTCCGATCCTTGACGGCTCCGCACCGAAGGCTTCGGCTGCTTCTGAAGGCGGCAGCATAGGTTCCAATTTCTACAAGTACCTTATGAACGGCGTATCCCATATGCTTCCGTTCGTTGTCGGCGGCGGTATCCTGATCGCGATCGCATTCCTGATCGACGGATTCCTCGCACCGAATGCAGGTGCAGACTTCGGTTCTGCCACACCTGTAGCGAAATTCTTCAAGCAGGTCGGTGGTGACGCGTTCGGCTTCATGCTTCCGATCCTTGCCGGTTACATCGCGATGGCAATCGCTGACAGACCCGGTCTTGCAGTCGGTTTCGTCGGCGGTACTCTTGCGAACGCCGGTTACAGCTGGGGCTGGCTCACCAGCGGCAACGCTGTCGGCGGCGGATTCCTCGGCGCTCTCTTTGCAGGTTTCGTCGCAGGTTTCTTTGTCAAGTGGCTTGAAGGTGCATGCGAAAAGCTTCCGGATTCCCTGGAAGGTATCAAACCGGTCCTGCTCTATCCGCTGATCGGTATCCTCGGTATCGGCGTGATCATGTTCACGGTCAACCCGATCTTCGCGTGGATCAACACGGCAATGACCAATGTCCTGAACGGCATGGGAACATCCAACCTTGTTCTTCTCGGCGCGATCGTCGGCGGCATGATGTCCAT
>ODAI014777642.1_pt1 | contig 10534 bp, 6 predicted proteins | sample 1539321 | NCBI WGS metagenome assembly ODAI01 (sample SAMN02144231, study PRJEB22623) | gut metagenome | biome: sheep rumen | host: Ovis aries | place: New Zealand | reverse complement strand
TCCATTTTCTGCTGTGAATCCTCCGGCGATGATGTGCCTATATCGTTTATCAGCTCATTGAAGTAGAGTTCAGTGAATGTATCGCAGGTGTGGACATATTCGCCCCTGCGTATCTTTGTACGCCATGCAAAATAGCTTATGAGCTGCGGAGTCTCCATATCACGGTAGACAGGGTAGGAGAGTTTTGCCTGTGCGGAGATATCGGCTTCGAGCGTAAAGTCCTCCATGAATTTTCCCTGGGTATAGAACAGCCATGCGTTTGTCTTCCAGTAGGCTTCCGGAGAAAATGCTATCGCTTTCATGTCCTTTATCTTCTGCGGCACATCAGGCGGCCTGAGCTGAGATGCACGCCTGAGTATAGGCTCATCATGGTAGACTTTGCTGCTGAAAGCCCTGCTTGAAAGGAGCTTTTCGTCGCTTAGTATCTTTTTGAGTATCTTTTCAGCTTCTGACATAACACACCTCATTTCCGTTTGATTTACCTTATATTATAACATAGAATGATAAAAATAGCAAGGCACGAAGAAAAAATCTCATGGTTGTGTAATCTATCTATAATTATCAGAAATTCCTTGACTTTGAGGTATGGATATGTTATAATAAATAATGCTCCGAAATTCTGCCTGTTTTCATGCAATGCGGGCAGTATCAAAATTTAATATTATCTGGAGGATATAATGAAAGCAATATTCTTATCTGTCATCTGGCCGACAGCATATTTCGCACTGTCATATATGCTCGGCACGGAGCATCTTGTGCCAAAGCCGGAGGGCAAAAAAAAGCAGAAAGAAGCCGCTGCTGAAAGGAGAAAGATCGTGCGGAGACTTCTTGCTGTGTTTGCGGCAGAACTTTCCGTTTTCGTGATCCTCGGCATTTTATCACAGTTCTTCATGTTCAACACCGGAGAGGACATACCGATGTATGTCACGGCGATAGCTGCTATCGTGCCTTTCGCTGCCGTGCTTGCACCTTATCTTACGTCAAATGACAAGATATGCAGGTTCTTGAAACGCTCTGCGGTGATAACGTTCGCACTTCTGACAGCAGAAGTCGTTCTGTTCAATATGAAAAGCTTTACAAGAGGCGACCTTGACGTAAAGCTGAAAGACGGTGTGACCATTGACGGCAGTGCATCAATGACCGGCAGTTCCGTTTCGATAAGCGGAGATACAAGGATATTCCTCAATGAAGTCCCGGAAGGCACAAAGGGCATCATAGTCGATACCGTTCAGAAGCGAAGGGAATCGAGCCGTTCGTTCTTTGCAGTGCTTTCTATGCAGGACGACAACTTTGCACGTACATACGAGATAACTCAGCAGAAATTCAACATGGGTTACGGCAGACCGCTCACTTTTGCGATAGAACCTTACGGAAAGATAAGATCGCTCAGACTCAGCATCGAGCAGGTCACTTCTCCGATAACGATAAAGAGCATACGTGCGGTAAGTGCATTGCCGTTTGAGTTCTCAGCTATCAGGTTCTTTGTGCTTCTGGCAGTCGGTGTTCTCCTTGCTGCCGTAAAGGAACTCCAGCTTTACAGGGTGAAGTTCAGCTTCAGGAAGCGTTCACATCTTCTGCTTGCGGAACTTATGGCTATGGTTTGTGCCATGAGTGCGGTGCTTTTCCTTGAACCGAAGCAGGAAATGGTCAAGTATGAGGGCGATGCCACACACTACACGGCAGATCCTTTCGCAATGACTTTCGATGCCCTGAAGAAAAAGCAGGTCTACCTCGATTTCAAAGCGGAAGACGGACTCCTCGACATAGAAAATGTTTACGAATGGACTCAGAGAACAGAGTCGAACACATTCTACCTCTGGGACTATGCTTACTATGACCACAAATACTACTGCTACTTCGGCATAGCACCTGTACTCACGTTCTACTTCCCGACATACTGGATAACAGGTCATCTGCCGACATTGCAGCAGTCAGTCGTGTTCTTCACGGTGCTGGCGATATTCTTCTTCTGTCAGGTGATAATAGAGGGCGTAAGGCTGATAGCACCGAAAGCGAACCTGCTGCTCGTGCTGGCTTCGATGCCTGCGGCGGCGGCGAGTCTCGGTGTCTACTATGTGCTGAATCTTGCGTCGATGTATTATCTGCCTCTTGCAGCGGGAATGTGCTTCCTGTCGCTCACGCTGTGGCTCGGAATGAGAGCGTGCAGCACGAAGAAGCCGATACCGAGAATGATAAAGCTCTTCTTCGGCGGTGTCTCTATGGCACTGGCAGTCGGCTCACGTCCGGGCATGGCACTTGGAGCAGCACTCCTTATACCGCTCTTCCTCGGAATACTCTTCAATAAGAAGCAGAAGCTCGCTTACCGCATAGGACAGGCAGCCTGCTTTGTAGTTCCCATGATGATCGGCGGTATCGGACTTATGTGGTACAACAATGCAAGATTCGGTTCACCGTTCGACTTCGGTGCATCGTATCAGCTCACAGTAAGTGATATCCACGCAAACAAGATACACGCTGCCGGCTTCATGCCGATGCTGTATCACTACATATTCCAGTATCCGAGACCGAGATGTACTTTCCCGTTCTTTGAACCTCAGTTCTACTATCTCGGAAACTACGGCTCATACGCATATATCGCAGATGCAGTAGGTGCGTTGAGCTTCCCGCTGGTACTTCTCGGAACAGTGATGCTCCCTGTCGGATTCTCACAGAAAAAGGGCAGAAGGTTCTCTCACGGCATAACAGCCCTCCAGAGAAAAGCGGTCATCGCACTCTGCTTCATAATGGCGTTGTTCATCGGCTGGCAGGACTACTGCCTCGGAGGTGTTATCCGCAGATATGTCGTTGATATAATGCCGCTGTTCGTATTCGGTTCACTTCTCATTCTGTTCCGTATCAATGCAGATCCTAAAAAACATAAATACCGCTACATCGTGACGGGAGCAGCTCTGGCAGCTACATTCGTATTCGGATGGCTGCTCGCAGCAGAGGAAAGAGACTGCCATTTCGCAAGAACGAATCCTCTTGTATATGATGCTCTCGAAGATCTTATCATATTCTGGCGGTAATACAGAAAGGAATAATCAACATGAAAAAAGTTATAATCATCGGTGCAGGCCCTGCCGGACTTACAGCAGCCTATGAGCTTCTGAAAGACGGTTCAGGAGAATATGACGTTACCGTACTCGAAGAAACAAACGCTATAGGTGGTATCTCAAAAACTGTAAATTACAAGGGCAACAGAATGGATATGGGCGGCCACCGCTTCTTCTCAAAGATGCAGAACGTAAACGACTGGTGGAGCAATATGCTCCCGATGCAGGGAAGACCGTCATATGACGATATCCTCCTCCGCAGAAAAGTTAAACTCATGAAGGGCGGCCCCGATCCGGAGAAAGAGGACAGGGTAATGCTCAAAAGACGCAGAGTCTCACGTATCCTCTTCAACTCAAAGTTCTATGACTACCCTGTATCACTGAAGCCGGAGACTATCAAGAACTTCGGATTCTTCACAACAATGAAGGTAGGCTTCAGCTACCTCGCTGCCGTTATCCACAAGCGTCCTGAGAACAACCTCGAAAACTTCTACATCAACTGCTTCGGCAAGGAACTCTACTCAATGTTCTTTGAGTACTACACAGAGAACCTCTGGGGCAGACATCCGAGCGAGATCGATGCTTCATGGGGAGCTCAGCGTACAAAGGGACTGTCTATCGTAGGCATCATCAAGGACTTCTTCGGAAAGCTCTTCAATGTAAAGAACCGCAAGGTAAATACTTCTCTTATCGAAGAATTCAAGTATCCTAAGCTCGCCCCCGGTCAGCTCTGGGAAGTTACTGCTGACGATAGACAGTCCCTTTGTACGCTGAGCTCCCCATGAAGCGTCTATCTCACTGGGGTGACGTCCCCAGAGGTTTTCTGTGTAGTACTCAAAGAACATGGAGTAGAGCTGCTTACCGAAGCAGTTGATATAGAAGTTCTCCAGATTTGTCTCAGGACGCTTGTGGATAACTGCTGCAAGGTAGCTGAAGCCCACCTTCATGGTTGTGAAGAATCCGAAGTTCTTGATAGTTTCGGGCTTGAGAGAAACAGGGTAATCATAGAACTTATCATTGAAGAGGATACGGGATACTCTTCTTCTCATGAGCATTACTCTGTTCTCCTTCTCAGGATTCGGGCCGCCCTTCTGTATGCGTACTCTTCTCTTGAGCATGATATCGTCCATTGAGGGTGAACCCTGAAGGGGAAGCATATTGCTCCACCACTCGTTTACCTCAGGCATTTTTGAGAAGAAGCGGTGTCCGCCCATATCCATACGGTTGCCTTTATAATTTACGGTCTTTGAGATACCGCCGATAGCGTTAGTCTCTTCGAGGACAGTTACCTCGTATTCGCCGGAGCCGTCTTTCAGGAGCTCATAAGCTGCGGTAAGACCGGCAGGGCCTGCGCCGATTATAACTACTTTTTTCATATTCTTTCTCCTTGTCTGTCAGGAAGCAGTTCCTTTTTATTTTTATGTATCCGGCGGAGGAAAGACGTCCGCAGGATATAACAGTACAAATAACATTATATCACAAACCGCATTTTTCTGCAAGTGCTTTTTTTGATGAAAAAGATGATACAGCTGTGGCATAACATAGGATTTTTGCCTTTATACCGCCATATATAAAGTACGCTCCTTTTGGCCGCCGGTTACGGACTATGCATATTTTTGTAGCAATATACAATTATTGATGCCGCTGTTTGTGGGATGTGATATATCACAGGGACGAAATAGTGCCTGGGGTATAATTATTAGACGTTCTCAGGCGGAAAAACTCTCACATTTTGCAGTCTGAACATAAAATTCCCGGAGACAGCTTTCATATCATCTGCTGTTTCCGGGAACTTCAGCTTATTCAGTTATTGTATTTTGCGATCTCCTTGTCAATGATGCCCGAGAGTGAATCACGGAGCTGAGCCCATGAATCGATCTCGCTGCCGCCTTCAAGAAGAGTTTTTGTAATATTGTCCATAACGCCTCTGGTTTCGGGGGTATAATCTCCCGGGCCGTTCATGACATTTCCCATACCGTAGCCGAAATCGAACATAGGCTGTGTTGACGGTGAATTGAGATATGACTGTATAGCGTCGAACTGCTCTTCGGTGACAACGCTTCTGAGGACTCCGGAAGCTGATCTGTCTTCAATAAGAGCCTTTGCCTTTGCAGCGTCCCTGAAAGCCGGTTCTGTAGCTGCAAGTCTTTCGCACTTGATGTAGTTGGCAACTGCCTGAGGGTGGGCGGAATTCTTGATAAGCATTCTTGCGCCGAAGTTACAGCTCAGGTAGTATTTATCCGCAGCGGGATCCTTCGGGAATGGTACTGCCATAAGATCCATACCCTCGTTGAGGGCATTCGAGCTGCCGAGAGACCAGTCGGCCATGGCAAAGAACAGAGTGGAGTGATCCTCCGGGAAATGATTCAGCCATTCATTGCGGTAGAGCTGTTTCTGGGCGATCTCCTGCATGAGGAGCTCAGCCTTTTCTATCTGAGGATCGTCGATATTATTGACGAATTTTCCGTTTTCAACATTTATAACGGTATGGCCTGTGGACTGGATTATGGCCTGGCCGAACCAGCCGTTTATACCGTATCTTGTCTGACCCTCCGGAGCATTCTCCTTGAATTTCTCCATCATGCTCATGAAGGTGTCCCAGTTCCAGTTTCCGGCTTTATAGAGCTCATATGGGTCATCAAGTCCCTCTTCCTGTATCATTTTTCTGCTGTAGGTTATGAGCAGCGGATCGGATACAGAGTAGGGGATCACATAGTGCTGTCCGTTAAGAGCGAACATATCGATAGTATCTGACATATCTGCCCAGAGATCGGAGTCTATCTCAAGTGACTCGAAATATGGATCCAGGGGATCGAACTGGCCGGTGAGGGCTCCGCTGGGTACAGCGCTCCATTCATATGGGAACATATCTATATCGTCGCCGGAGGCTATCATTGCGGCAAGCATTGTGAACTTGTCATTTACGTCGGTGTGGACGTAGTTTATCTGGCCGCCGTAGTAGTCCTCGAATATGGCGAGAGCTACAGAGCGGTCGTTGTTTCCGCTGGGGTTGAGGTCGTAGTCGGACAGCCAGGTGATAGTCATATCAGGGTTTGCGCCCTTTGAGGTCTTTGTCAGACCCAGGCTGTTCATCACATCGCTGTCGACAGCTATATCGTCGCCGCCCTTCCACTCTTCAGTGGCTGATGTGGGAGCCTCTGAGCTGCTGCCCTTGCTGCTGCATGAAACAGCGGCTGACATAAGCATGGAAACGGCTGCTAATGCTGCCAGTGATCTTCTGGTTCGTGTCATCGGGAATACTCCTTTCGGATACCGCAGATCATCTGCGGAGGGATATGCTGTTCCGTTGTTCTATCAAAAGGAGACCACCGTAATTTCAGCAGTCCCCGAAAAAATCATTCAACTGAGATTATGTAATAGTACACAGGCTGTCCGCCGTTTACAAGCATGACTTCAAGCTTGTCGCCGAATTTGCCCTGCATGAAATTACGGAGCTCTTCTGCATTCTCTTCAGTAACATCTGCACCGTGGATCAGTGTAACATAGCTCACATCGCCCTTGGCAAGCTTCTTTGTGAGCTTGTATGTGGCTTTGTTTATATCCTTTTCAGTGAATGAGAGCTTTCCGTTGTCGAGGGCAAGTATCTCGCCTTCCTTTATGGAGTGTCCCTCGAATTCGGAATCTCTTGCAGCAAAGGTGATAAGGCCTGTGGAGACCTTCTCGAAGGCCTTAGTCATATTGAGACGGTTCTCAGCAAGGTCCTGGGACTCGTCAAAGGCCAGCATAGCAGAGATGCCCTGAGGGATAGTTCTTGTCTGGAGCACACATACCTTGCGGTCGGTGAGTTTTACAGCCTGTTCTGCTGCCATGATTATATTCTTGTTGTTGGGGAGAACGAAAACTGTTTTTGCGGGAGTTTTAAGGATAGCCTTGAGGATATCATCAGTGGAGGGGTTCATGGTCTGTCCGCCCTTGACAACGATATCTGCGCCAAGATCCTTGAACATAGCTTCAAGTCCGTGACCTGCGGCAACAGCGACGAATCCGAACTCCTTCTCAGGCTCTGCGGGAGCGAATCCCTCTTCCTCGGCAGCCTTTGCCTCCTTGACCTTGTTTTCGTGCTGGATACGCATATTCTCGATCTTCGGACGGGGATCATTGATGAAGCGTCCGAATTCCAGTCCCTTCTGGAGGGCATTTCCGGGGTTGTCTGTATGAACGTGTACCTTTATTATCTCGTCATCGTCAACAACAACAACGCAGTCGCCGATGGTTTCGAGGTATGCCCTGAGCATGAACACATCAGGACAATTCTCTTTTTTCTCAAGCATGAATTCGGTACAGTAGGTGTAGTTTATCTCCTCATCGTACTCGCTGACTGCTGTACGGAAGGAGTCTACAGTTACTTCGGGAGCAGGTGCTTCGTCGGGGACAGCTATAGCGCCGCCCTCAAAAACAGCTGTCATTGCACGGAATATAATTACGAGGCCCTTTCCGCCTGCGTCTACAACGCCGGCTTTTTTGAGCTGCGGGAGCATTTCTGTAGTCTGTCCGAGAACTGTTTCTGCCTCATCACAGACATCGTGCCAGAAGAGGACATCGTCGCTTGTTGACAATGCTGCCTCCTTAGCCTTGGCAGCGGCAGCCTTTACAACGGTGAGGATAGTACCCTCAACAGGCTTCATTACAGCCTTGTATGCTGCTTCGACACCCAGCTGAAGAGCATCTGCGAAATTATCGCAGCCGGCTTCCTCACAGCCTGCAAGTCCCTTTGATATTCCACGGAAGATAAGGGAGAGAATAACTCCGGAGTTTCCTCTTGCGCCTCTGAGGAATGCAGAAGCTGCGGTGGAGGCTACCTCTGAGGCAGTCACCTTATCGTCAAGCCTTTTGAGTTCAGCCACGGAATTTCCGATGGTCATGGACATATTTGTACCGGTATCGCCGTCCGGAACAGGGTAGACATTGAGCTCGTCCACCTCACGTTTTCTGTTATTTATGGTTATCGCAGCCGAAATAATGGCATCTCTCAGCATAGAACCGTTTATCACAGCAAAGTCCTCCAATTCATTCATGTTCCGGCAGGAAGGCCGGTACATTTATTGATGATTCTGAAATGGTTTATCAGGCGGTCATTTCGTCCACATAGACGTTGACCTTGTGTACATCGATAGAAACAGCCTCTTCCACAGCGAAAGTCACCTTGTGGATGATACTGCTGACAGCGGCAGTAATATTGGTGCCGTATGTCATTTTTATATGGAGATCGATGATGAGGCCGCCGTTCTTATCGGTACGGATAACAACGCCTTTCTGCTTTTTATAAGCCTTGCCGAATGTGAGGGCAGAGGCGGCTGAATGGAAGGTGTTGACGCTGCAGACGTCAGCTACACCGAAACAGTCTGTTACTGCGTGTTTTACGATCTCAGTGAGATAATTCTCAGAGACAGATATCTTGCCGATATGATTTTCAAAGCCTACCATACGATCACTCCTTTGATAATGTCCTGCGGTACAGTACCGCTATCCTAATAATTATATCACAGTTTTCCGCCATTTACAATAGTATTGAGAAATTTTTTATAAAATAAACAAGGGACGCATTGGGAGTGCCCTCTTGCGGAACTCAGGTCACATTTACGAGACTGTGATCTCGGATTCGGTAACCGTATTTTCCGTTAAGAGGAGCAATCCTGCTGCATCCCTTTAAGCTATTCGTTTTCAGGCGCTGAGGCCTTTTCATCCGGCAGCACTCTTACCCGGCAGAGCTCGATGCGGTGGTGCTTGACTTCAAGGACTTCGATATGGAGCCTGTCTGTATCAAGAGCCTCCTGACTGCCGTTTTTGGGGATATGGCCAAGTATGGCCACAACATAACCGCCGAAAGTATCATATTTTTCTGAAGGCAGCTCTGTATCAAGCTCCTCGCTGACCTCGCTCAGGGAGGTTATGCCGGGTACGCTCCAGAGATCATCCTCCAGTTTTTCCAGTCTTGCTGAAGGCTCATCGGATTCATCGTCTGCAAAGTCGCCCACAAGCTCCTCCACAAGATCGGTGATAGTGATGATGCCGGTCATTCCGCCGTATTCATCGACAACGACAGCGAAATGATCTGCGCCCTTCTGCTTCATCTGTTCAAACAGCCTGTCGGCCTTCATATTCTCATGTACGAAGCAGGGCTCGCTAACAGCGTTTGCCATTATATTCTCACGGCTCTTGTTATCGAGCCGGAAATAATCCTTTGCGTCGAGGACTCCTATAACATCGTCCACGCTTTCGCCGCACACCGGCAGGAAAGAATGTCTTGAACGGTGGATAGTTTCCTCCCATACCTCAGTGCTGTCCTCGCTCCAGAGCACGGATACATCCGGCCGGTGAGTGCAGACCTGTTCTGCGGTAAGGTCATCGAAGGCGAAGATATTTTTGATGATCCTGTTTTCGTCCTCATCGATAGTGCCTTTTTCGGCACCGGCATCTGACATCATGAGTATCTCCTCTTCCGTGACGGTATCGTCAGCGGCATGGGGATCGATGCCAAGAAGTCTGAGTATGCCTCCGGCGGTAAGGTTCATAAATCCTGAGAGAGGGGAGAACAGTACCGTTATGAAGGCGGCGAAGCCGCTCAGTCGGAGTGCAGATCTCTCCGGGCTTTTGGCAGCAAGTCCTCTGGGGGTGAGCCTTCCGAGGATAAGAACGATTATCATTGCCGCAAGAGCTATAACAGCGGCAGAAGCTGTGTTAAGAGCGCCGCAGGAAATATCTGTGCCTGTTTTTCTGATAAGTGATGTCAGCTTTCCACAGAAGAATACTGCTGAAAGTGAGGCTGTAATGAAAGCTGCGGCAGCAGCTGCTGTACGGACAGAACCCAGGAAACGGGCAGGCTGATCGGTCAGCTTTTTGAGCCTTACCGCACGTTTATTGCCGCCTGATGCCAGTTTTTCCAGCTTGCTGTCGTTTATATCCACGACTGCCGCCTCGGTAAATTCGAGAAGGCCGTACACAGCCAGTATCACTATAAGTATTATTATACGTTTCGTCATGCTGTCCCCTCCGTTCTGTATCTTCGTCGGGGAATTATACTATTTGAACTGCCGTCCGGGACGCCGTCCATTTATAAATACACCTCCGGATCACTTAACTCTTGTGAGAGTATCTTCAGTACCGTCGTCGCTTGTAAGTGTAAGCTTATCTCCCTCGATCTTGAACTTCATCTCAGCCTCGTCCTTTCCGGATTCTCCGAGAAGAGCAGCGGGAGGATTCTTGAGAGTTACAGTATCATCGCTGACTGTATATGTGCATAACTTGTCATATATAACGATGAGCTTTTCTCCGTCGATCTTTGCTTTGAGTTCAAGATCGCCTGTTTCTTTTGAGAGTTCATCAAAGAGCATACCGCCGAGCTCGTTGTAAGTTCCGTCGAGAGCATCGCCCTCACCTTCGATACGAGTCATGTGAAGGAGATCTGTGCTGTTCATGTTTACAGTGAGCTTATCGTTCTCAAAGGAAGTGTTTTCTGC
>ODAI014073986.1_pt1 | contig 10534 bp, 9 predicted proteins | sample 1539321 | NCBI WGS metagenome assembly ODAI01 (sample SAMN02144231, study PRJEB22623) | gut metagenome | biome: sheep rumen | host: Ovis aries | place: New Zealand | reverse complement strand
GGAGTGAAACGGCAGGCATAGAGGCTCGATCCGTGACTTCCTAAAGGGAAGCTACTGGCACGCGCCGGAAACGGCCGCCAGGATCACGGGCTCTATGGATATGTATGGCAAGGCCCCCTATATGGGCTGTAATTCATCGGTCAACTTTGTGACCTGCCACGACGGCTTTACAATGCACGATCTGTTTTCGTACGATCACAAGCACAATGAGGCCAACGGATGGAACAACACTGACGGCACCGATGACAACCGAAGCTGGAACTGCGGCGTGGAGGGGCACTCGGATGACCCCGTGATCAAGGCGCTCCGCCAGAAAATGATGCGCAATGCCATCACGGTCCTTCTGTGCAGCAGAGGGACGCCGATGATCCTCTCAGGCGATGAATTCGGCAATACGCAGTACGGCAACAACAACGGGTACTGTCAGGACAGCGAGATCTCATGGCTGAACTGGGATTATCTGAAGGTAAACAGAGCTCACTTTGAGTTTGTGAAGAACGTGATCGCGTTCAGAAAGAAGCATCCGGTCATCTCCAGGACGCTTGCGCCGGCCCGCTGCGGTCTGGCTCCGGTCACCTGCTGCGGTTCAGACCCGGACGACCACACGATCGGCATGGGAAATAAGGTCCTCGGAGTTCTGTTTGCAGGGCGGCTTCCCGACGATTCGGAGGACGACGTCGTCTATATTGCGATCAACGCCTATTGGGAGAAACAGCAGATCAGGCTTCCGGCCCTCTCAGGCGGTCTTGCGTGGGGCGTCAACATTTATACGGATTCCGATGATGAGCAGTATTTTTATGAGGAGAGCAGGTTTGTGCTCAATCCCATTTTCACCCTGAAGGAGAGAAGCGTCGCTGTGTTCACACTTTACCGTCCCTAAGAAAGACGGAATGACGGGAGACGGAAAGGTTTTGACAGATTCAGGGGAGTCAGAACAGTACAGTACAAAGACACCCCGCAGAAGGCTGGTCCGTTTTGCGGGGTGATTTGTTAGCTCTTAGATTTGGAGGAGACCATGGCGGTACAGAAGATACTTGTGGTAGATGATGAGGCGAGAATGCGCAAACTTGTGGCGGATTTTCTTGTCAGAGACGGATTTGAGGTCCTGGAAGCCGAGGACGGCGAGAAGGCAATGGATCTGTTCTATGCGAACAAAGAGATCGCTCTCGTCATTTTGGACGTGATGATGCCCAAGATGGACGGATGGCAGGTTCTGAGGGAGATCCGGGAATCCTCGCAGGTGCCCGTGATCATGCTCACCGCCAGAGCGGACGAGAGAGATGAACTGAAGGGATTTGAACTCGGCGTCGATGAATATGTGACCAAGCCCTTCAGCCCCCGGACGCTGGTAGCCCGTGTGGAAGCGATCCTCAGAAGAACGTCAGTTAAAGAGGAGAATGACAAAATAGAGCTGAGCGGCATTGTCCTTGACAAATCTGCGCATCAGGTGACGGTCGACGGAGAGCCCGTAGATCTCAGTTTCAAGGAATTTGAACTTCTCACCTATTTTATGGAAAACAACGGGATCGCACTCTCGAGAGAGATGATCCTCAATCACGTGTGGAACTATGACTATTTTGGCGATGCCAGGACGATCGATACACACGTGAAAAAGCTGCGCAGCAAACTCGGTCCTAAAGGCGAGCTGATCAAGACGATCTGGGGAATGGGCTATAAACTGGAGGCGTAAATGGTTGACACTGCTAAGAGTGAGGCCGCAAAACACCGCTACTCCATACGCATCCAGTTTACGATCATCTTCTTCTTTCTTATGCTGGGCGCCATCGCGCTGTGCTGGATCATCAACAGCACATTTCTTGAGAGATACTATGTGAGAGAGAAGAGGATCGCGCTGACTGAGATCTATGAGGCGGTCAACGAGGCGGCGGCCAACAATTCCATAGATTCCGACGAATTTGACGAAGAACTGAGCCGCAACGCCGGCATCGAAAACGTCAGCCTGATCGTGATGGACGCGGAGAGCTCAACTGTCAAGCTTCATGCATCGGATACCACCTCCATGGGACAGAGAATGTGGGACAATCTCTTCGGGACGACCCCTGCTATTGAGAAAAAGGAAGGGAGCAGAAGCCGCTACTTTCTGGTCCGGACGCTTGTCGAGGAGGAGAACTACCGGGTCGCGATCATCTATGACAGCCATACGGATCTCAAATCCATGGAGCTGTTCGGCGTTCTGGACGACGGCAGTTTCTGCCTGCTTCGGACGGCACTCGAGAGTATCCACAACAGTTCGGCGATCGCCAACCGGTTCATGGGCTATATAGGTATTCTGATCTCGCTGACAGGGGCGCTGTTCGCGCTGTTCCTTGCCGGTAAGCTGACGGAACCGATCAGGGAACTGACCGAGATCTCCGCCAGGATGAAGAAGCTGGATTTCAGCGCTAAATATAAGGGAAAGAGCCGGACAGAGATCGCCGAGCTCGGTGAAAACATCAATGAACTTTCGGAGATCCTCGAGAGAACGATCTCCGAGCTCAAGACTGCGAACAATGAGCTTCGGGAGGATATCGAGCGCAAGGAAAAGACAGAAGAGATGAGGCGGGAGTTCCTCTCCAATGTCACGCATGAACTCAAGACGCCGCTTGCGCTGATCAAGGGATACGCCGAAGGCCTTTCGGAAGGGATCGCAGACGACCCGGAGAGCACCCGCTTCTACACGGAAGTGATCGTGGACGAGACGGACAAGATGAACGAGATCGTCACTAAACTCCTCTCGCTCAATCAGCTGGAATTCGGAAATGTCGAGTTCAGCATGCTGAGGTTTGATATTGTCGGGTTTATCCGCGGATGTCTGCACAATGCGGAAATGCTGGCTGAAAAGAAGCAGATCCGTGTCGTCCTCGAGGAACGCGCGCCGCTCTATGTCTGGGCGGATGAATTCTGGACAGAAGAAGTGTTCATGAACTATTTCTCAAACGCAGTGAATCACTGTGAGGGAGAAAAAGTCATTGACATTCATTTTGAAGAGAAGCAAAATTGTGTTCGAGTCATCGTATTTAATACGGGCAGTCCCATTCCCGAGGATTCAGTGCCCCATCTGTGGGAGAAATTCTATAAAGTTGATAAGGCAAGGACCAGAGAATACGGTGGTTCCGGAGTGGGTCTCTCCATTGTGAAGGCCATTATGGACCAAATGCACCAGGACTACGGTGTGATCAACTATGACAACGGCGTGGCCTTCTGGTTTGAACTGGAAAAGGTCATCACGCAATAGAGGCGAAGATATGGTAACGATCATCGATTATGGAGCCGGCAATATAAAGAGCGTGGAGAACGCGGTCAGGTATCTGGGCTGTGAAGCGGTCCTGACAAGAGACCCTGAGCTCATTCTCTCCTCTGATCACTGCATTCTTCCCGGCGTAGGCGCGTTTGGCGACGCCATGAAGCGCCTTAAGAAATACGGACTGGATGAAGTTATAAAGACGACTGCGGAGAGAGGCATCCCCCTTCTGGGCATCTGCCTGGGGCTTCAGCTGCTCTTTGAGAGCAGTGAGGAGAGTCCCGGCGCGGAAGGACTCGGGATCTTAAAGGGAAAGATCCTGAGGATCCCCGACGAGGGCGGCAGAAAAGTGCCGCAGATCGGCTGGAACGACCTCACATTTCCCCACAGGAGCAGGCTCTTTGAGGGGATCGACGAAGGGGCGTATGTCTATTTTGTCCACTCCTATTATCTGCGGGCAGAGGATCCTTCCATTGTCACGGCGCAGACAGAATACGGAGTGAAGATTGACGCGGCAGTCGAGAGCGGAAATGTGTTCGCGTGCCAGTTCCACCCTGAGAAGAGCGAAGCGGTCGGAATGAAGATCCTTAGTAATTTCCTGAAGGTCTGAGTAAGGACCTGCGGGCGGAAGGCGCTTGAGCGCCGGCAAGAAAGGAGCGCCATGCTCACAAAGAGAATCATTCCCTGCCTGGATGTGAAAGACGGGCGTGTCGTAAAAGGGATCAATTTTGTACAGCTAAGAGACGCGGGAGACCCGGTCGAAGCTGGTGAAGCCTATTCCAAGGCGGGAGCGGATGAGCTGGTCTTTCTGGATATCACGGCGACCAGCGATGCGCGGGAAACGGTTGCGGAAATGGTCCGCCATGTGGCGGAGAGAGTGTTCATTCCCTTTACGGTCGGCGGAGGGATCCGCACTGTCGAGGATATGAAAGCGATCCTCAGGGAGGGCGCTGACAAAATATCGATCAATTCCGCGGCGATCCTGAGGCCTGAACTGATCTCGGAAGGCGCAGAGCGCTTCGGAAGCCAGTGCGTTGTGGTCGCGATGGACGCCCGCAGGCGCAAGGATGGCAGCGGCTGGACGATTTACAGAAGCGGCGGACGGATCGACACAGGCATTGATGCGGTTGAGTGGGCGATTAAGGCTCAGGCGCTCGGTGCAGGGGAGATCCTTCTGACCAGTATGGATTGCGACGGGACGAAGGCAGGATATGATCTGGAGCTGACAAGGACGATCTCGGACAATCTCTCGATCCCTGTGATCGCGTCGGGCGGGGCAGGAAGCCTTGCACATTTTTATGACGCGCTGACAGAGGGCGGTGCAGAGGCGGTACTGGCGGCATCTCTTTTCCATTACAAGGAGCTGGAGATACGCGAGGTCAAGGAATACCTCAGAGACAGGGGAATTCCGGTCAGATTATGAGAGATAGCGGATTAAATTATGAGAAATTGGGACAGGAGTAAGGAATTGGCAATATTTAAGAGAAAACGCAGAGGAAACAAAAAGGGAATGACAGCAATGAATCAGACAGCGAAGAAGAAGACAGCGACACAGATCAAGGAGGCAGCGCCTGAAGTGAAGGAAGCTGCGCCTGAAGTTAAGGCAGAAGCAACGGTCTTTGAAGGAGTGAATGCGGATAAGGTCTTCCACTTTTTCAGGGAGATCGCGGCGATCCCGCACGGTTCCCATCACACGGACCAGATCAGCGATTATCTGGTCGCATTTGCCAAGGAGAGAGGTCTCTCTTATGTGCAGGATGACGCCAACAACGTGATCATCACGAAAAAAGCGTCCGAGGGCTGCGAAGATGCGGAGCCCATCGCGCTTCAGGGGCATATCGACATGGTGCTCGCGAGCGAGCCGGACAAGCAGATCGACCTGCTCACAGAGGCGATCACAATCGTCGAGGACGGCGAGTGGATGACCGCAGACGGGACCACGCTCGGCGCTGACAACGGAATCGCTGTCGCGATGATGCTCGCTGTGCTGGACGATGATTCGATCAAACATCCTCTGATCGAGTGCATCTTCACCTCTGATGAAGAAGTCGGCCTGATCGGTGCTTCTGCGATCGATCTTACAAACCTTAAGAGCCGCAGGCTTCTCAACCTTGATTCTGAGGATGAGGGCGTTTTCTGCGCGGGATGTGCAGGCGGCGCGGAAATCGTCTGCGAGATGCCGCTCAAGAGAAAGAGCAGAGAGGGCAGAGTTCTGAATGTCAGAGTGCTCGGCCTGATCGGCGGACACTCCGGAACAGATATCCATCTTGGCGGCGCGAATGCCACGAAAGCGGTATCGAGAGCGCTGTACAAAGTGTACGGCGAGATCCCGTTCCGGCTGATCTCCATAAACGGCGGCGATGCGGACAATGCGATCCCCACCAATGCTGAGGCCAGGATCCTGGTTGCGGCGGAGGATGCGGAGAGGATCGTATCCCTTTTTGAAGAAGAAGGCAATAAGATTGCCGCTGAATATAAGATCATGGATCCCGATATGAAGTGGGAGTTTACGTGGGAGGAAGAAGAGAGTGCGGAGGCGGTCTCCAAGAAAAAAACACTGAATATCCTCCAGTATATGGTGGCTCTTCCTTCCGGTATCACGCATATGAATCCGGTGATCGTCGGTATGCCCCAGACCTCTCTGAATATGGGGATCACGCGCACCTTTAAAGATCACCTGCTGCTCGAGTTTATGGTCCGCAGCGGAATCAATACGCAGACAGGATATATTTGCGACAGGATCCTGAGCATTACAGACGGATTCGGCGGAAAAGCGGTCGTGCGCTCCTCCTATCCCGCGTGGGAATACAGGAAGGATTCACCGTTCCGCGATCTGGCGGTTGCCACTTACACGGAACTGACCGGTACAAAGCCCAAGGTGGAAGTGATCCACGCCGGCCTGGAATGCGGTATTTTGTCAGGAAAGTGCCCTGACCTGGATTGTATCTCTGCGGGACCGACCCTGCAGAACGTGCATACCGTCAGGGAGAGAATGAGCATTCCCTCAGTGAAAAACGTCTGGAGTTTTGTACTGGCGCTTCTTGAAAAAGCAGCTCAGACGAAGGAGTGATATGGCACAGATTTCGGGAGACTGGCTGCCTGCGGTGAGAGCGGAGTTTGCCAAGCCCTACTACAGAGAACTATATAAGTTCGTGCAGAAAGAGTACAGCAGCGGAACAATTTATCCGCCCGCTGACCAGATCTTTAACGCGCTTCATCTGACGCCGCTTAGCAAGGTCAAGGTGGTCATTCTGGGGCAGGACCCCTACCACAACGTCCACCAGGCACACGGCCTTTGCTTTTCAGTGCCGGAGGACCAGCGCGAGATCCCGCCGTCATTAATCAACATCTTCAGGGAACTGCACGACGACGTGGGCTGCAGGATGCCGCAGACAGGCTGCCTTACAAAATGGGCGGAGCAGGGCGTTCTGCTCTTAAACACAGTGCTGACTGTGCGCGCCCATCAGCCGAACTCCCACAGAAACCACGGCTGGGAACAGTTTACAGATGCGATCATCAGCGCAGTGGAAGCGCAGAACAGGCCGATCGTCTATATGCTCTGGGGGACTCCCGCGCAGAGCAAGTCGGTCATGGTGACCAATCCCAAGCATCTGGTCCTGAAAGCGCCTCACCCAAGTCCGCTCTCTGCGTACAGGGGATTCTTCGGATGCAGACATTTCAGTCAGTGCAATGATTTTTTGACAGCACATGGCGAGACACCGATCGAATGGCAGCTTTGAAACAATAGAGTACTTGGAGGAAAATAATGAAAAAAACACCTTACATCACCAGAGAGAAGGCGGAAGAGATCGCGAGGACATGGCCCACACCTTATTATCTGTATGACGAGAAGGGGATCCGCGACAACGCGGAGGCGGTAAAAAAAGCGTTTGCCTGGAACAAGGGATTCAGGGAGTATTTTGCCGTCAAAGCGACGCCCAATCCCTATATTATGCAGATCTTTAAGGACTATGACTTCGGATACGACTGCTCCTCCCTCGCTGAGCTGATGCTCGCGGACGCTGTCGGCGCGGATGGGCCGCATATCATGTTCTCCTCCAACGACACACCCGAGGAGGAATACGCATACGCGGCGAAGCTCGGCGCGATCATCAACCTCGATGACATCACGCATATTCCTTTCCTCGAGAGGATCCTGGATGGCAAATTCCCGGAGACAATGAGCCTCAGGTACAATCCGGGCGGTGTGTTCAGAATGTCCAACGGCATCATGGACAACCCCGGAGATTCCAAGTACGGCTTCACCAAGCAGCAGCTCTTCGAGGGCGTGCGCATCCTGAAGGAGAAAGGCGTCAAGCACTTCGGGATCCATGCATTCCTTGCAAGTAATACTGTGACCAACGAGTACTATCCAATGCTGGCAGCCCAGCTCTTCGAACTGGCTGTCGAGCTGCACAACACGTTTGACGTGCACATCGCGTTCGTCAATCTCTCGGGCGGCGTAGGCGTGGCCTATTCTCCTTATGACACCTCAAATGACATCGGTGTCATCGGCGAGGGCGTCAGAGAGGTCTACGACGCAGTATTCCGTGACAAGGGCATGGACGATGTAGCGATCTACTGCGAGATGGGACGCTTCATGCTGGCACCTTACGGTGCACTGATCACGAAGGCGATCCACGAGAAGCACATCTACAAGGAATACATCGGAGTTGATGCCTGCGCGGCAAACCTGATGAGACCCGCGATGTACGGCGCTTATCACCACATCACTGTGCTCGGCAAAGAGGAAGCGCTCAGAGACCACATGTATGATGTGACAGGATCCCTGTGTGAGAACAATGATAAGTTCGCGGTTGACCGCCTGCTCCCGAAGATCGAGATGGGAGATTACCTCTTTATTCACGACGCGGGTGCGCACGGATTTGCGATGGGCTACAATTACAACGGAAGGCTTCGCAGCGCCGAGCTTCTTCTCAAGGAAGACGGCAGTGTGAAGGAGATCCGGCGCGCAGAGACAGAGATGGATTATTTTGCGACATTCTCCAATACTGAGTTCTACGGAAGACTCCAGGAGGATTTCAAAGAGCTTCGCGGGTGAAATAATAAAATGAATAAGAAGTATTTCTTTTTTGATATCGATGGGACGCTGACGGACAGGAGCAATGGCAAAATAGTGCCGTCGGCAGTCATCGCCCTCGATAAACTTCGCAAGGCCGGCCATTTCGTGGCGATCAATACGGGCCGCGCACACTATAAAGCGAGGAAGTTTTTTGACGAGAACGGATTTGACAACATGGTGTGCAACGGCGGAATGGCGATCGTCGTGAACAAAGAACTGGTCGAGAACAGCCCGATCAACTATGAGACGGCGCTTGAACTCTACCATCAGGCACTGGATAAAGGGTACGGCGTCCTTGTCGCGGACGAAGATTCGCAGAGGGTAGCTGCCAGGGATTTCACATTTTACGATCAGGCGGGGATCCGCAAAGAGCCCACGACCTACATGATCGACAGTGACTACAGGCCTGAAGATAAAGAAGTGATCTATAAGATGTACATCTCGATCCATCAGACGACGGAAGAAGAGCTCATAGAGACCCTTCCGGCTGTAAAGACGCTCGGACATCTCTGGTTTGAGCCCGAGTATCTGCTGGTGCAGCAGGACTGCAAGAAAAGAGGGATCCTGCGGATGCTTGAGCTTGTTGGAGGAGATGTGAAGGACGTGGTCGTCTTCGGCGACGACACAAATGACATGGATATGTTTGCGCCGGAGTTTTACAAAGTCGCTATGGGCAATGGTCATCCGGACCTGATGGCCGTCGCAGATGAAGTGGCGCCTCCCAATGTGGAGGACGGGATATACAGAGTGTGTGAAAAGAACGGGTGGTTCTGACTAAACGTTCCCAATGCTTTTGAAAGGAGTGTCTTCTTTTGAATACCATACTTGACAGACTTGAACTTACAGAGAAGGAATTTGGCGCTAAGCTTGCCGTTGATGACGGCAATACAGCGCTTACTTACAGTGAACTGGCAGCGGCAGCGCGCGGGATCGGCAATATTCTCTGCGATAAGATCGCCAAAAATGAGCCCGTCGCTATTTTGGCGGAGAAGAGCACAGCGACACTCGCGTGTATGTACGGCGTCGCTTATGCGGGCGGATTTTACGTCAGCGTAAACCCTGAACAGCCCCCGGAGAGGATCCGCAAGATCCTTGAGGTGCTTGAATCCAAGATCGTCGTTGTGGATGAAGCGAGAAAAGAACAGCTGACAGCTTCCGGATACAGCGGAGTGACGCTCTCCCTCGAAGAACTGTACAAAGAGGCAGTCGAAGCCGGCGGAGAGCCTTCTGAAAAGCTAATTGCCATTCGCGGCCGGCTGACCGGCGATGATCCGCTTTACGGCGTGTTCACCTCCGGCTCCACCGGAAATCCCAAGGGCATTGTCGTGCAGCACAGGTCCGTTATCGACTTTATCGGTCATTTCACAGAGATCTTCGGGATCACAAGCGATGACATCATCGGCAACCAGGCACCCTTCGACTTCGACGTTTCGGTCAAGGACCTTTATTCCGCGCTGTTTACCGGCGCTGAGGTCGTCCTGATCCCCAGAGAGTTCTTCAGCACACCGCCGAGGCTTCTCGACTATCTGTGCGACAAGAATGTGACGGTCCTTGTCTGGGCTGTTTCCGCGCTGTGTATCGTCTCCGGACTGAAGGGACTTCGCTACAGAGTTCCCGAGAAGGTCAGAATGATCATGTTCAGCGGAGAAGTTATGCCGATCAAGCACCTTCAGATCTGGCAGGCGGCTTTGCCGAATACGCAGTATGTAAACCTCTACGGTCCCTCTGAGATCACCTGCAACTGCACCTATTACAGGATCAACAAGACATTTGAGAAGACCGATAAGCTCCCGATCGGCGGCGCTTTCCCCGGAAGAACTGTTTTCCTCATGGACGATGAGGGTAAGATCGTCACAGAGCCCGGCAAGTCCGGCGAGATCTGCTGCGCAGGCGAATCCCTTGCGATCGGTTATTACAACAATCCCGAGCAGACCGCGAAGCAGTTCATCATGTATGAACTCGACGGCACAGAGCAGCGCGTCTACAAGACCGGCGACCTGGCCGCTTACGGCGAGGACGGCGAGCTGTATTTTGCCGGAAGAGGAGATTTCCAGATCAAACATATGGGCCACCGCATCGAGCTGGAAGAGATCGAGACCAACTTCACGGCGCTGGACGGCGTGGAAAGAGCAGTCTGCCTCTTCGATGAGCCCAAGAACAGGATCGTCTGCTGGTACCTGGGCGAGATCGAGCCCAAGGAAGTCAGGGTC
>ODAI012035363.1_pt1 | contig 10537 bp, 20 predicted proteins | sample 1539321 | NCBI WGS metagenome assembly ODAI01 (sample SAMN02144231, study PRJEB22623) | gut metagenome | biome: sheep rumen | host: Ovis aries | place: New Zealand | reverse complement strand
CCTCCATAACGGGTATCTTCCTTTTTGCCAATGTCATTGGTAAGCTCTTGTGTTTCCCTGTTATCACTTCAGGACATTAGAGGTGTTTCTTGGTTGGCACTCACAGAGCAGCGGACTAAAGGTGCATCCGCAGGTGTGTCTATAACTTCTTCCAATAACGTAGTTCATATCTGCAACATATCTTTCAACAGATGCAGTCACTCAGGCTTGAAACCTCTAAACAAGCCATACTTACAAGATAAATGTCCACTTGTAAGTATGTTTGACTACTTATTTAGGAGTCCTTGTCTTTGAACTAGAAATTTGAATCTTTCGGTTAAACTCATTTCCCTGTCATTTCTCTTTCTAGGGATTAAACATGAATCAAGAAGCTGTTCAATTTCCAAGTGTTCAGATTTAAGTTTCTCAAACTCTTCTTCATGTTCTCTATCTTCCTGCTCTATGCTGTCATACATTTCTTTAAGGTTTGTCTGAACTTCATCTTTCATAAGGTCTCTTAATTCACCTGCCTGTCTGTCAAACATATAAGCCTCCGTTTCAAAATAGTTGCCCCAATAAGTGCCATCTGGAACATCAGTCATCCGAACTGTCCGATTTGAACGCTGACTGTCATGCACTCCGCCAGGAGCCGGGCTGACGCATCGCTGCGCCAAGAGCGTTATCTTTTTATTTATATGGGATTAAAAACTATGCGGTTTCCTTTTGTTCGCGGATATAAGCAATTGTCCGCTTTATACCTTCAAGATTACCTTCATTAATGTACTGCTGCGCTCTCTGAAGCTGTTTACCTTCTAAAGCACCGTCATTAATGAAACTTTCAAGAATTACTGTAACTTTTAGCAATTCATCTGACGGTTGCTGTTCTGTTTTCTTTTCAGAAGGTGTAGGATTCTTTTCATCCTGTTTTGTATGGTCAGGTTTCCCAGTACCACCTGGCAAAGCATCAGAAGGAAGTGCAGGTGGATTCCATCTAAATTCCTTTCCTTCTTTAGTCTTTCCTCTATACTGTCCATCTTCGCAAATTACAGCCCATCCATCTTTAAGATTGTATAAATAACGACCAATACCAAATTGGACAGCGACACGTTTTACAGCACCAGAAATACCACCTTTTACAGGTTCAATATCAGTTGCATCAGCTCCATCTGTGCGTGAAATAAACTCTGTTGTACCATCTTCGTGAGTAACACGAATTGAAAGTGTACAAAGGTAAGCATCACCTTCTCTGCGAATAGTTGTTTGCCATCCGTCAGGTCCACATACTTCATCAAGTCTGTCCTGTACAGCTCTTGATGTTATATAGGCCAGTGCTCTTCCCCAAATTTTTCCATTACGTTCTCCGCAGGATTGTAATCTCCACTCCAAATCTGATTCTGGAAAAGGTGTTTTAAATTTTTCCATATCCTTAATATTCATTTTTCAAGCCTCCTTTTATTTTGATTGGAGTTGTAAAAGCTTTTTCTACACTCCATCCTTTTAGCAATCTACCACCCAGTGAATGACGATTCATTTTTAGAATCTCTGCCCACTGAGATAACGTTTTTGTTTGATTTTTGTATGTAATATATTTGTTGTGTCGCGAGTTATTTGCCTGAGTTTTAGCATTAGCCCATCTGCAATTAGATGGTTCGTAGTTGCCGTTTACATCGATACGGTCAATACTTAGATTTTCTTTCCACCCATTTTTCAAAGCCCAATCAAAAAATGATTGTGGATTATCTAACCACTCTTTGTATACAGATATTCCTCGCGCACCATAGAAATTGTATGAATCGCAATTAGGATTGCAGCATCTATTTCTCATATGGATATATGATGAATACAATTTAGTTTTACTACTGTTTGCTGGAACATGATATTTACTAGCCACTTTTCTGTTTTTTACCCATTGTTTCCTAACAGAATCTGCATAACATCCACAACTTTTTGTTTTACCTGATGTAAGATTCACTACACTGACCTGCGTAATATTTCCACAATCACATAAACAATTCCAATAATTTTTTTTGAATGTTTTTGAGTAATAAGCAAAAGATTGTACGGTTAGTAAGCCAAAACGTTTTCCAGTTAGGTCAAGTTTCTTTCCCATTTTTCTTCTCCTTATTTATTTCTTTTACATATTTAGTACCTGTTTCTTTGAACTTCTTTAGAAACTCAAAGCTCAGCCAGAACTCAGCTATCTTTTTTAATTCTTCTTTGATTTCCATTAGACCTCCTACGCAGCGTTTGTAAGGTCATATCTTACGCTGTCACAGAACTTGGCGATAACTTCTTCACAGAACTGCACTGGATGATGATTTTCCAGAATGTCTATGAAGTCTTTGAAATCACCGCAGCCACGCAAAGGACTTTCTTTCCAGTCATCATAGAATCTTCTTGAACCGTCTCTGCATGAACCAAGAAGCTCAATGTAGAAGCCGTTTTCACTTTTAGGCTCACCTATGAATGTGAAGTGAACAACTACGGAAACGTCAAAAATAACTCCGTCAGTTTCCTTATAAATTCTGAACTTGTAACCATAGTCACCGTTCTCGTCAGTTTCAGAGTCAAAAGAAGTTGCAAAGCCTTTATCTTCACAAGACTCTTTAAGTTCTCTGCCGATTTCATACACAGCTTCCTGTGTAAAGCTTTTTACTTTTTGCATGAGTTCATTTTCCAAACACATACGCACTCCTAAAAAAAAAGCCCCCAGATTGTCGCGTTATCTGGGGGCGAAACTTCAATGAGAAGTCCGTTAAAAGTAACGGATGAACGCGACCAACATTCGTTACTCTTTTTTTTATATTAAGACAGATTAAAACACTGCTTAAATCCAACTGATTATCAGCGGCGAGTGAAACAAGACGCTGATAAGGCTTTGTCAACCCTTATCCATAAGTTAACTTATGGATTTATTAATTTCGGTTAATATTAACCTATTTATGTATATAATAGGTTAATATACCCCTTATGTCAAGCAAAAAACAGTTTAATTTCACCGTTTTATAACCGATAATATGATTATGGATTTTTACGAAAGAACTAAAGAACTTGTAAAGAAGAACAATTATTCTCTCATTCCTTTCTTGCAATCTCTTGGCATAAACTATGAAACGTATAAATCATGCAAGAGAGCTAACAACCTTCCGCGCGCAGATGAAGCTGTAGCAATAGCAAAGGCTCTTAATACCACTGTTGAATACCTTGTCACTGGAAAGGAATCAGATTCTTCTGTGAAACTGAACGAACTTAAAAGGAAGGTTTTTGAGTTCGCTCAGTCTGTTCAGTAGTTATACTTCATCTATAAGAAGCCCTAATGCTTCATTTCCATAGTTTTGTATTTCATCAGCCATTGTTAATGCTATACAACTTGTGGTCATGTCCTCCTGATCTAATCTGATTGCCCTTGCAAAATCCAGAATCTTAATCAAGCAGTCCTGAACTTTTTCTTTTACTTCAATTTGTTTCTCCGTGTCTTTCATAAACACACCTCTCACATTTTTATTTTGCTGCCATACGGTAGTAGTTCTTATTTTCGGAAGTATGCTAACAAAATTACGGCACTTTAATTATCTTGAATCAGATTGAATCAACGCTTGAATTTCAGATACTTCTGAACCCGCCGAGTTCAACATCAAAATCCGGCAGAGGATTATCTGCTGAATACCACAGATGAAGACAATACTCGGCAAAGTTGACGTAGTGTGCTTCATCAGGGAAGACCATAATCGACTTTTTATCAGTTCCAATGAAATCTTTTCTTACAAGCTGAATGTCCTTATAATCAGGAATCCTGCTCTTCCGGCTGAATGATACGTGCAGCCATTCAACTCCCTTGTATTTCATTGGTGATATGATTACGTGAATACCGTTGAAGTCAAAAGCGCGGATGTAATCATCTGCCTTATCTGATAACAGACTGTAAAGGCTTACTCTTGTCTGTTTCCAGTAATTAGGAATGTTAGGGAAGAACTGAGCTTCTGAAATCTTTACGTTTTCTACTTCACCGCCACCAGGAAATGAGTAGTCACCTTTCAATCCCATTTTCTTACGTATAAGTTCAATACCTTTCTGTTCCTGTTCTTTAGTCAGTTGTTTCATTTTTTTCTCCTTAGTTTTCTACAACAAACAAGTCATATCTGATTCCAAACCCCAAATCAGTTTTTCTTATTAACTCAGGATGCTTTGTTATTTCTTCTGCGAACTGCCGGGCAACCTCATTTTTACTTAGGTTTTTCGCTACGTCTTCAGGTACTCCTAAGTATTTATCAACTGATTCAAAACAGGACAGAACTTTTATTTCTTTCTTTTCTTTGAAACAATTTTCGATATATGGCAGCCTTTCAAAAAAGGCAATTGTGTTTTCAAGCTTTTTCTGAAGTTTTCTGTATTTGTTTCTCTTAGTTCTTCTGTTCATTATCTTCCTCTATTCTTTTAAGACATTCATCAATAAGTTTTGAACCGTCTTTTGGGTCATACTCATACAGATTAAGCTTAATCATCAGCATATTTAGTTTTGGATCATCCAACTCTATAGCTCTTTCAGCTACAGCGGCCAAAAGTCTTAACACAGTGTTGAAAGGTATTCTCAACTGTGAAGAACCAGGATTATCGAAAACCTGTTTAATCAAATACGGTGTATCTACACGTACATATACTCCTAAATTATCTTTCATTTACCAGTTCCTCCTCGAATCAATGCTGTCCATTTCAGCTTCATACTCAAGCTGTCTCATATAGCTTTCGTGTTTAGCTTTAGGTAGATTCTTATTTATATACTCAGACGGTTTTTCACCAATCTTGTATTCAACTCCTGTCATTTCTTCTATCCATTGAATGAAGTGTTTTTGCTTTTCTGTCATTTATTTTCCTCCTCTAAAATATTCGCGGCATTAGGAATCGAACCTAAACCAACCTCGCTTTTGAGGGTACACAGAACTCTGAAAAGCCAGCTTTTCTTTCAGAGTGAACTTATTAACTAGTATTATTCGTTCACCACTATGCTATACCGCGGAAAATGGGGATGAAGGGAATCGAACCACTTACAGAAACCTAGGATAATCGACTGCATTACGCACTACAGCTTTGCTTTTCCAATTGCATACATCCCCGAAGTTCAACCTGTAAGAGTTACTTACAGGTTGTTTTGTTTTTTTTAATTACAAATCTGCGATAAGTTTTTCGAGTTCTTCAGCAGATTTGTTTTCAAGTTCTGCATCCTGTTTACGAGCAAGAATTGCAAGAATCTTCTGTTTCTTTGCGGCGTTTTCAGCCCGCTGTTCGGCAGCCTTAGCCTCTTCAATTTTTACGCCGAAGATGTGCTTGACGATTTCAATTTTGGTCTCCAGAATCGGATTGGCTCTTTTTTCAGACAAAAGACTTTCTGTTTCAGAGTCTTTTTTTTCTGCCATTAAGTTTTTGTAGATACCGTCAAGTTCCTCTACATCTAAATCCCAGAGGTCTTCCGTAGAAATCACACCTCTGTAACCGAAACGGATTTTGTTTCGTGTTGCGCTTTCAAAAAGTTTTTCCATATCTTTTCTCCTTAAAATTTAATTCTCAACATTCTTTCAGTTGAGCCGATTACCTTTACAACGACCTCATCACGCTTTGTTGATGAGAAACCGAGACCAGAAAGCTGATTGTCCGTATCAGCGACCTTCATCTTTGAGCCAAGGGCCTCGAATACCCTTTTGTGAGTTTCAAGCTCCGGCTTGAGATATTCATTAAAGAATCCGTTCGGAGTTTCATCGTTTACACAACCTTTGAGCATGAACATATAGTGCTTGTTGCCTATACCGTCCTGCTCATCCCAGTAGTTAGGTGAGTACATAACAACAGAAACAGGAACGAATGTGTTTGTTTTAATTCCCCATACATCCTTTGATGATGTAGTTGAAGGAAGCAGTTCTTTAATACTGAACTGACCGTCCTTCAAGGTTACTTCCGCAACAAATACATTTTCGTTCTGACGAAGTTCTTCATTGTAATTAAACTTGTAGATTGTTCCGTCGAATTCAATTTCAGCAGAGAATCCAGAGCGACCTCCACGATGATTGTAATTATTTACGAAGAACTTATAGGTTCCGTCGTCCATTGTGTTTCTTGAATTCCAGTAGATATTTTCTACAGCAACCTTACCGTAAGGATTGATAATATCAACATCAAGTTGACCACGAGTAAATGAACTTACTTTGCACGCAAAGTAAATTTCATCACCGTTTGGCTCTTTACAATGTGCGTCAAAATCGTTGTTGTTATTGCCGTTATCATTCCATTGAATAGAGAAACGAAGGTCTCCTGTAACATTACCGCCAGCATTTTTTACATTTTCTTTAATAAGAGAGTCTGTAATGTTTCCTTTATAAGCCCAAGAAAAACCGTTGTTCCATTTGAACATTGTTTTTGAACCTTTATTTACAGGAGCAATCAAAGATACAAGGTTCTTCTGATTCTTGTTGTCAAAGTAAACTTCAAGTTCACGAGCAGTCGGAAGAACATCTTTTACAAACTTTTCAGCAGAGATTTCTTCAACCTTATTGAATTTAGTCGGCTTTGAAACGGCACTAGCTTTTAATTCTCCAAAAACATCGAGATTTTTCTCTTTAGCGACATCGCGGTTTGAGAATAAGATGTTGTTTACGGTCAAGTCATCAAGTGTTGCAAATCTTCTTGCAAGAGAATCTGAATAACCGAGTTCAGTGATTTTCTTCTGAGCGTCTTCAACCATTTTCTGAGTAAAGATTGCTTTTGGTCTCTTGTAGTTTGTCGGAGCAACAACCTTTTCATACTTTGTTACTGCTGTATCAAGGTCTACTCCTTCATTAATGTCAATCAACAGCGTTCCGATTGAGTGATTACGGATTTTGCCAACGGCGATACCTGCTTCGGCTGCTTTTTCCCATGCAAACAAGCCTTTTTCTTTTTCGCCAAGAGAGTCAAAAGTTTTCTTGTAGGTTTTAAGCTTCTTAAGGTTTGATTCCCATTCATTTCCACGATAAAGAGAGTTCTGAGCAATCAATTCAAGAACGGTGTCTATGCTATCAAGCGTAAACTCTGATAAAGAACGATAGAAAACATTTCTAATGTCACGCAGATTCCCCTTTTTTGAATCTACATCATAAGTGACAAATCTTGTAGGAAGTCTCAGGTAGAAGTGATCCCACTTTCTTACGTCAAAACCTTCGTTTCTTTCGTAGTTTTCAAGAACTCCAACAGAAGGTTCTGTTGAGAAGTAGAAGTCACTAACTTCATGTTGTTTTACAAAAGCAGACATTGAGTTTGCGACTATTTGGTAAGTTTCATCTCCACAATCAAAATCCCAGATAGAGATAACTTTTCCATCTTTAATTCCAACTACATTACCGATAGACTTAATGAAGTGACGGCAGCATGAACAATCATGTTCAGTTCTTTTACGGAACATAGGATTAGTTCCGGCTGGATAACTTGCAAGATAATGTTCGTATAGCTTATCTTTGTCTAGTTCTACAGTAAATAAATCTCCAAGAGATTTATCCATTTCATTAAAATGTTTAATCAACAGGTCTCTAAATTTTACAAAATTCATATCTTTCCCCTATACAGCAGTATTTGCTTCTTCTATGCCTTTCTGTTTAAGAAGTTCACGAACCATATCAATTGTCTTTCCCATTTCTTCAATACTTCTTTCTGGGGTATCATATTCACAAGTCAAATCAAATTGCGCTTTCCCCTTAGCATTTAACGAAATGTTAATTCTTGTTCTTGTGTTACTTTCTGTAACTTTTGTTTCTTCTTTGTCCATAACTAAGCCTCCTTTGCTTTTTTCTGGTATATTGAATTAGCTCTGTCTATACAGACACAGACATCCCTGCGATACATTCTCATATATCGCATAATTGTTTCTAAGTATTTGTTTTTTATTTCCGGGTAGAACTCTGCTGCTTTTTCCTGAATCATCTTTCCGTTAAACTTCTGTCCAACTTCAAACGAATCAATTGCCTTGCATACGGCAATCCGTATTTCCTTGTGTTTCTGCTTCTTTGGAAGCCCTTCAAAAATTGGTGAACTGTTCATACACATTCTCCTTGGGATAAAAAAAAAGCGTACAGAAACTAAGTCCATACGCCTTTAGATACATCAGAACTTAATCTGATGTAAATTATAAATTAACATTTGTTAATTTGTCAATTAATATTTAATCACTTGTGTTAATTATTTACTTTTATACTGTCTATAATTATAGACAGTATAAGAATTGTTATTATATATTCCGCCTGCTTGCACCTCTACCTTCTTTCTGTATTTTGTCTCCCAAGAATAAGAAAGGAATAATAAAGCAAATACAGATTATCAGATATGCAGTTCTGAGTTCACTTTTTGCTCTTAGAAGATACGGGTCATCAGGTTTTGCGTTGTGAAGTTCTGCATAACTTATCTTACTCTTAGCAAGGTATAGTAAAACAAAAGGTGTTGAAGAAAATACCATCTTGGACGCAGGAGAAATTATATATTCAAGAAAGTCGTTCAGGTCATATATCCAATCAGTGCTGAATAATCTGTCATAAGGATTCAATTCGTGATATATTCCTGAAAAAGTACCGATGAAGTACAATATAACTATGGTTATCGCTGGAATTGCAAAATATTTTGGTACTCCACGCGACATATACTTTCGGTATTCTTCTGACTTCAGAAACTTTTTATCTTCAAGCCGCATTGATTCAAGTTTAAGTTCGGAAAATGTTCGGAAGTTGCCTTTATTCCAGCACCATACCTTGAAGTCAAAATCATCATCATCTTTATCAGGAAGATTAATGATTGTTGTAATTGCTTTTCTGACAGATTCTGTATCTGCGTGTTCAAGCATATCTTTTAGATACTCGTTGAACTTTACACGCTGTTCCTGATTTTCGCATTCATCAATGTCATTGGCAGCAACAGCAACGGATACGATTTCTCTTTTCGGATTATTTAACCTGTCCTCTTTCATTCTTTTTTCAGCTTTTCTTTTCAACGTCATTACAATAACGGCTAGAATTAAAATCGTGAAAATTGTCCATGATATAACGGTACTGGCATTTTCATACATCCAGTCCAAGACAATTATGCGGAAGTGGTTATAGCTCATTTTTAACCTCCTGTGTTACGTCTTACACAAGATCAACTAATACCTTGTCATAGGTCTCAGTGATTCTAAGTTTTTCATCTGGAAAAGCTTTTTACGAAAGCTTCTGCCTGGATTCTTTGTATTGCCTTTAATTCAGAAGAACTACATTTTTCATCTTCCTTTGGCTTCTGTGTAGTCATTCATCCAGTCTTCCCAGCCAGCTTCAGCCTGATACAAATCAAATTCGTCTGCTTTGTAATGATGCCCCTTTACATCATTAATGATTTTTTCTTCAATTTGATAAAATGTCATAATATTATCTCCTATTGATGTGTATTATAGAGTATGGCAGTGACAAATAATGTCGCTTAAATCATTTTTTTTGTTTACCTTTATTATATTTTGATTAACTTATACCGTCAAATCATAATGACAGTTAGAACTATTAAAAAGTAAGATATAATTGTACAACCGACTAATAACAATTCTCTTTCATGTTCTTTAAGCCACCCAGCCCTTTTATAGACATTTCCCCTCTTAATGATAATCATAGCACCTCCTCTGCTACAAAGTATGTTATTCTTCCAAAGCTCATGCGCCCTGCAAGTCTTACGAACTCTCCTTGTGAATATTCTGTTATTGAACTAGTTGGAAGAAAACATTTTAGAACCACGTTTTGTTCATACAGATTCTTTCTAATTGCCTTTCCGTTGATGACTACGTAATATTTTTTATCAGAGTGAAAAACTTCTGTAACCACACCTTCAACTTGCCATTTGTTTTTAGACTTCATGTTTTTCTCCAATAAAAAAGGACTGTCTTTCACTGACAGTCCTTAATGTTATTTATTAAACTCTTCGTAATCTTCAGGTTTTATAACGTACAAATCCTCAGCAGGTTTTTCTTCCGGGTCTGGGTCGTACCCGTAATTCTTAGTTGCAGTTTCAAACTCCTGCGGCGTAAGCATGAACTTGAAATCAAGATGGAATAGATTTTCTTTTGCTTTGTTTTCTACTGCAATAAACTTTATGTAGTCATCTGTACGTTCAAGTACTTCTGTCACGATTCCGTCGTGAGCGACTACAACACCGTCTTTAAGAAAATTATACACGAAGTCATCCTGACGGATTTCTCCGTACTTGGTTTTAACTACATTACACTGTGGATTACTCTCATTGAAAATCTGAGCAAAATCCAGATTAAAAGTTTCGTTTTCTTCTTCCATTCTAATCTCCTATTCGCAATCCTCAATGGAACATTCATCATACTGATGAACGTTTATCCATTCAGATTCCCTTGCAATATCAATCAGTTTGTTAATATCTTCTTCGTCTGTCTGAAAGGCCTTCTGAAGAATATCTCTTACACCTTTTTCACTAAGGTAATAATCAGACGTTAAGTCTTTGCAGTGTTCAGGCGGTTCATCGTATACGTCACTCGTGTATGTGCGGACTACACAAGGGTCTT
>ODAI011346846.1_pt1 | contig 10537 bp, 9 predicted proteins | sample 1539321 | NCBI WGS metagenome assembly ODAI01 (sample SAMN02144231, study PRJEB22623) | gut metagenome | biome: sheep rumen | host: Ovis aries | place: New Zealand | reverse complement strand
TTGTTTGTTTTTTGCCAATAAAGTTTAGTCTTAACCCACCATCTAAAGTTAATGGGATTGCGACTGGACTTATTTCAATTAATAAATTTTCTTTTTCTAAATCTTCCACAGTCTTTGATAACTTACTATTACTATTTAAAAACCATTTTAAATAATGACTGGATGGAATAGATGCAGTTTCTGAAAAATCCATATTAACTCCTGTTTTAGTCTTATAAAAACTATCCCCATATAACCTTAAATTATCAGAAGAGACTTTCATAAAACCATTTTTTAAAAAATCTATAATTTTTTTCTTATCTTCTAAAGAATACATAGAAACAAAATACCCAGGAGCTGGAGCAATAGATACTTTTCCCTTTATAACTACAAAATTATCTTTAAAGCATTTTTTTAAATCAAAAAACTGATTGTAAGTAGGATCAATTAAATAATATTCACCGTTAATAAATGCTAAAACAAAACTATGTCCTGTTACAGGACCTAAAACATCATTAGTATTCACAGGAATAGTAAGAACTCCTAACTCATTCAAATAATAATAAATCATACTTTGTGCCGTATCGCATTGATTAATAAATAAATTATCTTTGACCTCTTTTGATTTTTTTAAAGAAAGTTTTTTTCTAACCTCAAAACACAAATAATTCAAAAAATAATTAATTTCCTGTTCAGTAACAGATATATTATTTTTAATCTTCTCCTGAATCATATATATTATATCCAAATCTACATTTTCTAAAACATTAATCTTAACATTAAAAATATCTTCCACAAAAACCACCTTAAGTATATTATACACTTTTTTAACCATTTTATAAATAGTTGCAAATGCAACAAAATAAGAAAAAAATATATGTTATACTATTCAAGGAGGTAAGATATATGAATGCATGGAAAGATTTCAAACAAGGAAAATGGCAACACGAAGTTAACGTAAGCGATTTTATACAAAAAAATTATAAACAATACGATAAGGATGAAAGTTTCTTAACAGAAAAAACAGAAAAAACAAAAAAAATATGGGCACACTGTGAAAAACTATTAAAAGAAGAATTAAAAAAACACGTTTTAGATATAGATACTGATCATATGTCAGGAATAAACTCATTCAAACCAGGTTATATTTGCAAAGATGATGATGTAATAGTTGGACTACAAACAGATAAACCACTAAAAAGAATAGTAAACCCATATGGTGGTATTAGAATGGTTTATAAAGAACTAGAAGCATATAATTATAAACTAAACCCTACAGTAGAAAAATACTTTAACGAATTTAGAAAAACACATAATCAAGGAGTATTTGACGTATACGATGAAGAAATACGAAAAGCAAGACACGTAGGTTTACTAACAGGATTGCCAGATGCCTACGGAAGAGGAAGAATCATAGGCGACTATAGAAGAATAGCCCTATATGGAATAGATTTTTTAAAAGAAAAAAAACTAGAAGACCTAAATAACTTAAAAGGCCCAATGACAGATGAACTTATTAGACAAAGAGAAGAAGTATCAGAGCAGATAAAAGCATTAGATGAAATAGCTAAAATGGCTGAAAAATATGGATATGATATTAAAAAACCGGCCAAAAATGCTAAAGAAGCAGTTCAGTTTACCTACTTTGGATACCTAGCCGCTGTAAAAGAAAACAACGGAGCAGCCGAAAGCTTAGGAAGAGTTGATGCCTTCCTAGACATATATATCGAAAGAGACTTAAAAGAAAATAAAATAACAGAAAAAGACGCACAAGAATTAATAGACAATTTCATCATAAAATTAAGACTAATTAGACATTTAAGAACCCCAGAATACGATGAACTATTCTCAGGAGATCCAACATGGGTAACATGCTCTATAGGAGGAATAAATAATAAAGGTAAACATATGGTGACAAAAACATCATATAGAATTCTTCACACACTAACCAACCTTAATCCAGCACCAGAGCCAAACATGACAGTACTATGGAGTGAAAAACTACCAGAACCATTTAAAAGATACTGCGCAAAAATGTCAATTAATACAGATGCAATCCAATATGAAAACGATGATTTAATGAGACCAATTTATGGTGATGATTATGCTATAGCATGCTGCGTATCAGCCATGAGAGTTGGAAAGGATATGCAGTTCTTTGGAGCACGTTGTAATCTTGCAAAATCACTTCTTTTAGCTATAAATGAAGGAATCGATGAAACTAAAAAAGAAAAAGTACTAGATAATATTAAACCAATGGAAGATAAAATATTAGACTATGAAAAAGTAAAAAAATCATACTTTAAAGTACTTAAAAAAGTAGCTGAAATATATTCTAATGCCATGAATATAATTCACTACATGCACGACAAATATGCCTATGAAGCAGGACAAATGGCCCTTCACGATACAGACGTACATAGATATATGGCATATGGTGTAGCAGGACTTTCAGTAGCAGCTGATTCACTATCAGCAATCAAATACGCCAAAGTAAAACCAATTAGAGAAAATGGCATAACAAAAGACTTCGAAATAATTGGAGACTACCCTAAATATGGAAATGATGATGACCGAGTAGATAATATAGCAATAGAAATATTAAAATACTTCTTTAGCGAATTAAAAAAACATCAAACATACAAAAATGCTGAAGCCACAATGTCAGTACTAACCATAACTTCAAATGTTGTTTACGGTGAAAAAACCGGAACCACCCCAGATGGAAGAAAAGCCGGTACACCATTTGCTCCTGGGGCAAACCCAATGCACGGAAGAGACTCATCTGGTGCAATCGCATCACTAAATTCAGTGGCAAAACTACCATACGAAAACTGTTGTAAAGATGGAATATCAAATACCTTCTCTATCATACCAGAAACATTAGGTGAAAATTTAGAAACCAGAAAGACAAATCTAGTTAACTTGATGGATGGATACTTCACTCAAGGAGCACATCATCTAAATGTGAATGTATTAAATAGAGAAACACTTATAGATGCCATGAACAACCCAGATAAATATCCACTACTAACTATTAGAGTATCCGGATATTCAGTCCACTTTAATAGACTAACTAGAAAGCAACAAAAAGAAGTAATCGCAAGGACATTCCATGAAAACATGTAAAGGAAGCGTAGAATCTATTGAAACAATGGGACTTCTAGATGGACCAGGAATCAGAACAGTAGTATTTTTAAACGGATGTAAATTAAGATGTAAATTCTGTCATAATCCAGAAATGTTTACAAAAAAAGAAAATAACTACACGCCAAAAGAATTAGTAGATAAAATAAAAAGAAATAAACCATACTTTAAAAAAAGCGGTGGCGTAACTTTCTCAGGAGGAGAACCCCTACTTCAAAGTGATTTCATAATAGAATGTGCAAAACTACTAAAAAAAGAAAACATCCACATCGCATTAGATACTGCTGGAGTTGGAAATGGAAACTATGAAGAATTATTAAAGTACATAGATTTAATACTATTAGATATAAAACACACAGACAAAGAAGGATATAAAGATATCACAGGAAGAGAAATGAATGAAATAAACAATTTTATTAAAGCTCTAAACAAATCAAATAAAAAGGTGTGGATAAGACAAGTAATAGTCCCAGGAATAACAGATTCAAAAAAATATATAAATAGTTTAATTGAATATCTAAAACAAATTAAAAACATTGAAAAAGTTGATTTCCTTCCATACCATAAATTAGGTAGAGAAAAATATATAAAATTAGGTATCCCATATCCATATGAAAACAAAAAAGAAATGGACAAAGAAAAATGTCAAAAATTATATCAATTTTTTCTAGAAAAAGATGTTTAAAAACATCTTTTTAAGTAAAAAAAAAACTACTTAACTTTATGGAAGTCAAGTCTAAGCTTATCTGCTATCGTAACAATAAACTCAGAATTTGTAGGTTTCGCCCTATCGATATCGACACTAAAACCAAATAGCTCTTCCATAAAATCCAAATTACCTCTATTCCAGCTTACTTCAATAGCATGTCTAATAGCTCTCTCCACCCTTGAGACCGTTGTATTAAACTTAACTGCAAGCGAAGGATACAACTCCTTAGTGATACCACCAATTACATCAGGATTATCAAAAATAATACTAACTGCCTCCCTTATGTAACCATATCCCTTAATATGTGAAGGAATACCAAGTTCATGTAACATCTTTGTTATAGAAACCTGTAAATTACTAGCATAAAAATCAATATCATCGCTCTCTTTTTTATTAGTTATCTCTCTAATTCTATTCTCGAGAACACTAAGATCAAACGGCTTTAGAATATAATAACTAACCCCATATTCCGAAACTTCCCTAATCACTTCCTGAGCATTGTAACTAGTTGCCACAATGACCTTTTTATCTATTTTTCTCTTCTTCATTTCATTTAAAACATAAATACCATCTCGATTTGGCATTATTAAATCCAGTATCACAAGATCAATTTTTTCCTTATTCTCTTCTAATACATTTATCCCCTCTTCACCATCATGTGCCTCAAAACAAATATCCACTTCATCACTACCTCTAAAATACTCCTTTACCATTTCTATTAAACTAATATTATCATCAATCATTAAAATCTTATTTTTCATCTTAATTATCTCCTTTACTATTAAAATTATACAAAATATGATTTTCCTTTTCTAGAGTAAAAAATAGCTAACTTTGTCGAAAAAATAGAAGTTATTTTACAACTTCTATTATTTTTTTAAACTTACTTGCATCAAGCGAAGAGCTACCAACTAAAAAACCATCAATATTATTAACCTTATTTAATAAATAAATGTTTTCTTCATCAACACCGCCACCATATAATACTTTCTTAAAACCTTTATTTTTTATATATTTTATAACATCTTCTAATTTATTCAAATCAGAAATACCATCACTACCTATAGCCCAATTAGGTTCATATGAAATAATCAAGTTATCAATAGGAATAATACCATCTAACTCATTATCTATCACATCAAATACATCTTCACCACTATCTTCACCAACACATAATATAACCTTTAACCCATTTTCTATAGCCTTTGAAATTTTAGAAGGTATATATTTACTTTCTTCCTTATACCTCTTTCGAATTTCAAAATGACCTATCATAGTATAATGAACATTCAAATCCATTAATGCCTTAGAAGAAATTTCACCAGTATATGCTCCCCAATCTTCATCAGATACAGTTTGCGAAGAAACAATAAAACCACTACGTGAAAAGTTTTCGAGATAAATAGAAGAAGGAGCAACAATAAACCTATCCTTATATGAATCCATTTCACTTTTAAATTTATTGACACTTTCAAGTGAATTTAAATACATTTTCAAATTAGCGACTACTATCTTCATTTTTTAATACCTTTCTAAAAAAATTATTAATTTTTTCCCTATAACTAGGTTTCTTATTATTAATAGCAATTTTATAAACATCCAAAACTTTTTCAGCAAAATATTTTGACGAATGTTGTTCAGCGCTCACCCTAGCTCCATTACTTAAAAATTTAACAAGCTTCTTATCACTAGCAAGTTTTAATATCAATTCCATGCACTCTTTCTTATCATTAAATAAATAACCATTTAAGTCATTTACTACAGTACCACTAAAACTTTCATCATTAATACACAAAGCAGGAAGAGATGCCGCCATCGCTTCTATAATAGTAAGACCTTGAGTCTCAGTAGTTGAAGCAGATATAAATGCATCACCTAAATTATAAAATACAGGAATATCTTCCCAAGGAACCTTACCAGTAAAAATAACATTTTTATCAACCTTTTTTTCATAAGTATATTTTTCATACTTATTTTTATCAGGGCCATCACCTATAATAAGCAATTTTATATTATGCTTTTTACTTAATACATCACTCATCACATCTATTATATAAGGTACATTTTTTTCCTCAGCGATTCTTCCAACAAATATTAAAGTAAAATCATTTTTCTTAATATTATATTTTTTTCTTAATTGGCTTGCCTTATTCTCGTTAATTTTTTCCCTGTAAAATCTTTCAATCTCTATTCCAGTTGGTATAATATGAATATTTCTTCTAACATTATACTTTTCCTTAAATAAATCATAAGCTTTCTTAGTTGGTACAATTAACTCATTTATAGTCCTATCACAGTAAAACTTTGTTAAATATTCTACTACTTTTTTACTAGACCTATTAAAATACCCCTTGGTAATATAATGCACATAATCTTCATACATAGTATGATAAGTATGCACTATTGGAATATTATATTGTTTGGCAAATAACCTAGCAAAAGAACCAATCGCAAATTCAGTTTGAGAATGTATAACATCCAAATTCCAACTTTTAATTTTATTTAAAGCCTGAATAGGATAAATACTTGTAAGTCTAGAATTGTAAATTCCAGTTGGTATACCAGGAATTCTAAGTATTTTTTCCTCTTCATCATATTCATAATGAAAAGATTCCAAATTAGCAGTTACAACATACACTTCATGCCCTTTTTTCTCTAAAGCCTTTTTTAGCATAACTTCACTTGTAACAAGCCCACTTATATATGGAGTATACGTTTCAGTAAAAATACCAATTCTCATATTTTATCCTCCTTGTAAGTATTTAAAAATAAAAGTCCGACAAATATACCAAAATAATAAGTTATCACTCTCCAAACAATCATTATAATAGAAAGTTTAGAATCACTTATAAAATGTTTAAAAAACGACATAAAACCATATTCTAATCCACCAGTACTACCTGGAGTAGGAATTATTGAATCTATAAGCATCACATACGCAGATGTACATATAACATAAAATGGATTAACATAAATACCAAGTCCAAGCATCAAAGTAAAAGGTACTGAGTATTGAAATAAAAGAGCAATAAAATTTAATAAAATAATCCTTAAAAACATTATCTTATTTTTAAATAATAGCTTCGCACTATCGTGAAAATTTATTACATAAGTATCATACTTTTCTAATATTTCATTCTTGTTTTTTATAATCTTAATTTTAGAAAGAAAACCTATAACACCTTTAATTATAAAACTATTGATTTTCTTGTTAAAAGATACCGTAAATAGTGCGATAACCACAAGAGTATTAATTGCAAAACCAATAGTAACCAAATAACCTAAAGTACTATCACTAGGCAAAATATGGAAAATATGATTCATAGTTACAGAAATAATTCCCAGTAACACTAAAGCAATCTGATAAGTAATAAAATCTTCTATTATTACATTAGTACTTTTACTAAGTGAAATCCCCTCTTTTTTAAGGCGATATATTTGCCAAGGTTGCCCACCAGTAGCAAACGGAGTAATAGCGTGAAATAATTGAGTAGTAATTAGTAGCTTTATTCCATTTTTTCTAGTATATTTTTTATCTACCTGACTAACGCAATGATATAAAGCAAGTCCTTTAAATAACCAATAAATAATAATAAATATAAAAGAAATAGTTAAAAATATAGGATTTATAGAAAACAAATAATGAACTTTTTCTGTAAAATTATCTTTTAAAACTAAATATACAACTAAAATAGATAATAAAACTATTACAAGTATATTTTTTTTATTATTTTTCATCTATATACTCCAGAGCTTTTAACTTAGTTCCTTCTAAAAAAGTCAAACTAGCTCCTCCTCCAGTAGAAATATGATCCATCTGTTTTTCAAACCCCATATCAGCAACAGCCCTTGCCGTATCACCACCACCAATTATTTTATAAGCTTTAGAACTTGCTACTACATCACATAGTTTTCTCGTACCATTTGAAAACTTACTTATCTCAAAATAACCCATAGGTCCATTCCAAAAAATAGTTTTACTATCATCTATATATTGCTTAAAAACTTCGATAGTCTTTTTACCAATATCAAGGCCTATCTCATCTTCTTCTATTTCATTTATAAATCTGTTATTAACCTTTGCTTTCTCGCTTATTTCTGTAGAAACAACTATATCTATTGGAAGAATAATCTTATTTGGATACTCATCCAACATTTTAAGACAAAAAGACACCTCATCCTTTTCACATAAAGATGATCCAACATTAAAACCAGCTGCTTTTAAAAACGTAAATGCCATCGCACCACCGATTAATAAATAGTCCGCACTTTTAGCTAAATTTTGTATTAAATTAATTTTGTCACTAACCTTCGACCCACCGAGTATTATTGTATAAGGTTTTTTAGGATTATTTAATTTACTTAATTCTTTTATTTCCTTCTCAACTAAAAACCCAATACCACTTTTCAAATTCTTACTAATCCCAACATTAGAAGCATGAGATCTATGTATAGTACCAAAAGCATCATTGATATATATATCACCTAAACTTGCCCAATACTTTCCAAGTTCACTATTATTTTTACTCTCTTTGCCCCCATTTAAATCTTCAAACCTAGTATTCTCGAGTAAAATAACATCTCTATCTTTCATATTATCAATATACTTTTCTATTTCTTTTCCTCTAGTTTCTTCAAAGAATTTAACCTTTTTTCTAAGTAATTTAGATAGAACCTCACAAACAGGTTTTAAACTATATTTCTTTTTATCTTCTTCTGTTTTAATACGGCCTAAATGAGAGAGTAAAATAACCTTTGCTCCCTCCTTTCTAGCATATCTTATCGTTCTTAAACTTTTTCTAATTCTATTATCATCTTTTACTATTCCACCCTCTATTGGAACGTTAAAATCACATCTTATTATCACTTTTTTACCTTTAATATCAAAATCTTTAATTGTCTTATACATAATATTCCTCCTACGCACAATTATCACTGTTTTTATATTCGTATAATATTTCACCATCATCATTTTTAGTAACTAAAACTGATATATCTAATTTAGACACTTCAGTATCATTTTCAGGATTTTTCAAATTAGGATTTAATAAATTAGCACTTCCCGTATTGCCTTCAGTATCAATTAAGTTTTTTATACTAATACAATAATTCCCACCGTTAGTTTTTAATTTTTTAACCCAATCTAAACTCAAATGTGTTTCAACATAAACTTCAGCAGCATTTTCAACTGTCTTTTTAAACTGATTTATATCATTTTCCTTCGTTTTTTTATTTGTCATTATAACATTAGGAACTGCAACAACTGTAATAACACTAAGAATAAATAAAACAGCAAGTAACTCTACTAATGTAAACCCTTTATTCATTAAAATCACCTTATATTTATTTTATAATAATTTATATTTTATTACAAGCTATAATAGAAAAAGACCACTATTAATAAAATTAAAAACTTTAGAATTTCTTCTAAAGTTAACTTACTATTCTATAAATATTTTCATCATTTGTTCCTGAGCCTGATAGTGTTACTGATGGTGAGAGGTATAAGACAGGTCTTACCCCTCCATACTTATTAGCATAAGTGTTTGTAAAAAGAACTGTGTTATCATATAATCCAAACCTTAAAACTTGACTACTATTTCCAAGCGTTAAACCTGGGCTTGAAAACCAATAATTATAATCTTTGTTTAAATATCTTCCGTTTGAATTAGCTAGAAAAAATTCGTTTTGATCAATTAGGCATATTTTGCCAGTCCAAGTATATAGTGATAGGTTGGCAGTTGTTCCAATATTAAATGTTCCATCAATAATATTAGAATTTTTATGTAAAATGTTATTGTAATAATCTCCATTTAGATATGTATAAAGACTAGAGTCTTCTGTTACTGTACCCTTGTGAGTACCATTTATAAATTCAGTTGGATTTCCATTCATTTTACTTGTTCTTATCCAAACGTTACATCCTTGTGATGGATTGATGCAGTATGAATTATTTTCTGTACTTCTTCTATTTTCAATATCATATTTTCCTGTTAAATTATCACTCGGATTAACTCCTTCATATGAAAAATAAATCGCATCACTCAAAGTGTTTTTAAATACACTTGTTATATCTGCATCCACACTACCTTTATTTGTAACTTCTACTTCATATATTCTAGTGTCTCCAGGAGAAATAAGTCCTGTATGGAAAGTAGCAGATACTTTGTCCGATCCTACTGTAGGTTCTTCTTTATCATAAGCTCCATTATTTTGTACACTACTTAGATTAACTCCTCTAATATTTGTTATTTCTATATTCCATGAGTTTGTTATATTTGCAGTTCCATTTATAGTAAGAAGCTGACTAAAAGCTGCATAACCTACACCCATAACTACAAGTATCATACATAGTCCTATTATTATATAATTTCTTTTATCTCTTTTACTTTTCATATATATCCTCCATTTTATTCGACTATCTTAGAATATCATATTCTAAGATACTATCATTATAATATATTTACCTTGAAAAATAAAAGTAAAATTACAATTATGGTTCTTAAAAAATGGTATATTTTTATAATATTTATAATTGACGAAATACATTGTTTTTGTTATGATTTTAATAGATTAAGATAACCTTAGAATATGATATTCTAAGATTTTTTTTACACTTTTTTTACATTTTTTGAGGAATTTACCCTTTCTTTGTAGAATGTTTATATATAGAGGGGCAAGAAAAGGAGTGAGAATATGAAT
>ODAI014239531.1_pt1 | contig 10538 bp, 5 predicted proteins | sample 1539321 | NCBI WGS metagenome assembly ODAI01 (sample SAMN02144231, study PRJEB22623) | gut metagenome | biome: sheep rumen | host: Ovis aries | place: New Zealand | reverse complement strand
GGCAGGAGACACGGCAGGACTCGTGGCAGAGGATCTGGCCGGGGCTGCAGCTTGGCGCGCTGCCGGCGCCGAGGCCTGCGCGGGAGCCGCGTCCTTGCCGCCTGCGACAGGGTCGGGGGCAGGCGTGGCACTGGCACCCTGTGCGGGCCCCGTGCCGGACGCGGCCTGCGGGGCTGGCGAAGCAGCCTGCGGACCTGTCCCGAGATAGACGGGACTGAGCACCCGGAAGCGGCAAAGCTCAAGCTTCTCGATCCTGATGGCCGGCACGAAGTCCGGCACCGAGGCTGTCGCCGTGGCAAGGTCCTTAAGCTGCTGGCGCAGCAGCCTGAGGCTCAAGGGCTCCTCCGGTTCCGGCGCAGGCGGGGTTTCGGAGGGCGGGAGATCGGGTACCCTGTGGAGCACGCCGTCCATGACGCGCAAGGACAAGGCCACTTCGCTGCCGATGTTGTCCAGATTGAGCGCAACGGCAAGGTCAGGAATCTCCACCCACACGCCATGGGCATCGGCCATCCTGAGGCCGAGGTGCATGTCGAAGGGAATGCGTCCCGTCAGCCTGGTCAGCTCCAGGCCTTGGGCTTTGAGCGCCTCGTTGGCCTTGGCGCGCAGGAAATCCTGGCAGGTCTGGTGCTGCAGTGCCTGCCAGCCGAGCGCCAGGGCCAGCGCCACGAGGACAAGCAGGCCTATGACAAGGCCGGCCAGCACCTTGAAGCAGGTTCTGACCGGATGCCGGCGCCTGGCGGGCTTTTTCCCGCCTGCGGCCTCGCCGGCTTCGCCGCAGGCCTCCCTGGCCGATGCGTCCTTGGCCACTACATCCTTGACCGATGCATCCTTGCCCAATGCAGCCTTGGCCGATGCGTCCTTTGACGGCGCCTTCGCCTTGGGAGGCGTCATGTCCAGCGGGGCATCGGCATCAGCGCCTGCACCTGCGCCTAAACCTGCACTTGCACTGGCCTTCGTGGCCGGAGCCGCAAGCCCGGCTTCATCCTTGATTTCGTCTGCCATCTTAGAACGCCTGCCCTATGCTGATGTAGAACTGGAGCGGAGGGTTGGGATTCTCCTTCAGGGGGACGGCCACGTCGAAGCGCACGGGCCCAATGGGCGTGAAGTAGCGCACGCCGAGGCCTGCGCCGTAGTCCATGTCGAGGTCGAACTTGGGCATCTGGTCCCGGTAGGCCATGCCGCCGTCGAGGAAGGCCACGAAGCCGAGGCTGTCCGTCACCTTGAAGCGGGTCTCCAGGTTGACGAGCTGGTAGGACCGGGCTCCCTCGGGGTCATTGTCCCTGTCCATGGGGCCTATCTGCTGGTAGCCGTAGCCGCGCACGGAACCGGCGCCGCCGAGGTAGTAGCGGTGCGAGGGCGGAATGCTGTGCAGAGGGGCGCCCTGGTAGGAGCCGGCCTCGACCTTGCCTGCCAGCACCAGCTTGTCGTCGGGCTCGCCGGTCTTGGGATTGGTCCAGGGCGCGTAGTAGCCTGCCATGGAGAGCACCGTGCCCACGGCCGTGAAGCTGCCGTCGTACTCGCCGGTCAGGGGCTTCACCCCAAGCTGGATGTTGGTTCCCGAGGTCGGATTCATGGGATCGTTGCGCGTGTCGCGGCGCAGCTTGAACTGGCCGCCGTAGACGCTGTAGCCCTGCGTCGAGGACTCGTTGCTCTTGATGGTGCCGACGTCCGCAAGGCCTCCGCCGTAGGCGTACCAGACCTTGTTGAACTGGCGCTCCACGCCGCCGTCGGCATCGATGCCGTTGCGCTCGTAGCCGTCGCTCCGCTCGCGCAGGGCCGAGGCGTTGACCAGGAGCTGCTGGCCGTGGGCGAAAAACTCGGGCTTGACGAACTTGGCCTTGAGGCCGGCCTCGATGAGGGAGACGGGCGCCGTCACGGTGAGCCGCTCGCCGTTGTGGAAGAGGTTGCGGTGCTCCCAGGAGCCCTCGACGCCGAAGCCCGTGTCGGTATCGTAGCGCACAAGGCCGCCTATGGTGCGGTGCTTGGCATCCTCCACCTTGACGCCCACGGGCTTCTGGCTGACGGCGTTCCCGCCTGCGCCTTCGCGCTCCGGCACGACCACGGCCGTGACGTTCTTGAAGAGGCCCGTGCGGCGCAGCTTGGTGATGTACTCGTCAACGCGCCGGGTGTCCCAGTACTCTTCGCCGGGATCCCAGGGTGCCATGCGCTGAATGAATTCGGTGTTGACCTCGCTCTTGCCCTCCACAACGACGCGGCCGAGCGTGGCGCACTCGCCGGGATCGACGAGCACAAGGGCGTTGAGGGTGCGCTTGCGCCTGTCCAGATAGTAGTGCTGCTCCTCGAGCCTGGCGTCGGGATAGCCGTTCTTCTTCATGGACGGCACCAGCGCGTTGACGCCAGAGAGCATCTCCGAGGCCGTGGCCGGCTCGCCGGCGTTGACGCCAGGGAGGTCGTGCACTGGGAAGATGGCCTTGGCGCGGCTCTCCAGATCCTTGGGCACGCGGGGCTTGGGCTGGTAGAGCACGGTCAGGTCGCCGACCACGTAGCGGACGCCGGGATGGAGAATAATTTCCACCTTGGCCTTGCCGGTCTCGGCGCCGGTGATGCGCATCTCCGCCTTGCCATCATAGTAGCCCTCGGAGCGCATGAGCTTCTCTGCCGTCGCCAGATCGAGCCTTGCCCGGCGCTCTAGGCCAAGTTCGCCGTCCGGCGGGCGCTTGACGAGCGCAGCCAGCTGGCTCACGCCGTCCATCTTGCCGGCCAGATAGCCGGCATCGCCCGCAGCATGCCTGGATGCCCTGGCCCGCGTACCGGCTTCCTTGGCAGCGTCCTCGCCAGCCGCTTTGGCCGCATCGCCCTCGGCGCCCTTGCCAGCAGGGCCTTTGCCAGATGCATCTTTACCAGATGCGCCCTTGTCAGAGACATCTTTGCCATCCGAAGCCTGACCTGAGGCAGCCTTGTCCGCAGCGCTCTCGGCGCTGCCGACGGTCCGGCCGTCCTGCTCCACGCGAAAGCGCACGGTGTAGGGCAGGGGACGCTCGGCCACCTCGTCGGCTGCCTTCTCTTTTTCGTAGGCTTCGGCCTCGGCCTGGGCCTTCTGCTCCTGCGGCGTCGGCTCCTGCCTGGAGCTGCAGCCGGCCAGGACAAGCAGGCCGGCCATGACGGCCGACGCAGTGGAAAAGGCAAAGCCATGTAGAGGGGGAAGGAGGCGCCTGGAGCGCAGACGCGAGCCTTGATATGCGTGCATGCAAAGCCTCTGAAGCTGGGGAAGCGGCAGGGCTGCCGCCGGGGCTTGTCCTCCAGGGCAGGGCCTGGACGCACCCGCTGCCTGGCGGTTTGCGGGGCCAGGGGCAAAAGGCTATCGTGGCGCCGGCGCCAGGCTCCGTGCCGCGACGCCAAGCCAGGGCGGAAGCCAAGGCTTTTGCGCCCCAATCAAGGAGGACAGAATGAACTACAATCTCGTCCTGCACGTCGACGTCGACGATCCGGCCAGAGTCGGCTTCGTCTTCGGCAACATGCGGAACTACCTCAAGGACATCCCTGCCGGGGACAAGGCCTCGCTGGTCGTCGTTGCCAACGGCCCGGCGGTGCGCTGCTTCACGAAGCGCCATGCGGATCTTGAAGCTGCCGGCAGGGAGCTCATGCGCCAGGGCGTGTCCCTGCGCATGTGCCAGAACGCCCTCAAGGCCTTCGGCGTGGACGAAGCCAGCCTCTGGGAGGGCGTGCAGACCGTATCCGGCGGCATCACCGAACTGTGCCGGCTGCAGCAGGAAGGATACAGCTACATAAAGCCGTAGTAGCCGTTTTCCGGCCAAAAAGAAACCGCCAAGCCTGAGGTCTCCGCGCCTCGGGCCGGCAAGCAAAGACGCTTCCGCAAGCCTTGCGGCCCCTGGGGAAGCGTCTTTGCACGTGGATCTGGCGCAAGCCTGCTCTTCGCCGCCTATTCGCCGCGCTTGCCCGCCTTGACGCCGGCCATCTGGTAGCGACGCTGGGCCGAGAGCACAGTCTTGCGCAGGCGGATGGACTTCGGCGTTACCTCCACCAGCTCGTCTTCGCGCACAAAATGCAGCGCCCGCTCGAGGGTGAGGCGCTTGATGGGCGTCAGGATCACGTTCTCGTCCTTGCCGGCCGCGCGCAGGTTGGTGAGCTTCTTGGCCTTGGTGGGGTTGACGTCGATGTCGTTGTCGCGGTTGTGCTCGCCGATGATCATGCCCTCGTAGACGGGATCGCCGGGCTCGATGAAGAGGGAGCCGCGGGGCTCAAGGTTGAAGAGGGCGTAGGCCACGCCCACGCCGGCGCGGTCGGCAACGATGCTTCCCGTGTAGCGGGAGGGGAAGTCGCCGCGCCAGGCCTCGTAGCCTTCGAGGTAGGCGTTCATGATGCCCGTGCCCTTGGTGTCGGTGAGGAACTCGTCCTGGTAGCCGATGAGGCCGCGGGAGGGCACGGAGAACTCGATGCGCACGCGGCCGGTGCCGGCATTGTGGCAGTTGAGCATCTGGCCCTTGCGCTGGTTGAGCTTGTCCGTGACCACGCCCATGAAGTTCTCGTCGCAGTCCACGTAGAGATGCTCGATGGGCTCGAGTATGGCCCCGCTCTCGTCCTTCTTCAGGATGACTTCGGGACGCCCCACGGAGAGCTCGAAGCCCTCGCGGCGCATGGTCTCGACGAGGATGGCCAGCTGGAACTCGCCCCTGCCCTTGACCAGGAAGGAGTCGTGGCTTCCGGTGTCCTCGACGCGTATGGCCACGTTGCGCAGGGTCTCCTTGGCCAGACGCTCCTGGATGACGCGGCTCTGGAGGAGCTTGCCCTCGCGGCCGGCCAGGGGCGAGGTGTTGATGCCAAAGCGCATGGAGACCGTAGGCTCGTCCACGGTGATGCGGGGAAGCGCCGCCGGATTTTCGCGCGTGCAGATGGTGTCGCCGATGGTGACGTCCTCGATGCCGGCCAGCACGACCACGTCGCCTGGCTCCACCTTGTCCACCTCGCGCAGGGCTATGCCCTGGTAGACCTGGAGCTTGGTGGCGCGCAGGGGCCGGGGCTTGCCGTCGGCGCCGATGCAGTCGAGGGCCTCGTTGCTGTGCACCGAGCCGTTCATGACCCGGCCCACGGCAAGGCGACCGAGGTAGTCGGAGTAGTCGAGGTCGGAGACGAGCATCTGGAAGGGCTGGTCAGGATCGTAGTCCGGTCCGGGAAGCTTGGTCAGGATGGTCTCGAAGAGCGGCTCGAGGTTCACCCGCTCGTCGTCGGGATGGTGCATGGCAACGCCGTCGCGGCCCACGGCGTAGAGCACCGGAAACTCGAGCTGGCTGTCGTTGGCGCCAAGGTCGATGAAGAGGTCGTAGATTTCGTTGACCACCTCTTCGATGCGCGCGTCCTTGCGGTCGATCTTGTTGATGACCACGACGACCGGCAGATGCGCCTCGAGGGCCTTGCGCAGCACGAAGCGCGTCTGCGGGAGGGGGCCTTCCGAGGCGTCCACGAGCAGGATGGCGCCGCTGGCCATGGAGAGAGAGCGCTCGACCTCGCCGCCGAAGTCGGCGTGGCCAGGGGTGTCGATGATGTTGATCTTGACGCCCTTCCAGGTGATGGCGCAGTTCTTGGCCGCAATGGTGATCCCGCGCTCGCGCTCGAGATCCATGTTGTCCATGACGCGGTCCTTCACCTGCTGGTCCTCTCGGAAAACGCCGCTCTGCTTGAAGAGGGCATCAACAAGGGTGGTTTTGCCGTGATCGACGTGGGCAATGATGGCCACGTTGCGGAGATTCTCGTTCTGCATGGCGTTTTCCTTCATAAAATAAACGGTTTGCCTGTTTTTTGGCGGAGGGCTTTGTACCCGCTTTTTTCAACTTTGTCACCCTGCCTGCGCAGGAAGAATGCAGCCTGCCGTTGCGCACAACGCCATGGCGCCCGAAACAGGACACGCGCCGCTCGCCTACGCCCTTCCTGCCTTTTTATGCACCGCACCAGCCTCAAGCCTCCGCAACTGAAAAAAAGTGCGCGATTGCAGGATCTTCCCGCAGTGCGCCAAGGCTTCGAGAAACGCTTGAAGGGTCTAGACATCTTGAAGCTTTTCCATCAAGATGAATGACCAAAAACGAACTTGCGCGTCCTATCGTTTCACGAACCCCACCCTTCCGGCACCGAGAGGCTTCATTTTGCTGAACTCCCCCATCCTGAATCCGCCCCTGAACGAGCACCGCGTGCTTGTCGGCAACCGCGGCGAGATCGCCATCCGCATCATGGAGGCCTGCCGCAAGCTCGGCGTGGCCTTCACCGGCATCTACACCGCCGAGGACGCCTGCTCCGGCCACGTGCTCTACGCCCGCGAACACGGCGGCGCGCAGGGACTGTACAAGGTTTCCTCCTACCACGACGCCAACGAGCTCATGGCCGTGGCGGACGTGGCGCACTGCACGGCGGTCCATCCCGGCTACGGCTTCTTTGCCGAGGACTTCCGCTTCGCCAGGCGCGTGACCAAGCGCGACCGCGGCATGATCTTCATCGGCCCCTCCTGGAAGATCATCCGGGAGCTCGGCGACAAGATCAACACCAAGCGCCTGGCCCGCAGCCTCGGCGTGCCCACGGTGCCGGGCTCGGACCGGCCCACCTACGACGAAATGGAGGCCGAGAACATCGCCGAGGACGTCTTCGACTTCCAGCTCCAGAACGGCGTGACCCACCCCATCGTGCTCATCAAGGCCTCCGCCGGCGGCGGCGGCATGGGCATCGAGGAGGTGGACGACATCGACCAGTTCCGCTCCGTCTACCGCCGGGTGCGCAACTACGCGGCCCGCCAGTTCAAGGACGAGGGCGTGCTCATCGAGCAGCGCATCATGGACTTCAACCACCTCGAGGTCCAGGTGGTGGGAGACCGCACGGGTTCAAACCCCGTGCACTTCGGCACGCGCAACTGCTCCATCCAGTCCACCGGGCGCCAGAAGCGCCTCGAGGTAGCGCCCGGCTTCGACTCCACCACCAACGAATACGCCTTCGACTCGGTCAGGGTGCTGCGCGACATCGTAAACTACTCGCTCACAATGGCCCGCAAGGTCGGCTACGACAACGTCGGCACCTGGGAGTGGATCGTCACCCGCGACGGCAATCCCTTCCTCATGGAGGTCAACACACGCATCCAGGTGGAGAACGGCATCTCCGCGCGCATCTCCTCCATCAAGGGCAATGCCGGCGTGGATCTCATCCGCGAGCAGATCCGCACGGCCCTCGGCGAGCCCCTCGGCTACGCCCAGGACGACGTCGCCTTTGACGGCTTTGCCCTGGAGTACCGCCTCATCGCCGAAAGCCCGGAGAAGAACTTCACGCCCTGGGTCGGCACCATCGACCGCCTGCGCTGGCAGGAGCACGACTGGCTTGAAATGCACACCCACGTGCCCAAGTCCGCCTACGTCATTCCCACGGAGTTCGATCCCAACCTGGCGCTTGCCATCGTCTGGGGCCGGGACCTCAACGAGCTGAAGGCGCGCGGCCTCCAGTTTCTGGACGAACTCGTCCTGCAGGGCCACGACGCCCAGGGCCACCCCATGGAGAGCAACGTCGCCTTCCTCAGGGAGAAGACGGCCACCATACTCAAGTTCTAGCGCAGGCCCTCCCCGCAGGGCCCCAATCCGCATGCCCGGGCCGGCCTTTCCTTGACGCCCCGCCCGGGACCCCCGCAAGCCTATGGACAATCTCATACTCAAGCGCATCCAGAGCCTGCAGAGCCGGCTCACCTACATACAGGACATCTTCGCCGGCAAGCACCAGGAAAACGTGCGCCTGCTCGACGAAAAGCTCCGCGACTTCACGCAGCGTGCCGAGCGCGACCTCCTTGGCGATCCCTACGAGGAGCTCGCCACGGTCGAGGGCCTCTTCAAGTTCGTGGAGGAGAAGCTCTCGGCCACCGTCACGCCCATGGACAAGGTCCGCATCGTCCGGCACCCCCAGCGCATCTCGCTGCGCGACATCCTGGAGAACGTCTACGACAACTTCACCGAAGTGGGCGGCCAGGACGAGCACAGCCTCGATCCCAGCATGCTCATCGCCCGCGCTATCATCTACCGCCGCCGCGGCAAGAAGCGCTACGCCCAGTCCGTCATGGTCATAGGCCAGGAGAAGGACCACGGCGCCGAGATCCGCAACGGCGGCTCCGCCAAGCCCTGGGGCAACGCCAAGGCCCGGCAGTACATGCGCGTCGCCGAGACCGAGGGCATTCCCGTCCACACCTTCATCTTCACGCCCGGATCCTTCCCCATCGAGGACTATCCGGGCGCGGCCCAGCAGATAGCGCGCAACATCTACTGCATGGCAGGCCTGCGGGTGCCTGTCGTCAGCGTCATCTCCGAGGGCGGATCCGGCGGCGCCGAGGCCATAGGCCTTGCCGACAAACGCCTCATGCTCTCCAACGGCTACTACTCGGTCATCTCGCCCGAGGGCGCGGCCGCCATCCAGGGCCACTGCCGGGGCGACGAGCGCCCGAGCCAGGAACTGGTGGAGGAGTGCGCCAAGAACTTGAAGATCACGGCCCAGGACAACCTGCACTTCGGCTACATCGACCGCATCATCGAGGAGCCCCCGCTGGGCGCCCGGCCCGGCCACTTCGACTTCTTCAAGAAGCTCAGGCAGGAAATCCTGCGCGCCACCGACGAGGCCGTGCTCTCCGCCAAGGCATCGCCCCTCAAGGCCTTCGCCCTGGCCCGCCGCACCAAGCCCGGCGTCAGCCTCGACGACATGCACATGTCCTGGAGCCTCTCCAAGGGCGACAAGTCGCGCCTTGTGCGCAAGCGCCAGAACAAGTACCTCAGGATGTCGCGCCAGGCAGCCCTGGACCGCCGTCCCCTGCTCACCAAGATGCTCCACAGCGTGGGAGACTTCTTCTCCACGCCCTGGATGCATTTCAAGTACGACTTCTACCGCAAGCACCAGCGCAAGATGCAGGCACTGGCCGAAGAGCTCACCAACGAGTGGGATGCCGTGAAGAGCTGGATTTCCTCGCCCGTGCGCCGGCTCAAGCCGGGAGCGTCCCCGGCCCGGAACAAGGACAAGATAGCCGAGCTCACCAGCCTCTCCGACTGGTCCGAGGCCAACCGCCACGCCAAGTGGAACTACCTCTCCCCCCGCTTCAAGGAGGACCGCGCCCTCACCTGCCCCAACGCAGCCAAGTACGGCTGCCCCGACCTCTGGGGCCCCGATCTCTTCGCCGAGTTTGCGGGCGTGTGCTCGCACTGCGGCTACCACTTCCCCATGGAGCCGGAGTGGTACGTGCACAACGTCTTCGACAAGGGCTCGGTGCTCGAGTTCAACAGCGAGATCGAGGCGGGCAATCCCCTCGACTTCCCCGGCCTCTCCGAGCTCGTCAAGAAGGCACAGGAGAAGACCGGCGCCAAAAGCGGCTGCATGACCTTCGAGGCGCGCATCGACAACATCAAGCTCGTGGTCGCCATGCTCATGGGCACCTTCCGCGGCGGATCCTTCGGCGCGGCCGAGGGCTACAAGTTCGTGGGGGCCGCCGAGCGCGCCACCCGCAACCGCCAGCCCTTCCTCGCCTACGTGCACGGCACGGCCGGCATACGCATCCAGGAGGGCACCAACGGCGTCATCCAGATGCCCCGCTGCACCATCGCCGTTCGCCGCTACATCGAGAACGGCGGGCTCTACATGGTGCTCTACGACACCAATTCCTACGCAGGTCCCGTGGCCAGCTTCCTCGGCTGCTCGCCCTACCAGTTCGGCGTGCGCTCCTCCAACATCGGCTTCGCCGGCCCCGGCGTCATCAAGTCGACCACCGGCATGGAGGTGCCGCCCAAGTACCACCGCTGCTACAGGGCCCTCACCCGCGGCCACATCCAGGGCATCTGGGACCGCCGCCAGATCCGCAACAACCTCAAGCAGGCCCTGCAGACCATTGGCGGCCGCAACCTCTACTACCGCTAGCCGCGGCCTCAAGCGGCATGAAAGGTGCTTAAGCGATGCTGAACGTATCCGACCTGCTCGAGCAGATAAAGCAGTCGCCCTACCGCGAAATCGAGGTGAAGGCGCCCCACACCGGCGAAATTGCCTTTGCCGACATCAAGCCCGGCGACAAGGTCCACGGCCCCCAGGGAACCTGGAAGGAGAAGCCGGGAACCCTCCTCGCCACCCTGACCCGCGAGCGCAATCCCAAGCCCATCTGCGCGCCTGAAAAGGGCATAGTCGGCGCCGTGCACAGCGAGCTCGAGAAGCAGTTCGTGGAGTGCTCGACCACGCTCGTGACCCTGCGCCACCACTTGACGCGCGAGGAAGTGGAAAACATAATCCTGCGCAAGGCGCTCTACCTTTTCAAGGCTCCGGAGCGCGCCAAGTACTATTTCACGCCCGAGATGGCGGCCAAGCTGCGCTCCCACGATCCGGGCAGCGTCGTTGTCCGCAACGGACAGGAAATCTTCATCATGAGCCGCATGAAACGCGAGCTTCCCCTCTACTACTCGGGCCCCGACGGCGTCATCTACGCCACCTACTTCACGCCCAACGACAACGTCGACGCGGACGCCCCGCTCATCGGCGTCTGCCCGCAGGAAGAGCTTCCGGCCATCAAGGAAGTCATC
>ODAI013856358.1_pt1 | contig 10538 bp, 6 predicted proteins | sample 1539321 | NCBI WGS metagenome assembly ODAI01 (sample SAMN02144231, study PRJEB22623) | gut metagenome | biome: sheep rumen | host: Ovis aries | place: New Zealand | reverse complement strand
TTTCTTAAAAGTATTCACTGACAAGTATCTGGAAGTTCTTGGAGGCGAGTTGACTGCTGAAAACATGTCGTTGTTGAATGGTTATCAGCACGCTTTGTTGAGCCTTCGTACCTTCACAGAACAGATGGAAGAAGGGGGATTCATCCAACTGATTCAGAACGGTTATGGACCCTATATCTTCAACAATCCTTTTGCAAAGGCGATGCGTCTGATGGGAGCGAAGGACTTCTCCAAGCTTATTTATGATGCGAAGGCTATTTATGATAAGAACAAAGATGTTCTAGAGGCCGAATATACGGATGAAGAATTTATGGCATTGTATGAGCAGTATGATAATTTAGGTGATTTGGATGATGAATTTCTGGATACTGAAAATAGAATCATGGAAATTGTTGCAACCTATGTAGATGAGCATATCACCGATTTTGCAGAGGTGCGGAAAGATTAATTTGCTAAATAAAGTTAAATTTGCGCTCAAAAAAGCAGTATTTCGGCAATTTGGTTGTTTATGTAAGTGATGATTAAAATAAATGTAAAAAGATAGAAAGTTTGAAAGGTATGAAAATGAAAAGTTTAAAGTTTTTAGGACTGGTGACGGCCGCATGGATGGCCTTCTCCGTGAGTCTCACATCATGTTTGAACGATAACCACACAGAGACCCAATACATTAGTCTGGTAACAGTGGAGCAATTGCTGGGTGGAACCGTTTATATTCCAGATGAAAATCCGAACGCCAGACTGATACCACAGGGTGGGGTGGCAAATTTGGCAGATGCTAAGCGTGCTATCATCGTATACACTGTCCCAGAACTTTCGGATCCTCAGGCTACAGAGGTTCCTGTTACGTTATTGGCTGGTTCAGAGAAATATCCGGTGTATGAAGTGACGGATCGTCTCGACACTGTTGCTGATTATACAAGCGCTTTTACTGGATTCAGCAAGTATTCAGTGTCGGTATGGCAATTCATGGAGATGAATGTTGTACGCGACCGCTATCTGAATGTCGGATTCTCTTATATTGCTGATGAGTTAGGTAAAACATGTATGGCTCCGAATCATATAAGTAACGATACCATTTACTTGGATTTCTTGTTGAAGAAGAAAGGCGACTCTAAGAGTTCGGGTACAGGGATGAATTGCTATGATTTGAACTCATTACGTTATAATCCGTTGATTGATTATTCTCGGTTGCAACCGAAGGATGACTCAATTTGTGTAACTGTCACGATGAAAGCTACAACAGGGATCACAGAGGACAGAGCAGTAAACGACAGTCGCACTGTCAAGATCTCGTATTAATCGTTGATATTTTTGATAATAGAAAAAAAGAAGAGAGGGTAACCCGTTGGGGTTACCCTCTCTTCTAATATCTGAGCTTTTTATTTGAATGCATGCTCGCTGATACCCTTTCCTCCAAGAACCAGACGGTCCATGTATTCAGGAACAGCCTTGCCACAAGCCTTGTCCACGTACAACTTAGCAAGATATTGCGACAGCATGAAGCCATGGCCTTGCAAGCCGACGAACAGTCCGTGACCTGGGTCGATGATGTAGCGTGGTTCGAGGTAGTTTCCTGCCCAACATGCTTGCAAAGGAACTGCTGCCAAGGATGGAATCCAGTCGCAGAACACTTCGCTGACGATGTTCAGGAACGCACGCGAATTGAATTTCATCTGGTTATAGTCGCTGATGCTCTCTTTTGCGTCAACAGCCGGAGAAGCACATGCAATAATCTGGCCGGTGCTTGCTAACTGTTGGCCATATACGGCAGAGAAGTCGTTCCGACGCTGACGGTCGATCAGCATATCCAGCATGTCACCGTCTTTACCCAATAACGGAAGGCGTGGAGTGATGAAAGCCTGGTGTTTGACTGGATAGAACCCCGTGTTGTAACCCAACATCTGACAGAATTTCTCGGCATTGTATCCCAACGCATTCACGAAGTGATCACAAACATATTCCACATATTTGTGATCGTGCGTATATACAAGGGCTCTGTACTTTTCTCCATCACGATGTACCTCAATCAAAGTCGTGTCTTCAAGTACGACTCCACCTTTCTCAACACCTTTATTACGGATAAAGTCGATGGTCCTACCTGGAGTAGCTTGCCAGCAGTGCTCGCTGATCTGAGCGGCGAAGTACGTCTTCTGGTTCGGGTTGAAATATGGTGAAACTTCTTTCACAAAATCTTTCTTGTCAACCAGATAAGCATTCGACCATGAGCAGCTTGCTTCCAGTGAACGATAGGTCTCATCGTCGTGAGCGAAGGTGATATAACGAGTCTCGCGGTAGTTAATATCATATTCCTTCTGCGTCTCTTCGAAGATATGTTGGTTACCCTTTGCGATATCTGCCAATTCAGGAACTGAGAAGGCAGGACGGCCACCGGCAATGTTTCTCCATGATGAACCTCGTTTGGCATTGACCAAAACGGTCTTCTTACCAGCCTCGCAGAAGTAGCGGAACAGTGCACTACCACCGATACCACCACCGGCAACAAAGACTTCGGTCTGACGAACTTCCTTATTGTTCACGATATAGTGGTCGGCAAGCTGTCGGTTTGGATAGGCCTCGCCCAACGTATAGCGGTTAGACAATGGAGCACGTGGAGTCGCATCGCCCACAAGCTCGATACCATACTCGCGTAACTTATTGCGTAAGCGAGGAATACAACGTTTGCCTCGACATGCGCCCATACCCAAGCGAGTGATATGTTTGATCTCGTCGATGGAGATATACTTGCGGTCACCAATGGCCTTGAGCAATGCGTCTAATGATACATCCTCGCAGTGACAAACGTAAGTCTTTGACTCACAATCTTCAACTGGCTTGAACTCAACAGGCTCAGGATAATTGTCCTTTGCGATGAAGCCCGTTACTTTCAAAAGAGTATCCTTGTCAACTCCGATTGCTTTGACGCGAGCTACATTTGTCTTCGTCGGTTTCTTCAGGACTTTCTCAAGCAAGCCCTCGCCAATCTTCTCACCTTGGTCATTTACCAGAAAGACCTCACAACCTTCCTGTACTTCATATTCAACCGGAAGGAAGAGAATGTCCTTACGGGTGTCATAGCCAAAGATTGCCAAGCCAGGACATTGAGAGATACATTGCATACATCCGATACATTTGTCGTAATTAATGGACGGTGTTACCGAAGTAGAACTCTTCGTGATGGCTCCGTGCGGACAAGCGAACGAACATGGGTTACAAGCAAAGCCATATAAGCAGTCCAAGCGTACGAAAGGTTTCGCATCTTGACGCTCTGCTGTGGGGAGGTCGGCCTCCTGTTTCAACCGAATCGGCCGTTGTTGTGAATCAATGTATTGTTTGGAGATATCCAGATAATCATTGTAGTTATAACGAATGCCCAGTTCCTGTGCAATCTCGTATGCTGCCTGCTTACCACGAAGCACGGCACTTGTGCCTTCACCAATGCGAACGGCGTCGCCGGCACCCAGACAACGTTTGCCAAATGCCAGTTCACCCTTTTGCAAGAGTTGGTTATCAGGTATCAAACCGGTACAAATATTGATGATGTCGATGCCATCAATCACTTTCTCGGTACCTGGTATAGGCTTGAAATTCTTACATTCTGCGATGACAGCCCCTGTGATGCCCGTCTTGTCGGCATTCGGGATTGCTTTCAACAATACGTGAGAAGTATAAATAGGAATACCTAATCGACGGATACGGTTGGCTTGAACAGGGAATCCACCTTCGTGGTCCATTCCTTCGAGGATGGCTTTCACGTGTGCTCCTGCCTGCATCAACTGATAGGAAGTCAGGTAGCCAATATTTCCAGCACCGATAGTCAGCACGTTCTTACCCAGCAAGGTAAACTCTGCGTTCATCATCTTCTGTACGACGGCTGCCGTGTAAACACCCGGAACGTCATCGTTCTCGAACGTAGGCATGAACGGAACGGCTCCGGTAGCCACAACTAATGCTTTTGCATCAATGTAGAATGTCTCGTCGGAAAGTGTGTCTTTGACCATCAGCCGACGATCCTGCAAGATATCGCATACGGTAGAGTGCAACAAGATTCCTTCCTTGTCCTCACCAGCCAAGTTTTCGGCGATGTCGAATCCACGCATATCGCCAAACCGTTTTTGTTGTTCAAAGAAGAAGAAGGCATGTGTCTGCATGACGAACTGGCCGCCTATCTTCTCATTATTATCTACGACAATGGAGTTGATGCCTAATTCTTTTAGTGTCTCGCGACACGCCAACCCGGCAGGTCCTGCACCGATGATGGCAACATCGGTCATATAAACCTTAGTTGCTTCCTGCGGAATGCGAGGAGTTTTGGTTGCATCATACGACTGCGTGTCTAATTCTGCTACTTCCTTGACTCCATCTACCTTTGTGATACAGATTCTTTTTACTTCTCCATCGACTAGCATTTGACAAGCTCCACACTTTCCAATACCACAGTTGAGGGATCTGTTTCGTCCGTCCACGCTGTGACTGTGAACGGGGAATCCTGCTTGATGTAAAGCAGCAGCGATCGTTTGCCCTTTCATGCCCTTTACTTCTTTTCCTTTATAAAGAAAAGAGCACGTTTCTCCGGTTGGGACCTGAAGAATCGGGTGCTTTGTGATTTTACTCATATTCCTTACGTTTTAAGTTAGTTACTTTTCTTCATGGTATAAAAATGAAGCGATATCTTCGTATCACTTCTTTGCACAAATATATGAAATTTTGATTCGAAAAATATAAATCACTGGCATTTTTTCGTCTAAACCGTAATTTTTGTGTAAGTTTGCGATTGCTATTGAATAAAAAAGAACAAGCGGTGAATTACAAAGAATTATTTCGTCGGATAGGACTGCTCATTTCTGATCCAGATAAGGCGTGGAGAGAGATTAGTGTGGATGTGAATAAGCGAAACGTACAGATGGGATTCGTTTACCCGATGATTGGTTTCTGTGGCATTTCTGCTTTTATCGGTGCTCTTTTGGTCAATACTTCAGGTCCGATGGTGTTCCAAACGGCCATGATGAAGTGTGGTGGTATCTTCATCTCTTTGTTTGCCGGCTTCTTTCTGGCGGTCTACTTGGTTCAGTTGGTAAACAAGCATCTTCTCAACAGGGAATACGCGGATGATACGATTCAACAGTTCGTCGGCTATTCGATGGTGGTCTCATTTCTGCTGATCTTCATCGACGGTTTGTTCAATCTCTCTTTTCTGTATTGGCTTTTGATGTTTTATACCATCTATGTGGTTTATATCGGGGCACGGATTATATTGGATGTGCAAGAAGATAAACTGACAGTATATACATTAGTTGTCTCGTTTATCGTAGCTTGTTGTCCGATTTTCATATCATTCGTTTTTAATCAGTTATCACTTGTATTGAATTAATGAAGACTCAAGATATCAACATCAAGAATAAGAAGGCTTCGTTTGATTATCTGTTTATCGAAACATATACTGCCGGCATTGTCCTGACTGGTACGGAGATTAAATCCATTCGTCAAGGAAAGGCAAGTCTGGTGGACACTTATTGTATTTTTATTAATGGGGAACTTTGGGTGAAGAACATGCACATCGCCGAGTATTTCTATGGTTCGTATAATAATCACTCGGCCCGAAGGGACAGAAAGTTACTCTTGAACAAGAAAGAGTTGCGGAAACTTCAGGATGCAGAGAAGAATCCGGGCTTTACCATTGTTCCCGTCCGACTGTTCCTCAATGAAAAAGGGCTGGCCAAGTTGGTGATAGCCTTAGCCCGCGGTAAGAAGGAATACGACAAACGACAGTCTTTGCGAGAAAAAGACGATAAACGGGAGATGGCGAGGATGTTTAAACATTAGAGAATGACTACAATACAACAAGCAATACAGGAACGGGTTCTCATCCTTGATGGAGCGATGGGAACGATGATACAAAAATACAACTTGACAGAACAGGACTTCAGAGGGGAACGATTTGCTGATATTCCTGGCCTGATGAAGGGCAATAATGACTTGCTTTGTCTGACGCGACCTGATGTAATCCGGGCCATACATGAAAAATATCTGGAGGCTGGTGCCGACATTATTGAGACAAATACCTTCAATGCTCAGCGTATCTCGCTGGCGGATTATCATACGGAACATGTGGTATGCGAGATTAACCGGGCTGCTGCTCGGTTGGCTCGTGAAGTAGCCGACTCTTTCTCCACACCTGACAAACCTCGTTTCGTTGCCGGCTCGGTAGGCCCTACCAACAAGACTTGTTCCATGAGTCCGGATGTGAATAATCCGGCTCTTCGCTCGCTGACCTTTGACGATCTGGTGGATGCGTACGTGGAACAGATGACCGCATTGCTCGAAGGAGGTGTCGATGCGTTGCTGATCGAGACCATTTTCGATACGCTGAATGCAAAAGCTGCACTTTTCGCAGCTGAGAACGCCATGAAGAATGTAGGTCGGGAAGTCCCGATCATGTTGTCGGTTACGGTATCTGATGGCGGAGGGCGTACATTGTCGGGCCAAACACTGGAGGCTTTCTTAACGTCGGTGATGCATGCGAACGTTTTCTCGGTCGGACTGAACTGTTCGTTTGGTGCCGAACAGATGAAACCTTTCTTGCAACAGTTGGCAGAAATGGCTCCTTATTATATAAGTGCTTACCCCAATGCGGGCTTACCCAATAGTTTGGGCCAGTACGACGAGACTCCTGAACACATGGCTCTTAAGGTGAAGGAATATTTGGACGAGCAGTTGGTCAACATCATCGGTGGATGCTGTGGAACCGATGAACGATACATCGCGCAGTATGTTCCTTTGGTGGAAAAGGCTGAACCTCATGTTCCTTCCAGTCGGGAGAACACTTTGATGCTTTCGGGGCTGGAAGTACTTAAACAAAGTCGTGAGAACCGTTTCATCAATGTAGGTGAACGTTGCAACGTGGCGGGCTCACGAAAGTTCCTTCGATTAATCAAGGAAAAGAGCTATGAGGAGGCATTGTCGATTGCCCGGAAGCAAGTAGAGGATGGTGCCATGGTTTTGGACATCAATATGGATGATGGACTGTTGGATGCAAAGCACGAAATGGTCAACTTCCTCAATCTGATCATGTCGGAACCTGAGATTGCCAAGGTTCCTATCATGTTAGACTCCTCGAAATGGGAGGTGATCGAGGCTGGCTTGAAGTGCTTGCAGGGGAAGGCTGTCGTAAATTCCATCTCGCTCAAGGAAGGCGAGGCTCTTTTCTTGGAGCATGCACGGATGATAAAGCGTCTGGGAGCAGCGGTTATTGTCATGGCGTTCGATGAAGAAGGACAGGCCACCAGTTTTGAACGAAAAATTCAGGTGTGTGAGCGTGCTTACCGGTTATTGACGGAGGTTGTCCACATGAATCCTAACGATATTATCTTCGATCCGAATATCTTGTCGGTGGCAACGGGAATAGAAGAACACAATGCGTATGCCGTCGACTTTATTCGTGCAACGGAATGGATCAAACAACACCTGCCTTATGCTCATGTGAGCGGTGGAGTGAGCAATCTTTCATTTGCTTTTCGTGGGAATAACTATATCCGTGAGGCCATGCATGCGGTGTTTCTCTACCATGCTATTCAAAAAGGAATGGATATGGCGATTGTGAACCCTGCCATATCGGTCATTTACAGTGATATTCCAGAGGAAACGCTGGAACATATCGAAGATGTCATCTTAAACAGGAGACCGGATGCGGCAGAACGACTGATCGAATTGGCTGATCATCTGAAGGCTGAGGCTGTGGATGCGACATCTGAACAGGAAAAGAAAGATGCTTGGCGAGATGAACCTGATGTGAGCAAGCGTTTGCAGACGGCTTTGGTAAAAGGAATAGGTGATTATCTGGAGGCAGATTTGCACGAGGCTCTTCAAGTGTTCCCGAAAGCCGTAGATATTATTGAAGGACCATTGATGGAAGGCATGAACCAGGTAGGAGAGTTGTTTGGTGCTGGTAAAATGTTTCTTCCGCAGGTCGTTAAGACGGCGCGAACCATGAAAAAGGCGGTCTCCATCCTTCAACCGGCTATCGAAGCTGATAAACAAGAAGGTATCAAGAGTGCTGGGAAAGTATTATTGGCTACGGTTAAAGGGGATGTGCACGACATAGGGAAGAATATTGTGTCGGTCGTCATGGCTTGCAACAATTATGAGATTATCGACCTTGGTGTCATGGTACCTGCCGAGGTTATAGTACAAAAAGCCATTGAGGAAAAAGTGGATATCATTGGGTTGAGCGGTCTGATTACTCCGTCATTAGAGGAGATGGTTCATGTAGCAGTAGAACTGCAAAAGGCAGGACTAAGCATTCCTATCATGATAGGTGGAGCTACCACATCGAAATTGCACACCGCCCTGAAGATTGCTCCCGTATATCGTGGTCCGGTCGTCTATATGCAGGACGCTTCTCAGAATGCTTTGATCGCGCGGAAACTGTTGAACGAGGAGCAACAGACCTCTTTTGTGAACCAACTATCAAATGAATATGCCAGCCTTCGAGAACAACATGAACAAAAGCAAGAACATTTAGTCTCTTTGGAAGAGGCTCGTAAACGTAAACTCAATTTATGGGATTAGTGGTAGGTCGTTATCCTTTTGCTAAAAAGTCTTGACTTTTTTAATACATTCTCCCACAATGCCGTGCTAAGACATTCGGTCATTTCTTCAAGGTGCTGTTTGCTTATATTACAGACTTCGTGCGTGCAACTATTGTGTACCTACGTATGTCGACGATAATGTCTTCAGTATCTGTTTTCTGTTCCGGTGGATCTCCAATTCTCTGGATGATAATTGCGGATCAATGACCCGCTGGTGACGATCATCATATTTTTCTCTTCATTTATCGAGTTTTTCACCCTCAAAAACTGAGTTTTGGACGCAAAAAACTCAGTTTCCGAGACAAAAAACTCAGAGACTCAGAGTATACTGATGTGGTAAAATTTATTGTTCTAACCTTCTTTTGAGGAAGAAATCCTTTGTGGAAAGGAAATACATGACAACGCCAACCAAGTTAATGGCTGCCATAAACCAGAACGCTGCGCTGTATCCGAAATGCTCGGCGACGACACCTCCAACAAGGATACCTAATCCCATACCGATATCCCATGAGATAAGAATCGTCGAGTTAGCTGTCCCTCGTTCGTTATGATTGGCCACACTGATAATCATGTTTTGAAAAGCTGGCCACATGTGTCCATTGCCCAAACCAATGAGTAAAGCTGAAAGATAGTAGCCATAGAAGTTGGGCAATGCAATGAATAGTGTATATCCGATGAGCGAAATGATAACTCCTTCGGAAGCATTGTGGGTGAGGCGTCCTTGGCGAAGTCCTTTACTGCCTTGCAGACGCGAGAGGATCAAGCCGATGGAAAGAAGCATGAAGTATGACCCTGTTCCGCCGGTGATTCCCATCACTTCCTTACTGTAAATCGCCAGGTAGTTGCTGAGAATGCCAAAGCATAAGCCGAAGAATATCATGTTCGCACCGAGCATCCAGCCTTTTAACAGGAAAAAACGGTCCCACGAGATTTTCTCTTTGTTCTTGACAATCTCCTTCGGAGGTAATTTAACGGTTGCATCGGTTGCCAGTCCTACAAAGGCGACGATCAAAGCAATCCAGAAAAGCAACTCGAAGTTCATCGTATACTTATATATAAAGATACCGATAGTCGGAGCAATCGCCATAGCAAGATTATTGCTCAGTCCATAGTATCCTATACCTTCATTTCGGCGACTGGAAGGTAGTACATCGATGGCTACAGTACTGTTTGCTACAGTTACTGAGCCGAACGGACCGCCATGGAGTGTCCTTACGATGGTAAACAATAGGAGAGTGCTGGCGGCAAGATAGCCGGCGAAGAAAATCGCAAAGAAGAAAAAGCAGATCATCAGGACTTTCTTACGCGGAAAACTATCGACAAAGAACCCACTGAAAGGACGAAAAATAAGGGCGGTGATGGTATAACCCGAGAGGACAATGCCGATCACATCCTTCGTGGCATGAAAGGTTTCGCTGAGATAAAGAGGCAATAGTGGAGTCAACAGGTAAAAAGCGAAGAATAATGAGAAGTTGGCCGTCATTACCTTCACATAATTGCTGTTCCACAGTTTTTCTCTTTGTTCGGTCATCGTTTCATTCTCTTATAAATTCGTGATAAACTGTTCCGCTGCTTCCAAGGTTTCTGGCTTTCCGATATCCAGAATCTTCAAATCGGGTGCAATGAATGCACGGATCTCCTCATGATGGCAAACGGAAAGGTAGAAATCGATGATGGAGAAACGCCCTGCAGGTAGTGTCTTGAAGATACACGGGTTTACTGCTTGGATACCTGCGTATGCGTACTCCTCATACATTCCTTCCTGATAAGCTAATCCTTCGGGCTTTGTCTCACCAGTCTGTTTGTTGACCCAGCCCCGCAGCCGCTGTTCCTTATCAAATAAAAGGTAACGATGGGTCTTGCGATGACTCACAACCATGGTTGCTAAGGCTGAAGGGTGGGAGTTATGCTCTTGCATCAGTGCTTGCAGGTTGCAGTTGGAAAGAATATCTG
>ODAI010879936.1_pt1 | contig 10538 bp, 6 predicted proteins | sample 1539321 | NCBI WGS metagenome assembly ODAI01 (sample SAMN02144231, study PRJEB22623) | gut metagenome | biome: sheep rumen | host: Ovis aries | place: New Zealand | reverse complement strand
TCTATGGAGAGGAACTCTCCGTTCTGCACGGCTTCGTATATAGCCTCTGCCGCCGCCTCTCCTATCCCGGACACGGAGCAGAAGGGCATCCTCAGCTTTCCGTCCTCCACAAGGAACTTCTTTGCGTGGGACTTCTTTATGTCTATGGGCAGGAAATCGTATCCCCTTGCCATCATCTCGTTCACGATAAGGAGCATATCGTACAGGCCGTTTTCCTTTGCGGTGCGGCTCTCACGCCCTTCGAGCTCCTTCATCTTCATCTTTACGCCCTCTCTGCCGAGCATCGCTACTTCCGCATCGAAGTTCTCACCTCTCACGGTAAAGATAGTAGCATAAAATTCAAGGGGTCTGTATACCTTGAACCATGCCAGCTTGTTGGCAGCGATTACATATGCCGCAGCATGGGCTTTGGGGAACATATATTTTATCTTCAGACAGGAGTCGATGTACCATTCGGGAACATCGTGATCCCTCATGGTCTGCTTCATTTCCTCTGTCAGCAGCTTCGGAGCCTTGCCCTTTCTTGTGATCTCCATTATCTTGAAGGATAGGTTGGGGTCTACTCCGTGGTAGATAAGGTAGGTCATGATACCGTCACGGCAGCCTATAACATCGGAAATGGTGCATATACCGCTGCGTATGAGCTCCTGTGCATTTCCCAGCCATACATCCGTACCGTGGGAAAGACCGGATATCTGCAAAAGGTCTGAAAACTTTGTGGGCTTCGCTTCCACAAGCATCTGCATCGCAAAGCCCGTTCCCATTTCGGGAATGGCAAGGGTGCCTGTTTTCCAGCCTATGTCCTCCGCTGTCACACCCAGTGCCTCCGGAGAAAGATACAGGCTCATCACCTTTTCATCCGCAGGGAAAACGCTTTTGATGTCTACACCGGTCATATCCTCCAGGTGCTTGTAAAGGGTAGGCACATCATGTCCCAGCTCATCAAGCTTAAGTATGGTGTCATGGAGGGAATGGAAGTCAAAGTGGGTGGTCACGAATTCCGACTTCGGATCCTCGGCAGGGTGCTGAACAGGTGTGAAGTCATAAACCTCATAATCGGACGGTACTACCACCATTCCGCCGGGATGCTGACCTGTTGTCCTCTTTACACCCGTGCAGCCGATGGTGAGCCTGTTTTCCTCTGCCCTTGTGACCCTTTTGTGTACATCCTCCAGATAATGCTTTACATAGCCGTATGCCGTCTTTTCAGCAACGGTGCCTATGGTGCCGGCCTTGAACACATTATCCGAACCGAAGAGCACTTCCGTGTACTTATGCGAATTGGTCTGATATTCTCCCGAAAAGTTAAGGTCTATATCGGGAGCCTTGTCTCCGTTGAATCCAAGGAAGGTCTCAAAGGGGATGTCATGGCCTTCTCTGATGTATTCCTCACCGCAGACGGGGCACTTTTTCGGCGGAAGGTCATAGCCCGAGCCGTATTTTCCGTCCTCAAAGAATTCGCTGTTGTGGCATTTGGGGCAAAGATAGTGGGGAGGCAGGGAATTTACCTCTGATATGCCCGACATATTCGCAACGAAGGAGGAGCCTACCGAACCACGGGAGCCCACCTGATATCCGTTTTCGTTGGAGTTTGCCACCAGCTTCTGAGCGATCATGTAAAGCACAGCAAATCCGTTTTTAATGATGGAGTTCAGTTCTTTTTCAAGCCTTTTCCGAACTATCTCAGGCAGGGGATCGCCGTACATTGCCTTTGCCCTCTCCCATGTGATACGGGTGAGATCCTCCTCCGCATTGTCCATGGAGGGTGTGAACGTTCCGGGAGGGATGGGCTTTATGTCACGGTCTATCATGTCCGCAATGAGATTGGTGTTTTTGACTACCACCTCATATGCCTTTTCCTTTCCGAGATAGGAAAACTCCTCCAGCATCTCCTCTGTGGTGCGAAGATAGAGAGGCGGCTGGTTCTCCGCATCGGAAAGCTTATCATAGGTGAGGATCTTTCTGAATACCGCATCTCCGGGATCAAGAAAATGCACATCACAGGTCGCACAAACAGGTATGCCGAGAGCATCTCCGAGTGTGACGATAGTGCGGTTGAAGTTTCTCAGATCCTCTTCCGAGTCTATATTCTCGTATTCATCCTCACGGATCAGATATTCGTTGTTTGCGGTGGGCTGTATCTCCAGATAGTCGTAGAAGGAGGCTATATCAAGGAGCACATCCCAGGGCCGTCCGTCACGGACAGCCGAATAAAGCTCTCCGTTTGAGCAGGCAGAGCCTATGAGCAGACCCTCCCTGTGGGTATCTATCTCCGAACGGGGTATGCGGGGCACCCTGCTGTAATACTTTATATGCCCCATGGACACCAGTTTGTAAAGGTTTTTTAGACCTGCGTTGTTTCTCACCAGTATGATATCGTGGTGAGGACGCAGGGTCTTGGGATCCACACGGCTGACCTCCGCATTTATCTGTGAGATGTTCTCGATGCCCGTCTCATCCACAAGGCGGTTTGCCAGCTTGATGTAGATGCGTCCCAGCATCTTTGCATCCTCAAAGGCTCTGTGGTGATCGAATTCACCCAGTTCAAGGTGCTTTGCAACTATGTTCAGCTTGTGCTTTTTAAGCTCCGGCAGCATACTGCGGCACATTACCACCGTATCTATGACGGAAAACTTGAAATCTATGCCGTAGCGCACACAGGCAGCCTTGATAAATGCAGTATCGAATCCTGCGTTATGAGCCACAAGAACAGGAGAGTCTCCGCAGTATTCTATGAACCTTTCAAGGGCGGCTCTGTCATCCTCCGCACCGTCTACCTTGTCCTGAGTTATGCCCGTGAGCTTCGTTATCTTTTCGGGTATCTTTCGCTTTGGGTCTACATAGGTCTCGAAGGTGTCGCAAAGTTCAAGATCCTTCAGCCTTACCGCACCATACTCTATTATCCTGTCATCTGCTGCGGAAAAGCCGGTAGTCTCCAAGTCGAAGATTATCACTTCTCCCTTTATGGGCTTGTCCTTATATACAGTTACCGCCTTTGCCGTATCGTTCACGGAGTAAGCCTCGCAGCCGTATATCACCTTGAAGTCTCCGTCCTCCCGCCTTATGTCGTCGCAGGCAGCAGCTGCTTCGGGAAATGCCTGCACTCCGCCGTGGTCGGTTATGGCTATCGCCTTGTGCCCCCATGAATAGGCACGCTTTATAAGCTCTGCCGCAGGGGTAAGGCCGTCAAGAGCAGACATATTTGTGTGACAGTGGAGCTCTGTACGCTTCTCTTCGCAGCTGTCCGTTCTCTCCTTTTTCTGTACCTTCATCACATCAGAGGCAAAGAACACAAATTCCTTGTCAAAAGTATCAAATTCACACTTTCCTCTGACTACCACAGTCTGACCGGCTTTTAGTCTTGATACGGTCTCGGGATCGGACTGCTTTTCAAAGAATTTCAGGTTCACGGAGCCTGTGTAATCGGTGATGCTTATGGTGGTGATCCTTTTTTCATCACCCTTCTTGCTGGTTATCTCCTTAACCTGAACATCAAAGATATCTCCCCAGACGGCTATCTGGGAAAGAGGCTCACAAAGCTCCGCTATGCTCCTCAGCTTGTCCGCATATATCTTCTTGCCCTTTATTATCTGGGCGCCGTCACTTAAAATGGGAGCGGTATTGAAGTCAATGGTCACTATCTCTGCGGGAGCCTCAAGGGAAGTAGAAACAGGGATAGACCTTTCGGCCTCCGGAGCTGCGGTATAGGTCTGCTCCGTGACAGCAGCCAGTTCAGCTTCATGCTTTTTCTCCGCATCGGGCGGTATCTTTTCTATGAGCCTTACTTCCAGATCCCTGCCGAACATTTCTTTTATCCTGCCTGAAAGTGCCTTTTCAAAGCCCTGCTTTGAAAGCATGGCAGAGCCTGCCCTTATCTCTATGCAAAGGGTCTCTCCCTCCATATAGTAAAAGGCATTGGTAAAATGCCCGTTTATAACAGGCATACCTGTTTTCATGTACTTAATTATGTCCGCCGCACATTCCTTTTCAAAAAGTGTAGGGGCATAGCGGCATTCCAGCAGTGAATACTCAAGTCTCATGCTGTCTTTCAGGAGCTTTTCAAAGAAAAGGATATTCTCCGTGCTCTGGACCGTCTGAAAGCTCGCTCTTACCTTGACATAACTCCTGTCCTTTGCTGCCTCTATACGCAGAAGCTCCCCCTTACCTATGGGGTTGGGGATATTGTCGATGTCCTTGAAAAGTTCTTTAATAAGCATCTTTTTGTCCTTTTGTAAATATCACGGGCGGGCTTTCGTTCGTTTTCGGATAAACTGTGCTGCTCACGCATTATCCTTTGTCATCCTGAAATATGTCCTCTTTTTTTTCATACCTATCTTCTCATAGAAAGGCAGCAGTTCCTTTTCGCAGATAACAGCAAGGTCACTGCCGATATCAAGGCTTCCCAAAAGCCTGTTCATCTGACCCGTTCCTCTGCTTTCGGGAGCTGTACACACAGCAGAGAGGAAAGCATATCCTCCTGCACCGAAGCTCAGCTCGCAAAAGCTGTCCCTGTACAGGAAAGCCTTCGACACCCCGTGCCTTACACGGTGAGAAAGATCTGTATAATAGGCATCCGCAGGGATACCGGGAAAGGACGGGGAAAACACCCTCTCCACATCCCCGAACGCCACTTCCGTTTTTACCTCCGCTTTTTCGGCGGCAAAAGGCTTTCCGCAGCAAAGATATACCTCATGTGCGGAATATCCGTCAATGTCGATCCTAACAGCACATTCCGCACTTTGTGCCCCCAAAAGGGAGATAAGCTCCGCACATTCTCTGTCGGCTTTTCCGTAAATGACCGCATTTGATGAATTAAGCATGATAAGAGCATCATCCGACGAATAGAAGGAGCAGAAATCGTATTTTCCACCGTATGCCCTGTAATATGCACAGATCTTGCCGGAATGGTAATCAACAGGGTCAAAGCCCTCCGGAAGTGAATAGATCCTTTTTATCATCCAAGGATCCCGATATTTTCAGCCATGAGCACAGCCAGCCTGTAAACCGCATAATAATCTTCTGCCTTTGCGGCACAGGAGGGAGTATGCAGGTAGCGGCAGGGTACGGATATAGCGCAGGTGCGCACACCGCCTCTGGAAATATGTATTACCCCGCTGTCATTGCCGCCTGCTATGGTAGTCTTTGTCTGCCATGCAATGCCGTTTTCTGCGGCGAGCTTTCTGGAAAGAGCAAACATCTCCCTGTCGTAGATAGTAGACCTGTCCATATAGGACACAACTGCACCTTTCCCCAGTTCACAGCACCGTGCAGCCCCCTCGGACAGGGGTATGTCCGCCGCAGTGGTAGTCTCTATCACGATCGCATACTCCGGGTCTGCTACATATGCGGCAGTGCGGGCACCTCTCAGCCCAACTTCCTCTGCCGTGACAAAGGTGAATGTGGTATCAAAGCTGATTTCATTTTCAAGTATCATGGCTATCATAGCCGCACATCCCGCACGGTCGTCTATTGCCTTTGAAAAGATATAACCGTCCGGGGACACATGGTAGTTATTCTCATAATACACATTGTCGCCGGGTGAAATGTATTTTAAAGCATCTTCTCTGTCCTGTGCGCCGAAGTCTGCGTACAGACTGTCAAATGCTGCCGGCTTTTTGCGCTCCTCCTCGGAAAGGTTGTGGACTGCGGGACTGCCCACACACCCTTTCATGCCGTTTTCAAGGGTCACGCACCTGCCTATTACCGCATCCGCATTTACACCGCCCACACAGTCTACGGAAAGTGTGCCGTCCTCGTTGATGTCTGTAACTATCAGTCCCACCTCATCCATGTGAGCCGATATCATCAGTTTTTTCTCACGCCTTTTCTGTCCCTTGTACTCGGCTATGATACAGCCCGAAGGAGTGACGGTACATTCGCATCTATCCGATATTTTTGAGAGTATGTACTCTCTTACCTTTTCCTCTCTCCCGGAGGTGCCGTTTATCATGCAAAGCTCTCTGAGAAGGGTATCAAGCAGTTCCTTGTTCATTTGTATTCCCTCCTCATAAACTCCGCAGCCAGCCTTGCACAGGCTCTGATGTCCTCCGTATCCACCACTTCGGCGGGTGTGTGCATATATCTCAGGGGTATAGATATGGTAGCAGCCCTTTGTCCTTCCCTGCAGATGCTGAAACGATCCGCATTTGTTCCGGTTGTGCCGCTCATGACCTCCGCCTTGTAGGGTATCCCTTTTTCCTCGGCGATAGCTCTCAGCTTCAGTGATATTTCCCTGTCGAGCACAGGGGAGAACCCTATCATGGCTCCGCCCCCAAGTTTTCCGCACTTTGAAGCCTTTTCTCCGCCGCACATGGCAAAGCTCACATCAAATTCAACGGCGATATCCGGGTCTATAACATATCCGCCCGTGGCAGCTCCTCTTTCGTTTACCTCCTCGCCTGTGGAAAGGAGTACCGTAAAGGGGATGCTTTCATCTTTCAGCAGCTCTGCGATTTCGAATATGACCGCTATGCCCGCCCTGTCGTCAAGACCTGCTCCGCATACTCTTGTACCCAGCAGGGGAGTGCAGGGACTGTCGTAGGATATGGTGTCACCGTAAGATATATATTTTTCAGCCTTGTCAAGACCGGTGTCCACCCACAGTTCATCCCTGTCCATGACCTTTTTCTCTTTTGAAAGGTGAGGCGGCAGGGTGCAGACAATGCCCTTTATATCCTCTTTGCCGTGGACTGTCACCCTCTGTGCCGGCATAATGCGCATATCGAGCCCGCCAACGGGAGACGCCTTAACAAAGCCGTCCTTAAAATCTGTAACTACAATACCGACACGGTCAAGATGAGCATCCAGCATTATATGGGGCTTTTCTTCCTTTTTGCCGAAATGTGCGATAACATTGCCGCTTTTAATGCAGACATCCTCCGTGTACTTTTCAAGGAGTTCCTTGCAGAAAGCCGCTATGCGGCTCTCATCCCCGGATACTCCGTCAATGCCTGCAAGAGTGCAGACAAGTTCTTTCAGATCCATTGTATTTCCTTTCTAACCGCTGAAGCTGTAGGAAAAGGCTCTTCCCTTTTTCCCCGTCCTGCGGAGTACACCGCCTCTGTAAAGGACTGCAAGGGCGGTAGATATCGCCTTTCTCGGAGCATGGGTGATGGCATATACATCCGAGACTGTTATGTCCTCCTGGTGCAGGCAGGGGATGAGCTTTACCCAGTCTCCCGGAGAGGCTATGGTTATCTCATCTATAAGTCTGGTGGGAAATCGGTCAGTGACCGACCCGATCTTTCCCCGTCCCTTTTTTCCGTTCGGGGGCAGCACACGGTATTCATCACAATCGAGCACCATTATCTTAAAGGACAGGTTTTCATCCCTCAGATACTCGGCTATATAGATCATCTCTCTGAAAATGCCCAGAGGAGAGCCTTTCAGAGGTGACACCCTTGACCTTTCCACAACCCCGTCCTCGGAGATATAAACTATCCTTTTGTTAAGGTACACGGGGAAGACCACCGTAACACGGGTAACGGGCAGAAAAGCCCTCAGCTTTTCGGAAAGCGCCTTGAAATGTGAGGTCTGTATCTCGATTATGCCTGTCTCTCCCACGATGTCGGCAATGAACCGCCCCACAGAGACCTCCTGAGAAGTCTGTTCACTTTCAAAATAGTTTTTCAGAACTGCGTGTACAGAGCCCTCCGACTTCGTCCCTATGCCCTTGATCAGCCTTCCGCCCTGCCTTACGAGCTCACACGCCGCATCGAATCTTGTTATGTCCATAAAGCACCGTCCTCCGGCTGAGATCAAACAGCGGCTGCATGAGCAGTAGAGAAGGCTATTTGCAGATTAAAGCCGCCTGTGTAGGCATTTACATCTATGACCTCACCCGCAAAGAAAAGCCCCCTGCACAGCTTTGACTCCATTGTTTTGGGGTCTATTTCCCTGACGCTCACGCCACCCGATGTGATTATAGCCTCATCTATGGGGCGAAAGCCTTTTATATTCAAAGGAAGTCCCTTTATTACCGACAGAAGCGCATGCCTTTGCTCCCTTGTTATGCTGTTCGACTTCATTTCCCCGTCAAGTCCCGCAAGCCTTATAACTACGGGGATGAGCGACTTTGGCAGCAGCTTTGACAGGGAATTTCCCAGTTCTCTGTTTGAAAACTCTCCCAGATCCCTGAGTATCCTGTTGTCAAGTGTCTTTTCATCCAGAGCAGGCTTCAGATCTATTGAAAGACGGCACTCTCCCTTTATATGGGCGGAAGCAGACAGCACCAAGGGACCCGACACACCGAAATGAGTAAAGAGCATCTCCCCCTGTTCGCTGTACAAAGTTTTTCCCTTTGTATCAAAAAGAGTGAGCCTTACATTTCTCAGAGAAAGACCCATAGCCTCTTTTACCCAGCTCTCCTTGGTCTCAAGAGGCACAAGGGACGGCTTCGGTCCGATAATGGTGTGCCCTGCCTGTACAGCGAATTTATAGCCGTCTCCCGTAGAGCCTGTTTTGGGATAGCTCATTCCGCCGGTCGCCACTATGACCTTATCTGCAAAGTACTGACTGCCGCCGTGGATCTTTACTCCCTTAACACAGCCGTCCTCTATGATGAGCTCCTTCACACGCTCCCTTATGACCCGGACATTTGCTTCTCTCATTTTCCGCTCAAGAGCCGATACTATATCAGCCGCCTTATCGGAAACAGGAAAAACACGACTGCCTCTCTCTGTTTTCAGCGGCACTCCGCATTCTTCTTCAAAGAAACGCATGGTATCATCCTTGTCGAAGGAATTGTATGAAGAATACATGAACCGTGGATTTACGGGGATATTCAGGAAAAATTCCTCTTTGGTACAGTTATTGCAGAGGTTGCAGCGTCCTTTTCCGGTTATGGAGAGCTTGCGTCCGCTGCGGTCGTTTCTCTCAAAGACAGTGACTTTATGACCGTTTCCTGCCGCAAATATGCTTGCTGCCATGCCTGCAGCACCGGCACCTATAATAATAACATCCATATTCTTTGTCAAAAAGCTCAGATTTTAGAAAATCACCGCCCCACAGGGGACGGTGAATATTTCTTTTTACTTTTTCTTTTTCTTGTTGGATCCTTCCTCTTCCTTGCCTGCGCTGCGCCTGCTCTCAAGCACCACCCACAGGGGAGAAGCCAGGAACAGTGAGGAGTAGGTTCCGATTACAAGACCTACCAGCATGGGGAGAGAGAAGGAAAGTATAGATTCCACGCCTCTCATGGATGCCACCAGAGAAACCACGATCATGGCAAAAATAGTGGTAACGGAGGTATTTATGGATCTTGTGAAAGACTGATTGATACTGAGATCTGTTAGATCCGAGAGAGAAATGCTTCCCTTGTAAAGGGTCTTGTTCTCTCTTATCCTGTCGTAGACAACGATGGTGTCATTTACGGAGTAACCCAGAATGGTAAGTATAACTGCCATAAAATTGGCGTCTATCTCCATTCCCATTACAACAAAAGCACCGTAGGTGATGATTATATCATGCAAAAGTGCGATTATTGCACACACACCTGCCAGCCATCCGCCGATGTTCCTGAAACGAACAGCGATGTAGATTATCAGCACTATGGCAGAAAGAGCCGCAGCCATAAGGCACTTCTTGAAGAATTCCGAACCGGCGGAAGGGGATACATCCGTAGATTCAAGGAGTTCGATATTGTTTTCTGCGTACTTGGTCTCAAGCACATCAGTAAGTGCTATCTGCTTTTCTGCCGTAAGACCCGCATTGGATATGAGAGATACCTTGACGGAATTTCTTCCTGTGTTGAAATCCGTTCCCGTGGAAACATCAAGGTCAAGACCGCCCAGTGCTTCCTTGGCATCAGCTTCAAACTGTGCGGTGTCAAAGCTGCCGTCATAAAGGTAAGTGATAAGAGTACCGCCCTTGAACTGGATATCCAGTTTTGCACCGAAAATAAAGGTCGAAAGTATGGAGAAAAGCACCAGAACAATGGAAACAGCAAAGAATATCTTCTTTTTCTCCATTACGGGGATATTGAATTTTGTGTTCCTGTTCACTTTACATCCCCTCCTTTGGATCTATCTGCGGCCTTGGCGCCGTAAAGCCAGGGCTTCTTGAAGATATTGAAGCCGGAGAGGGACATCGTCATGAGCCTTGCGCACAGCACTCCGAAGAACAGGTTGAGAACAGTACCCGTAAGCAGTGTGTAGCCGAAGGAGTAGATAGTACCCGCAGTGGTGGGTCCGAACATGAAGAATGCAAAGCTCAGGACCTTGGCCCATATACTGTCGGAAGTACCGAATGCACCCATAAGGATTATGGCAACGAGCACCATGGTAAGGTTTCCGTCGAGTATGGCGGAGAAGGCTCTTGAATAGCCGTTTGTGAGGGCGCCGTTCAGGGTCTTTCCCGCATTGAGTTCCTCCTTGATCCTCTCTGCGGTGATAACATTGGCATCAACGCCCATACCTACCGCAAGGATTATACCCGCTATACCGGGGATGGTAAGGATGGAGGAATCCCTGAATCCGAAATAGCCGGAAACAAAGGCAAGAGTGCCGGATACCTGACCCACAAGGCAGATAACGGCTATT
>ODAI014718960.1_pt1 | contig 10539 bp, 7 predicted proteins | sample 1539321 | NCBI WGS metagenome assembly ODAI01 (sample SAMN02144231, study PRJEB22623) | gut metagenome | biome: sheep rumen | host: Ovis aries | place: New Zealand | reverse complement strand
TCGCCTTGGAATTATAGAGGTTATCCGCGATCACGACTTCGTAGCCGGACTGCAGCAGTTCGACGACCGTGTGGCTTCCGATGAACCCGGTTCCGCCTGTAACTAATATTGCCATGATGATTTCCTCCTTCACCGATCATAATTTCCTGTTTCCATTATAATGCAGGATGCGGCTTACCGAAACAATGTTTTTTTGCATTCAATATATGAACTTATGTGAAATCTGCGGCCTCACTTCAGCACGCATTCCATCAGCACCGGATTGTGATCCGTGCAGGTAAATCCGAGGTCCTGCGTCTCACAGGACCGCACCTCGATATTGGACGAAACAATGTATCCGTCGATCATATAGTACTGAAACTGCTCCGGATCCGCCCCCTCATAGGGCCGGTCCAGGGACCGGCAGGTGGGAACCCTGTTGTCCATCAGGCACTGCCAGCCGCTGCCGAGTACGTCGGTATCCATCCGCCCGGGCTGCCAGGTTCCCTCCATCTCAGGGTACGCGCTGATATCCGTATTGCTGAAGGACTGGTTGAAATCTCCTCCGGCAATGACATAATTGCCGTTCTCCGCCTCCTTCCGGAGGATCTTAGCGAGCATCCTGGTCTGTTCCGCCTTCCCCTCGCCGCTGTCATAGGCCTCCAGATGGATGTTGACCAGAACCAGGGATCTGCCGCTGTTTTGAACAGGGATCCGCTCCACCAGCAGGCATCTCTTGAAATTGGCCGTCCTGACCGGCCAGAAGAAGGGACAGGGCAGCTGATATCTCTCCGCCGCATCGACCTTATAGCTGCAGAGAGTCAGAAGGCCGCTCTTGACCCGGCCGATCGGCGGGACGGGAAACGGGACGAAGCGCACGTTGAAATTGTAGGCGTAAGCGGATGTGAATTCCGCCCCGGATGCCTCTTCGAGCTCGTTGATCAAATAGATCGGCTCATCGATATTGTGCGACCTGTCGGATCTGCGGTCCACTTCCTGGAAGAAGACCACGTCCGACTGCGCCTCCTGCGTCTTACGAACGATCTCCTCCAGATTCCTCCGGACCCGCTCTTCGTCCGCCGTGTACACGCCTCTTCCGCCGTCCATGAAGAAATCCGCATTGCTGCCCAGGGCTCCGTACCCGCAGTTCCACGTCCACACGCGGAGCGTATCCCCGGAGCTGACCGCCTTCCTGTTTCCCGGAAGAACCGCGACTTCCTCGACCTCCTCCGGCCGGTATTCCGTCAGCGTCAGATATTCCGTAAGCGCCGCCGCGATAAGAAGAAGCAGAAGAAGCAGAGACAGGATCGGCCTGACGATCTTTATAGTCTGTGTTCTGCCGGGCCCTTCCTTCTCCTGCCCGTTTGCCACATTATCCAATTCCGCTCCTTTCATTGCAAAAGTGAATCCAGTATCGTGCTCATGGCCGGTATGACTGTCAAAAGCCAGCCGGCCGCAAAGATCAGAAGATTTTTCTTCCTGCTCATGATCGCGGCGAATTCCCTGATCAGCGCGCTCGGCCAGTAATAAGGCGCCACATGCGCCCCGATCCCCGTGCATTCAAGACCGATGTCCCTGCAGATGCTGAGCGCCCTGTATACGTGATAATTGCTGGTCACAAGCGCCGTGTAGCGGGGTCCCGGCCGTCCGTCTATGATCTTTTTGGAGAACAGAAGGTTCTCCCTCGTCGTAGTGGACCGGTCCTCCGGTATGATATGGTCCTTCGGTATTCCGTGGTCCAGCAGATAGTTTTCCATCGCCTCCGCTTCGGAGATCTCCTCGTCGCCGCCCTTTCCGCCCGAAGGGATCATGACCGGCGGCGTGGGGTCCTTGTGATAGACCTCGATCGCCTTGTCCAGGCGGTCCGAGAGGAGCTTGGAGACCTCCCTTCCGCGCAGCAGGCCGCTCCCGTGGATAATGACGTAGTCAAAATCCCTCTTGGGCGGGATCAGCTGCAGCAGGACCGTATAGCTCATAAACGCCGCAAAGATCAGGGACCCGTAGGTCACGGACAGGCTGACGAACAGGAGCACCTTCATGCCTCCCGCCACGAACCTCGCCGTGTCCTCCGCCCAGAAATAGGGAAAAATATAGAGCAGAAAGGTGCAGAGCTCTCCCGCGCCGACCACAAGCCCCATCAAAAAAGAGAGCATATTGGCCAGACTCCGGCCCTCCCTCCGGAACATGACCACGCCGTTGGCGATCAGGATGGCCGGCACAGCCAGAAGGATGATGAAGACCGCCAGCGAAAGGGCCCTGGAGACGCCGACGCTGTGACTTCCCGCAAGCGCACAAAACAGCGGCGCCGTCGACGCCGCTGCCATTAACAGATAAATACAGTTCCGGAATTTGCTTCTGTCAATCTTCACTGAAATCGCCAGTACTCCCCAGAAGATCATGCAGGGGATCGCAAATTCCAGCACTCTGCTCCAATAGCCGCCCATGCTCAGAGTTCTCCTCTTTCACAAACATTTATACGATGATTCCGATTATAGCACTTATCCTCGGCTTATGAAAAGAGGAAGACATCCGTCAGGGTCAGTTCTCACTGTTTGCCATTGTCTTGATGCGGTCGAGCGCATTGCTCACCGCGGGAATGCTCACAAGGATCAGGACGATCACCGCCTCGCCGGCAATGTAGATGAGGTTATAGACCGCCGAGTAGGCTGCCGGATTCCACCCTTCCCAGGCATATTCGCCGAAAAAGACCCAGCCGGACAAAAAAGCGAAAAACCATCGGCCGAGGCAGGCGACGACATAGCCTTTCTGAAGACCGAATTTCCGGCTGCTGAAAAAGCCCGAAAGCCCGAAAGCAGCGAAGGCCAGGCCGTAATCAATAAAGACCTGCAGAGGCGTCAGGATATAAGGGCCCAGAATAAACTGGAGAATACCATACGCAAAGCCTGCCGTGACGCCCACCGCCGGTCCGAAGAAGAATCCGGGCAGGACGGCAAAAAGAGTGGAGGCAAGCGTGATGGATCCGCCGGTCGGAAATTCGAAGACCTTAATGAGACTGGTCACGCTTGCCAGCGCGATGCACATGGCGCAGAAAACTAGTACTTTGATGTTTTTGGACATAAAAAAACCTCCTTGTCTTGCAGGAGGAGAGTCTGGTTACAATGAAGGCTCCGGCAAAGAGAACTGTCCAACCGGCAGTCCCGTCCGTCTTCCAACTCACTGTGTGCTTCCTTACGCCGGTATTACCCGGTTCAAGTAATAAGGGTCAGCCGCTCCTTTTTTCGCTTTCGCGTGTAGTGCGTCTGTCTCAGCATCCGCTCCCCCAGCCACTATATGTTTACGCTAGTAAATTACTCCATTGAATCCCTTTTGTCAAGAATTCATTATTGCCGGGAAGGCTTGCGGTCTGCGGCCCGGCGCCGCAGACTGAAAGGCTGTCATCCGTATAATTCTCCCAGCATCTCCCAGGCATAGGCGTCCTTTCTTTTCTCCTCCGGAGCCAGTTTCTCGTAGGGGAGAAGCAGCGGATGGCGCCTCTTTTCATTGTCTCGCTTTTCGCTGTAGACCCAGTTGTACAGCAGATAAAAATGCATCCACCTTCGGTGTTCGATCTTTTGATAGATCTCTCCCATGCTTTCTCTGGTCTTTGCATAGACCTCATACGCGGCGCGGCAGTTTTCGGGCGTGATATTCGTGATCGTGTCATCCTCGAGCAGGAATCGGATCTTCACGAGCAGATGGTCGGCCGCCGCTATATTGGACTGCCGGAAAAAATAGCCCAGCTTCTCCCAGGGGACGGGATTGCCGGATCCCTTGCTGTAAATGCCGTGCATGAGGACCGCCTGCTTGTTCAGCGCCCCCTTCATGACATATTCGCCGGTCAGGATCTTCTCTCCCTCGCCGAAGGAGTTCACGCCCGGCATCTTCTTGGAGAGACGGACATGGACATTGTCCCGGATCGCGAACCAGGTGCTCAGCTTCTCGTAGACGTCGAGGTTGGACGCGTCGTCATCCCTGCACAGGATGATCCTGTCCGCTCTCCGCAGAAGATCGACGCTCTCGTACCATTTTTCCCCGTGGAAGACCAGCTTGTCGTCATCCGGATCGCTGCCCTCCAGAGCGCGGACCAGCTCCGTGTGCATAGCCCTGAATCCCGCTTCGTCCTCGAAGACATGATATTCGGCCGTTCTCCCGGGCGTCAGCACATTGGTCAGAAGCGCTCTCTCCAGGACTGCGGCGCCGTACCGTCCGCAGCCGATCAGGACCACGCATTTTTCACCGGACACGAGCGGATGGTACTGCCAGTACCACCGGCCCAGACATTCGGCCTTTCCAAACAGGCTCATGCCGTCGGGAACGTCCCCGACCATCATGTCGGACATGCAGTAGCTCTCGATCTTCATGGACGCCGCTTCCAGTCCCTCGCAGTAATTCTCCCAGGGATCGTCCTTCATCAGAAACATCGTTATCCCGCCGTCCCCGTCCTTGAGGTCCTTGAGAGACCGGACGTCGGCGCTTGTATACACAGCCCCGGGTTCCGTTCCCTTAGCTTCGCTCTCGTCCGCCAGAAAGACCAGCAGACCGTCTTTCCTGTCGAGCTGCCTGGCCAGCGTGACCGCGTCTCTTCCCGCGCAGTTGAAGACATACCAGTGCTTTCCTCTGCCTGCGCGCAGCTTTGCCATCGGCAGGAACTGCTCCCCGATCAGGCGCAGGAATACGCTGATGATCGCGGATAAGACGCCCAGGCTGCACAGCGCGAGGACGATCCCGAGCACTCTGCCGATCCCGGTCACAGGAGACAGGTCTCCGTATCCTACGGTCGTCAGCGTGACCACAGAGTACCAGATGGCGTCCCAGATCGTTCGGATCGTCGCCCCCTCAGCTCCCGACTCAACGATCGTGAGCAGGATCAGTATGATAACATAGGCGGTCAACGCGCCCGCGATATATTTCAGATTGCGCTTCATTCTTCTGCCCCGCTTCTCTGCTCTCTGAGAATTCTTGGTATGATCACAACGTTGTTGATGTCAGCCTGCCGGTAGTTCACGTCTCTTCCGGTCACTGCCTTTTCCTTCTCGGACAGGGCGTCCAGCTGATCATAGGGGATCATGCACGCATGCATGCGCTTCTCCGTGTCCTTTCCGATCCTGGGATTGGCTTTCTCTCCCCTTCGCACGGCTTCCCGGTATTCCTCTGCTTTCTTCTCGAAGATCTCATCCGTCATCGTCCTGTATCCGTTGGCAAAGTGGAAGGCGCACCAGCGCTCATGCTCCATTTCTCCCAGGACATTGAGCTTGTCGCCGCCCAGTTCCTCGATCCACTCGTCGCGCATGGCCTCCTCGACCGTGCTCCCCGCCGCCCTTATGATAGCGGGCAGGAACTCGGCGGACGCCCTCGAGGACATCTTGCCGAAAGAATTGCAGGCGACCCACTTTTCCCAGTCCGTTCTGTCGGAATTGTCGTACTGGCTGTTGATGATCATTCCGTTCTTATCTTCCTTGACAGCCGAGAGCATATCGTAGGAATAGACGTCCCTGGTCACCAGCGGTCCCCCCACCGATACCTGATAGCGGACGCCCTTCCTGGTGCACTCTAGCACGCAGATGTGCTCCGCCCGCTCTCTCTTGAGATACAGCATGATGTGATCGGAGATCTCGGCATTCATCTCGTCGCTGCCGGCGCAGATCGCGATATATTTGAGAGTCTTGAGTCTTTCTCCCAGGTATGCGTAGAATTCCAGGCTTCTGCCGTCGCTCTGCAGGAATTCGATGTCATACCGGTCCAGGAGTCCTCTGCACTCGGCGAAGAGGTAGCCCGCTTCCAGTTTGAAGTTGGGCGCGAACATGGCTGCGTGGAACCTGCTGCCCACAAACTGCGCATTCATGACCAGATATCGCAGCGCCGCCTGTCCGCAGTCTCCGGATCCGATCACGACGCAGTCAAAATCCTCCACCGCCCTTCCGTACCGGTCAAACCGGACCTGTTCCCAGGGCGGACACAGACGGATCATCGCCCGCGCCATCATATCCGGCGGGTCGAATACGTTGACGTAGCCGAACCCGTAGCTGTCCTCGGAGATCTGCAGCATGGATGTGATGATCTCCTCCGTACCCGGAATGGTAATGCTCGTCTTCTCGGGGAGGACCCCCATCTGCTCGAAGGCCTTCTTCAAACCGAGCGCATAGTAGAGATTCTCATTGACGTCTTCATCGAGCGCGAAGATCTCTATTTTGTCCCTGCCCCGGATCCGAAGCTTTTTCAGTTCGGAGACCTCGGACCGGACGGCTGCTCCGCCCGTAAGAACGGCCATTCCCAGATTAATGATCTCGGGGATCCTGTCGTCCGATTCGTTGTCCGTGATAAAGATCACCGAGTTGTCCTCCTCCTCAGAGCACTCCTTTCCCACCTTCAGGCTCTCCTCGTTGATCCCGTATATGATCGTGAGGCTGTCGCCCGTGATCAGAAAGAGTCGCAGCCTGCGGAGCCACTCTGATCCCACAGTGATCATCGCGGCGCTGGTCATGGAGTAGAAGGCGACGGAATGAAGGAGCCAGAAGATGAAAATGCCGGCAGCGCCCGATACGACGGACGCTCCTCCGATCGCGGCCAGATCGTTCTTTCCCAGGAACATGCCGATGACGGAATAGGGAGTTCTGACCAGGGAGACGGCCAGATTCCCGGTGACGTCCGAATATCCCTTTCCGTAAATAATGCTGCCGCCAAGGACAGCCGCCGTCATCATAACGGCAGTGAGTTTCGCGGAATAGGCGGGCTTGAGCGCCATATTGACGACAAGCGCCAGAAAGATAATGATCGAGAGCAGTATAACCGAAATCGCAGTCATGAAATTTCCTCTCTTTAAGTAAAGGGGTCAGACCTCATCGGTCCGCCCCCGTTACAGATCCGGTTTTCCTTGTCAGGCTGTCATCACTTGACTTCGGACGCTCCATAGGGAAGGCCTTCGTTGAAGTTTCTCGCATTCTCCATCGTGACAGCGGCGATCGCCTGCAGAGCCTCTCTGGTAAAGAACGCCTGATGAGATGTCAGGATCAGGTTCGGGAACATCGTCAGCCTTGCGACGATATCCGTGTCGATCATTTCGTCGGATCTGTCGTTATAGACGTTGGGATCCTCGCCCTCGTAAACGTCCAGCGCCACGCAGTGGAACTTGTTGGCCCTGAGCCCCCTGATCAGAGCCTCGGGATCTACGAGAGGCCCGCGGGAGGTGTTGACCAGCATGACGTCGTCCTTCATCATCCCGATCGCCGTGTCATCGATCAGGTGATAGGTTCCGTTTTTTCCCATGACAAGCGGAGCGTGCAGGGAAATCAGATCCGCCTTCTGCAGGAGCTCTTCCTTGGATACATAGCGGAGGATTCCCTTCTCCTCAAGGGTCTTGTTGGGGAATGCGTCCCAGCCCAGAACGGTCATGCCGTAACCTTTGCAGATATTGGCCATGATCTGGCCGATCCTGCCGGTGCCCATGATGCCGGCCACCTTGTTGTGCAGATCCAGTCCCAGAAGTCCGCTCAGGGCGAAGTTGTTGTCCTTGACCTTGATATAGGACTTGTGGATGCGGCGGTTCGCGGCCTGCAGGATCGTCATGGCATGTTCAGCTACGGCGTAAGGGGAATAGGCCGGTACGCGCAGCACGGTAATTCCGTACTCTGCGGCCGCTTTGGTATCCACATTGTTAAATCCCGCGCAGCGGAGAAGGATCAGCTTTATGCCGCACTCTGCCAGGATCTCCACTACTTCGCGGGGCGCTTCGTCGTTGACGAAAATGCAGACCGCGTCATAGCCCTTGGCAAGATAAGCCGATTCAGCCGTGAGACGGCTGTTGAAATACTTGATGTCTACATTATAGGTACCCTCTCCCTTTTCTCTGGAGAGCTCGCTGAAGAAGATACGGTCGTAGTCCTTTGTGCCGAAGAAGGCCACCTTCAGGACCTGATTTCTCCTGGTCTTGGGCGCGATATCAGCCAGAACTTCCCCGATCTTCGCGATCGCCTCTTCCTCATCGGGGCCGTCCACGGTGATATTGAGCACCGCGCCCTTTCCGGCTCTGAGAGAAAGAATCTGGAGCACGTTGTTTCCGGAAGCGACAGCGCCGTCGTACTCGATCATGACGGCACTCTTGAAGTTGGTGCAGGCCTGCGCGAGAAGCGCTGCAGGACGAGCATGAATACCCAGCGGATTCTTTACTTTGTACTGTAATGTTTTCATAGATTTCCCTTCTCTAATGCGACTAAAGTGGATGGTACTATACATAATATGCTATCGTAATTATATATACTTTCCACTATGTGTTCAATTTAATTAATATCCACAATCGTTCAAAATACACAAAAAAATCCATGAAACATGAAGAGAAGGATCAGTGTGAATCCCTGCGAATGCAATGCAATTGAGAAGGGGCATGACGCAACCGCTCAGGTTCATGAGCGGTTGCGACAGCCCCTTCTGATAATAATTTATGATTCTGTCACTGTTTTGTCGTAATTTTGCGATACTGGGCGGGCGAGACGTCAAAGGTCTTCTTGAACACTCTCGAGAAATGCTCCGCGTTGGGGTAGCCGATGGAGTAGGAAATGTTCTCGATCGTCATGTTCCCGTTTCTCAGAAGCGTCTTCGCCCTCTTCATGCGGACCTGAGTGACCTGCTCGCCGAAGGTCTTGCCGGACTTCTCCCGGATATACTTGGAGATATAGGGCGTCGAGAGATGGAACTCTTTGGCCATATCCTCGAGCGTGACCGTCTGATAGTTGGCCTGTATATAGTTGAGCATCGCGATCAGCCGGTCGTCCTTCTCGAACGCGGACCCCTGCAGCTGCGGGAGCTTGTTGACAGCCACGACCAGCGCGTTAATGGAGGCGTGAATGATGTCCTCGTGGATTCCCACGCCCCAATAGGTCTTGCCGCTGCACAAAATACCGACGTAGGCCATAGCCTTGGAGGACGAGCCTCTGGAGAGCGCGTGCTCCTCATAGGTGGAGAGCTCGTAGGTGATCCCGTAATACTGCTTGATCGTGTTGCTGACCGCGTCGAGACGTCCGTTTCCGTTGGCATCCACCACCGTCCTGTTGTCGCCGGACGCGATCGTCGCCTCCGCCATGATGCCGTCCACCTGGCGGAAATGGCACTCGGGGATCGTAAAGTGCGGCGTGTAGTCGACGTACCTGTCGGCAAATACTTCGTAGACCGCCTGCGGAGACAGCTCGCTGTGCGTCTCGTCCGACACCTGCTTCACCGCGTAGCCCACTTCCTCGCGCATCTTCTCGGGAAGCACGATCGAGAAATTGTGTTTGAGCACATAGGCCACGCCGCCCTTGCCGGACTGGCTGTTGATGCGGATGACGTCGGAGTCGTAGGTCCTCGAGACGTCCTGCGGGTCGATCGGAAGATACGGGACGGTCCACTTGTTGGGATCGTGAAGCTCCTTGTAGGACATGCCCTTGGAGATCGCGTCCTGATGGGAGCCGGAGAAGGCGCTGAACACGAGGTCTCCCGCGTAAGGCTGTCTGGGATGCACGTTCATCCTCGTCAGTCTCTCATATTTCTCACGGATCTCGGGCATATTGCTGAAGTCCAGCTCGGGATCGATGCCGTAGGCAAACAGGTTCATGGCTACAGCCACGATGTCCACGTTGCCGGTCCTCTCGCCGTTTCCGAACAGCGTTCCTTCCACCCTGTCCGCTCCAGCCAGAATTCCAAGCTCCGTGTCCGCCACACCGCAGCCTCTGTCGTTGTGGGGATGGAGGCTGAGCACGACGCCGTCCCTGTACTTCATGTTCTTGTTCAGATACTCGATCTGAGAGGCGAATATATGGGGCATCGCCGTCTCCACGGTGGCGGGGATATTGATGATCGCCTTCCACTCCGGATTGGGCTGCCATACGTCCAGCACGGCGTTGCAGACTTCCAGCGCGTACTCCACTTCCGTTCCATGGAAGCTCTCGGGGCTGTACTCGAACATGAAGTTGCCGTCGGTCTCGTCCGCCAGCTTCTTGAGAAGCTTCGCCCCGTCCACGGCCAGCTTCTTGATCTGTTCTTTATTCTTCTTAAACACCTGCTCGCGCTGCGCGACGGACGTGGAATTATACAAATGGACCACAGCCCTGGGCGCTCCCTTGACCGCCTCAAAAGTCTTGCGGATGATGTGCTCTCTCGCCTGTGTCAGGACCTGGATCGTGACGTCGTCCGGGATCATGTTTCTCTCGATCAGGGCGCGCAGGAAATCATATTCCGTCTCAGAAGCCGCGGGAAATCCCACCTCGATCTCTTTGAATCCGATCTTGACCAGCATCTCGAAGAACTCTATCTTCTCTTCGAGGCTCATAGGCTCGATCAGCGCCTGGTTGCCGTCGCGAAGGTCCACGCTGCACCAGATCGGCGCCTTTTCGATATAGTCCTTCTGCGCCCAGTCGAGGCACTGGGTCGGGGGGAGAAAATACTGCCGCATGTACTTCTTATAGTTCATCATCTCTTTTGCCTTTCCTGCCGGATCAGCAGAAAGCGTTTCCGGTTCCTCCGGTCCTGTCTTCTGCCGCTCCCTTTAGTTTAAAAATTATCAAAAACCATGACTCGATTTTATTCCCATTC
>ODAI011289161.1_pt1 | contig 10540 bp, 4 predicted proteins | sample 1539321 | NCBI WGS metagenome assembly ODAI01 (sample SAMN02144231, study PRJEB22623) | gut metagenome | biome: sheep rumen | host: Ovis aries | place: New Zealand | reverse complement strand
TACCAGCGGGTAACGCTCGTCGCTGTCTGTATAGCGCTCCAGTGTGGTCATCGAAACCTGATCGCCACCAAGCGACAAGGAGGTGAGGTCAACGCTGTTTGCCATATTCCGCTGATACCCATCTGCGTCGATGAGCGTCTTGCACAGAATCACTCCCTTGCCAACAGAGTCAACCACGTATGCCAAAGCTGTATCGGTGCGGAGATAAAGACGGTCGGCTATTCGAACCTGCTTCACCAGCCGCATCGACGCCTGCATGGTGGTGAGCCCGTGCTTATACACAAGCGACCCGTTCTTCATGAATACGTTAGCACTGGGAGTCTTTATCACCCGTCCGTCTTCCATCAGAATCTCTGCCGGGGAGAACTTCCCGAACACCATTGTCGAAGCACTCATGCCACCATAAACCTGTGCACGCATTACCGTTGATGATACGGCGAACAAAACGACTAAAAAAAGATTTTTCATAACCATTAATGTCTTGACCAACAAAATGACGCTACAAAAGTAGCAATAAAAGTCAAAACAACGAACAAAATCACTGACGAAGAATTGAATTTAATTTTTTTTAATATAAAAAACAGCCCAAAAATGACACTACTACAGAAAAAATGTGTACCTTTGCAGTGCTTTTTGTGGAACAAATCCAATAATCCACTGTAAGTCAGACGTTTAGACGAATTTTAGAAAAGAAAGTTAAGAAACATGAGACAGCTTAAAATTCAAAAAAGCATTACCAACCGTTCGAGTGAAGCCCTTGACAAGTATCTTGTTGAAATCGGTCGTGCTCCACTGATAAGCATCGACGAGGAAATAGAGCTTGCACAGAAGATTCGCAAGGGAGGACCTGAAGGTGAGCGTGCTAAAGACAAGCTGGTTACAGCCAACCTGCGTTTCGTTGTATCAGTGGCAAAACAATACCAGCACCAAGGTCTTACACTTACCGACCTTATCGACGAGGGAAACATCGGACTGATAAAAGCTGCCCAGAAGTTTGACGAGACACGTGGATTCAAGTTCATCTCATACGCAGTATGGTGGATTCGCCAGAGCATCCTGCAGGCCATTGCCGAGCAGAGCCGCATCGTAAGACTGCCGCTCAACCAGGTGGGCTCGCTGAACAAAATCAACCACGAGATAAACAAATTTGAGCAGGAAAACCAGCGCCATCCATCGGTGAGCGAGCTTGCTGAAGCAACCAACATCGACGAGGAGAAGATAGGCCAGAGCATGATGGCCGACGGTCATCACGTATCTATCGACGCACCTTTTCAGGACGGTGAAGACAATTGTATGCTCGACGTGATGGCAAGCGGCGACGACAGCCGTACCGACCGCCACGTTGACCATGAGTCGATGGCTCAGGAGCTGAACACCGTGCTCAATAAAGTGCTGAAAGACCGCGAGATAACTATCATCCGCGAATGTTTCGGAATAGGTTGCCACGAGAAAGGTCTCGAAGAGATTGGCGACCAGCTCGGGCTCACTCGCGAACGCGTTCGCCAGATACGCGAGAAGAGCATCGCAAAGCTGCGCGACAGCGGTAATGCACGCATATTGATGAAATACTTGGGATAAAACGTTAAAATGCACTAATTCGTTGCCCGACTCGTGAAAAGTTAGTATCTTTGAGGGCGTGAAACGAATTGCAGTAAAATTTATTTTGCTACTTGCCGTCGTGATGACATCAGCGGTGAGCATTCATGCAAACAACAAAATGAGCACTGAAGATGTGGAAGTGCTCAATTTGTTGTTTAATCATGTTGACAGCATGGCAACGGAAAAAGACAGCGTGGTGCGCAATGCCTACTTCAAGATAAACATCGACATAGCACGGCGCAACCCGATACTATGGCTTATACCGTCGATGTATTCAATTGCCAAGGGCGACCGCCAATACGTAGAAGAGCACTACGGGAAAATGGTGATGAGCGGCAACGACAGACAATTCTTCAGACAGATAGCAACAGGCAACATACCACATCACCGCACCACAATGCCCACAATGAGCGTTTATGCAACCCCCGACATCTATGGAAGCACACTGTTCAATGGCTACGGACTGTCGCCTATCAACCGTAACAACATCAAATTCTACAGCTATCGTGTAATACGCGACGAAAACAATCCCGGATTTATAAATATCCTCTACAAGCCGAAACTCTACAACAACACTCAGCTCGTGGGAGGCGTTGTTACCATAGATGCCGGCACAGGCCACATAACCGAGGCCGACATCATGGGCGAATTCGACATGATAAAATTCCACATCCATGCAAAGATGAACACGCAGAAATGGTCGAGGCATCCTGTAGAAGTAGAGCTGATAGCACAGTTCAAGTTTCTGGGAAACAATATAAATGCGAAAATCTATGCCAACCTTGACTGCAAGAAATCGGTAAACGTGAATATCGGCAATGAGCACGACATTAAACTGATGAGCGAGGTGCGCCCGAAGAAACTTCGGAAGCAAGACAATGACATATACGCCAAGATGATTTCCAGATACTCTGCCGACTCCATTCAGGCCCTCGCCGATACCATCCATTATAGCGGCGGCAAAAGAAAGCACGACTTGAAAGACAAGGCAAGACGAGTCTTCGACGACTATTTCTGGACCAGTCTGAAGACCAGCAACGAGCGCGGCAGGCTGTCGCTCTCGCCTATCATCAACCCTCTTGCCCTGGGATACACGTCGAGCAAAGGCATCTCATACAAGATGAAAGCATTCGCCTTCTACCAGTTGTCGGGACACAGCAGCCTGTCGTTTACACCGATGTTCGGTATGAACTTCAAGCACAAAGACTTCATCTTCCTGGCACCGCTACGTTGGACATACAGCCACAGAAAGGAAGCATGGCTGCAACTGGTGGCGGCCAACAGCAGCTTAGTATCGGCACTGCCGGAATTCGAGGAAGGAGCCAAACAGATACTGGGCGACAGTGCAGTAACAGCACAGTCAGTGATCCAGGACTATTACAAGCCCTACGTATTTGCAGTCAACAACAACCTGAGACTGAGCCGACACGTGAGCATAAATATCGGAATGGCTTATACCATGCGAATGGCACGCGACAAAGCACGACTGCGGTCGGAAGGAAAGAAAACCACGTTCCGCTCGCTGACACCTTCGCTCACGCTGACGCTGAAACCATTCACTGACGGCCCACTGATAACAGCCAGCTACGAGCGAAGCATGAACCATATAGTGGGAGAAAGCCGCGAATACGAGAAACTGGAATTCGACGCATCGTTCTCGAAGTCGCTCTCACGGCTTAGGAAATACAATCTCAGGGCAGGAACGGGATTCTATACAAAGCGGAGCCCCAACTACTTTGTCAGCTACTCAAACTTCAGCTACAACTATCTGCCTGAAGACGTCATCGACGACTGGAGCATGAACTTCCAACTGCTGCCTGCCGAATGGTACACACTGTCGAACTATTATATCCGCGGCAACGCATCGTTTGAATCGCCGCTGATGGTACTCTCGAAAGTGCCGCTCGTGGGAAGGTATGTCGAGACAGAGAGATTCTATGCCAGTGTGCTCTCTGTCGAGCACAGCAAACTGTATTCCGAAATAGGCTACGGATTTCTATGCCGCTATTTCGCCATCGGTGTGTTCAGCAGTTTCCTCAGCGCACGTTTCCAGAAATTCGGAGTGAAATTCAATTTTGAACTCTTCCGCAGATGGTAAAGCATTAAAAACGTTAAGAATGACTACAAGCAAGAAACCACTATTGGTATATAAGGCGAGTGCAGGGAGCGGAAAGACGTTCACTCTCGCCGTAGAATACATTAAGCTGCTGGTAGAAAATCCTCAGAGCTACAAGACCATCCTGGCAGTAACCTTCACCAACAAGGCTACTGAGGAGATGAAGATGCGAATACTGAGCCAACTCTACGGCATCTGGAAACAGCTCGACGACTCTGACGACTACACCACGGCAGTATGCAAAGCTCTCGACGCATCGCCACAGTTTGTAAGCCGACAGGCAGGAACAGCGCTACATCTGCTGCTACACAACTATAACTACTTCCGCGTGGAGACCATCGACTCGTTCTTCCAAAGCGTGATGCGAAACCTGGCACGCGAACTCGACCTCACCGCCAACCTGCGCATAGGACTAAACGACGTGCAGGTAGAGGAACAAGCGGTTGACCGAATCATAGAGGAGCTGAACCACACCGACATCGTACTGCAATGGATAATGAAGTATATCCTCGACAATATCAACGACGACAAAGGGTGGAACGTTATCGGACAGATAAAGAAATTCGGACAGACCATCTTCCGCGACTATTATAAGCAGACGGCAAAGAAACTGAACGACGAAATACACCGTAAGGGATTCTTCGACCGTTATACAGAAACCCTTCAGGAAGTGCGCGATGCTGCTGCAGCCACGATGAAGAACTACGCCGACCGCTTCTTCGACATCATTGCCGACGAAGGACTCACCATCGACGACTTCTACCGCAAGGAGAAAGGCGTGGCAGGCATGTTCGCCAAGATGCGAAATGGCAACTTCGACGAGAAGATTGTCAACTCATACGTCAATGAATGCTACGACGGACCGGAAAAAGGCTGGTATTCGAAGAGCTCACAGAAGAAAGACATCATCCACTCACTCGTGATTGACAGTCTCGACACTCTCTTCCGCAATGCTGTTGCAGCAAGACCGGTTCAGTGGCGGATGTATAAGTCGGCTCTCCTGACACTGCGTCACCTGAACCAACTGCGGCTGCTCGACACGATAGAGACAAAGGTCAGGGCAATCAACGACGAAGAAAACCGATTCCTGCTCAGCGACACACCGGGAATGCTGCACGCACTAATCAACAACAGCGACGCGCCGTTCATATTCGAGAAAATCGGCACTCAATTGGAACACGTGATGATCGATGAGTTTCAGGACACCAGCACCACTCAATGGGAGAACTTCAAGGTACTGCTGAACGAGTGCATGAGCCACGCCAACACAAGCAACCTAATCGTGGGCGATGTGAAGCAGAGCATATATAGGTGGCGCTCCGGCGACTGGCGGCTGCTCAACAATATCGAGAGCCAGTTTGCCTCGGCAGAACAGACTGTAGAGGTTAAGGCACTCGACACAAACTATCGTTCGCAGCGTCGTATCATCGAGTTCAACAACTGTTTCTTCCGCACCGCAGCGGAAATAGAATATGCCGACCAGAACACACTCTTTGAAGAGGGAGCCATGCAGCTGCAGAAAGCCTACGCCGACGTAGAGCAGGAAATTCCGGAGCAGCGCGACAACTGCGGCATGGTAAGCGTCAGGCTGCTTGCCGACAAAGACTATGCCGACACTACCGTCGCTGGTGTGCTTGACATCGTAGGAATGCTTCTCGACAAAGGTGTAAGCCAGAGCGACATAGCCATTCTCGTAAGAAACAACAGCCACATTCCAGTCATCGCAAATGCATTCGCGCAGCAAATGCCCGATGTGAGCATCGTATCGGGCGAGGCATTCCGGCTCGACGCATCGGTCAGCGTGAACATGATCATAGCGGCACTACGGCTCATCATTCACCCCGACGACATGCTCTCTGAGGCAGAACTGAAGAAAAACTACATGTATGCCGTATGCCGTTCTGAAATGAATGAGACAGAGATGCTCGCATCAGTTCAACTGCCCGGGCAGTTCACTGACAACAGACAGAGGCTGGCCTCACTCCCACTCTACGACCTCGTGGAGGAAATCTACTCCATCTTCTCGCTGTCAGCTATAGAAGGACAAAGTTCATACGTGTGCGCATTCTACGACCAGCTGAGCCTGTTCACTGCCGACAAAGCATCAGACATCGAGCTCTTTCTACGTGAATGGGACGAGAACATCTGCCGCAAAACCGTGCCTGGAGATGAACTCGACGGCGTGCGGCTGCTCTCTATCCACAAGAGCAAGGGGCTGGAGTTCGACAATGTCATCATACCATTTGCCGACTGGCAGCTTGAGAAGACCAACGGCAATGTGCTATGGTGTTCCACATCAGAACAGCCATTTGGTGAATTGCCACTTGTACCAATCGACTACGGCAGGCAGATGATAGGGACTGTGTATGAGCACGACTATCTCCAGGAGCATCTGCAAAACTGTGTAGATAATCTGAACCTGCTCTACGTGGCATTCACGCGGGCGGGAAACAATCTGTTTATCATCGGAAAACGCGAGGCTCGCGGCAGTCGGTCGATGCTTATAGAGCAGTGCCTGCCAATGGTGGCTGAAAAGATAGAGGAGGCACAATTTGAGTACGACGACAACGCCGACCTGGAGCTGAGATTCGAATATGGCAATCTGTATGTTCCACCTGCCGACGCTGCTGACGGAAGCTACACGCAGAACGTCTTCAAGGCGCAGGTGAAGCCCGTAAACATCGCCATCGAGTCGTTTGACAGCAAGGTGGAGTTCAGACAGAGCAACCAGAGCCGCGACTTCGTAGGCGAAGACACGATGTCGGAGGAGGACTCAGAACGCCAAAGATATATCAAGATGGGAAGCATACTACATCAGATATTCTCGACCATCAGAACTGCCGACGACATCGACCAAGCACTGCTACAGATGCAGCTCAACGGCGTTATCTACGACAACATCATCACTGCCGACAGGCTGGCAAAGATGCTTCGCGAAAGGCTTACCAACAGCAAGGTGGCAGAATGGTTTTCGCCACGATGGCAGTTGTTCAACGAATGTACGATACTGAAACGCGACACCGTGACCGGAGAAGTGGTTGAGCGACGGCCAGACAGAGTAATGACCGACGGAAAAACAGTGATTGTAGTTGACTTCAAGTTCGGCTCACCAAAGCCCGAATACCACGAGCAGGTAAGAGAATACGTAAACCTGCTCGCCGACATGGGCTACAACGATATTCGAGGCTATCTCTGGTACGTCTATTCAAACAAGATAGAAGAAGTGAAATTCAACTCATAAACCCACCAAAGAAACACAAGATGAAACCTTTCTTAGAATACGTAGCCGAAGATATCATACGCAAGCACGGCACCGACCTCTCACGCACGGCCGTGGTATTCCCAAACAAGCGTGCTTCGCTGTTCCTCAACGAACTGCTCGTAAGAAATACCGACCGTCCGATGTGGAGTCCGGCATACACTACTATCAGCGACCTGTTCAAAGCACACTCGCAGTTGAAATGCGCCGACCCCATCAAACTGGTATGCGACCTGCATAAAAGTTTCTGCAAATGCACAGGCTCAACAGAGACACTCGACCACTTCTACGGATGGGGACAGCTGCTGATTGCCGACTTCGACGATATAGACAAGAACATGGCCGACGCGAAGAAAGTGTTTGCAAACCTGCGCGACATCCACGAGATGGACGATCTTTCTTATCTCGAACAGGAACAGATAGAAATACTGAAAAAATTCTTCAGAAACTTCTCTGAGGGCAGCAACACAGAACTGAAGCGAAGGTTCCTGAATTTATGGAGCAACTTCTATAGTATCTACAAAGATTTCAACGAACGACTTGAGCAGCAACACCTTACATACGAAGGAGCACTATATCGCAAAGTGGTCTGCGACGATAGTATATCATTCGAGCGCGACCGCTATATCTTCGTTGGATTCAACCTGCTGCAGAAAGTCGAGCAGAAACTTTTCATGCGCCTGAAGGAACAGGGAAAGGCACATTTCTACTGGGATTTCGACAACTACTACATGCAGCGCGAAGGACTCTGGCACAACGAGGCAGGACACTTTATCAGACAATATCTCGACGCTTTTCCAAACGAACTCGACACGAACGACCGCAACATCTATGACAACTTTGCAAAGACAAAGACCATTAGTTTCATGGCTGCACAAACAGAGAATGTGCAGGCACGATACGTGAGCACATGGCTGAAAAACAACAACCGCATAGCCGCAGGCAAACGCACGGCGATAGTCATGGCCGACGAGAAACTGCTCCAGCCCATTATCCACTCACTGCCCGACGAAGTTGACAGTGTGAACATAACCACCGGCTACCCGCTATCGCAGACTCCGATAGCATCAGAGGTGCAAATTCTCATTTCGTTACAGCTCAACGGATATTCTCCAAAGATGCGTAAGTTCCGGCTACGCAATATAAACAACCTGCTTAAGCATCCCTACGCCCGTTTTGCCTCCGACAGATGCTCAGAACTGTACGATAAACTGAACATAGAGACAAAAGTGTATTTCGCCTCACCTGAACAGCTTTCAATCGATGACGGTCTCGCCATGATTTTCACACCGCTTGCCAATGCCGAAGGAACGGTTACTGCCGACAGGCTGACAACATGGTTGCGCGACATCATCAGACTCACTGCAACCAACTCTGCCAACGACAGCAACCAGATGTTACAGGAATCGCTCTTCAGAACATATACACTGCTAAACCGTCTGCACGACCTTATACATCAAGGCGACCTAATTATCGACAACAGCACACTGCAGCGGCTCATCATACAGATGATACAATCTACCACCATCCCGTTCCATGGAGAGCCTGCCGTGGGCATACAAATCATGGGTGTGCTGGAAACGCGAAACCTCGACTTCGACCATGTACTGCTACTGTCGTGCAACGAGGGTAACATGCCTAAGGGTATCAACGACACATCATTTATACCTTATAATATACGCAAGGCATACGGACTGACAACTATCGACAACAAAGTTGCTATCTACGCATACTACTTCCACTCGCTATTGCAGCGAGCTACAGACATCACGCTTGTATATAACAATGCCGCAGGCGACATGCGCACAGGCGAGATGAGCCGATTCATGCTGCAAATGCTCGTAGAGAGCAACCATGAAATACGTCAGTACTCTCTACAGCCAGGACTACGCCCACAGCAGCTGATGCCACAACCGATAGAGAAGGGCGAGGAAGAAATGAAGCGGCTATTGCAGCGCTTCGACAAAACCCAAAATCCACATAAACAAGGACAGCCGCTGCTAACGCCATCGGCAATCAGCCGATACATGCGATGCGAGCTGCAGTTCTACTATAACTACGTAGCCGGTTTATTCGAGGACGACGACAACGACGACATAGAAATCGACAGCCGCATATTCGGAAACATATTCCACAACTCTTCTGAAAAAATATACCGACGTCTGACAGAAAAGAATAACAAAATATTTGCCACAGACCTTGAAGCTATAATCAATAGTCGCATTGACATCGAGAGAGCTGTTGATGAGACCTTCAAGGAAGAGCTGTTCAAGATATCGGCAAAGGGAACTCAGATGCCGGACTACAACGGACTGCAGATTATCAACCGCGAGGTAATCATACGCTACATTATTCAACTGCTTGAAATCGACCGCAAACTGGCTCCGTTCGAGATTGTAGGACTTGAGAGTCTCGTTAGCAGCGACCTCACGGTGGTTTCGCCTACACACACATTCACGACAACGATTGGCGGACGCATCGACCGTCTCGACAGCGTCAACGACGGCAGCGGCGAGCGCATAAGGGTTATCGACTACAAGACAGGAAGCCACGTGGCAAAACCGCTACCCGATGCAGAGAGCATCTTCAACCCCGACTGCGTAGCGAAGAACAGCAACTATTATCTACAGACACTGCTATATTCGCTGCTGGTAAGCAGCAGTGAAAGCCGAAAGGGCAACAATGTGCCGGTAAGTCCGGCACTGCTGTTCATACAGCACGCTACAGCCGACGACTACGACCCCACACTGTGCTTCGGAAAACAAAAGATAAGCAGTGTGGAAGACTATCGTGAAGTGTTCACAACACTGCTTAACCAAAAAATCGCGGAGATATTTGACGCCTCAGTTCCTTTCCGTCCTACCGACGAACGCTCACGCTGCGTCAACTGTCCATACAAGAGCCTCTGCGGAAGTCACTCCACGTAGTCAACCTTTATCACAATAACACGTATCGACTGGTCGTCGGTGTCGTTGTTAACCTTTGCAATATGCCAGTCGCAGGGGAAGAAGATAAAGAACCGGTCGGGACGGGAGTCGTAGAACCGCACACGCTTGGCATCATAGTTATAATGAATCACGTCGGGCTTGTACTTGTCCTTTGGCGTGCTGGTGACATGGTCGATGATTCCGAAACGCTCAGTTCCCTTCACGCAGTACTGAAAGTCAATATGGTGGTAGTGACTCTCGCTGTTACGCTTCTCCAACGGACCGTTCTCACTGTCCTCTACGCTTGCCACAAGACTGGTGCCTTCAATGGGATGCTTGCCCTTGGGAATTGACAGCAGGTCTGTGTCGGCAATCCATCTGAACAGGGCTTGCCACTGCCCGGGATTCTTCTTATACTGACTGTAGAACTCAGCTATGTTGAGCGACTCGTCAGGGGAGGCCTTGATGAATCCCTGTCTCCACTCGCCACTCTTAATCCATTTGCGGGCTTCGTTGATATCTTTCTTACTGTAGGCTTTGGTGTAATAGCCTTTCTGCGCACTGATGCCTCCGAAGGACATCAACGCGATAACAATTGTTGTCAGAAGTCTTTTCATCGTCGTAAATAGATTTGTCGTT
>ODAI010905689.1_pt1 | contig 10540 bp, 7 predicted proteins | sample 1539321 | NCBI WGS metagenome assembly ODAI01 (sample SAMN02144231, study PRJEB22623) | gut metagenome | biome: sheep rumen | host: Ovis aries | place: New Zealand | reverse complement strand
GCAAGCACACCGGATGGGTGGAGATTCTGGGTTGCGGAATGGTTGACCCCAATGTGCTGGAGCAGTGCGGCATTGACTCTAATATATATAGCGGCTATGCTTTCGGCATGGGTGTGGAGCGCATCACGAACCTGAAATACCGTGTTTCCGACCTTCGCATGTTCTCAGAGAACGATGTGCAGTTTTTAAAAGAGTTTGAGTCAGCCTACTAAATGGAGGCTCTTTGGAACAGCAACTACATAAAGGTGATGGCAGCGAATTTCTCGCTGTTCTTCGCCTTTTATGTTTTGACCCCCTTGCTTCCTCTTTATCTGAGTGAGACGTTCGGCGCAACGAAGGACATGATAGGTCTGGTGCTGTCGGGCTACACCATCACGGCTTTGCTGGTGCGCCCTTTCAGCGGTTTTATGGTTGACTCGTTTCCTCGCAAGACGGTGCTTCTGGTCTGTTTTGTTGCTTTTGCCATCTTTTTCGGTGGCTATCTGGCAGCTTCGTCTCTGCTGTTGTTCACCATCGTTCGCACACTCCACGGCGGCCCGTTCGGAGCTTTGACAGTGGCCAATTCTACGGTTGCCATCGATGTGTTGCCCAGTTCGCGAAGGAACGAAGGCATCGGCTATTACGGACTGAGCAACAACCTCGCCATGGCCATTGCTCCTACGGTTGGCATCTTCATCTATCAACAGACTCAGAGTTTTGATGTGCTGTTCTGGATAGCCCTCATCGTGGCATTCTTGGGATTGGTAGTCGACAGCACGGTGAGATTAGAGCAAAAAGACTGTTCAAGCTCTAAGCTCAACAAGCTACACTCGAAATTCTTCCCTCTCTCCTTAGACCGTTTCTTCCTTGTCCGAGGATGGGTGCTGGGCGCAAACATGGTGTTCTTTGGCTTCAGTTTTGGTGTGTTGAGCAACTATCTGGCCATCTATGGCAAGGAGCAGCTGGGCATTACGGGCGGAACAGGTACCTACTTCATGCTGTGCAGCATAGGACTGATACTCTCCCGGCTGCAAGGAGGCAAGGCACTGCGTCAGGGACGGCTCACCCATAATGCTTCAGAGGGTATGCTGATTTCACTGGTAGGCTACACCATTTTTATATTGATGCCCACCGTAAGTCAGCAACTTAACCTCCAGTCGGTGCTTCTGATTGATATCGGCTACTATGGTTCGGCCTTGCTCATCGGACTGGGTAATGGTCACATGTGGCCTGCTTTCCAGAACATGATGATCAGCATGGCTCACCACAACGAGCGCGGAACTGCCAACAGCACCATTCTCATCTCATGGGATATCGGCGTGGGACTGGGCATCCTGCTGGGTGGAGTCATTGCCGAGCATTTGGGCTATGGCATGGCTTTCTGGACTGTAGCTGCCGTCAATGCAACAGGCGTGGCACTTTATTTTGTGAAGACCCGAGGCTTTTTTCTTCAGCACCAGCTGAAAGAGTGACTCACTATCCAAAAAAAGTTAATTTTTGTGTTATTACCATTATCTATAAAATAAATCGCTATATTTGCATTTACAAAAACTTACTGAAAAATGAGACATTACTTAATGGTATTACTGGCGCTACTGGTATTCACCGCCTACGCTGAGAACAGCGGCGTGGCCGTGTTGCCAGGAAACGAGTACGTGCTGCGCAACGTGGCAACGGGTACCTATCTTATGAAAGACGGTACCACAACCTCTTATGAGCAGGAGGCTTCGAACTGGCGTGTCGTCACCAATGACACCATTCATTACGGCGACCAGGAGCAACTCTACTTCATTCACTCCGACGAGGTGATTATGCAGATGAACAACAGTGGACTGGGATGGTCGGTCAACTTCTCGACCAAGGGCAACCAAACATATGTGATGCCCAGCGAGACAACTGAGGGAGCCTTCAAGTTCCGCTACAGATTCATGACCAGTACGCGCTATCTGAACGTGGAGGTGGCTGAAGACGGCAGCGAACGGCTCACGGCGGCTCACACCTCTTCGTCCTACAACGACTGGGAATTTGTGCCCACCTCGCATCCCAAGAACTATCGCTATCGGCTGATGTCGATGAAACGCTCGTCGGGCAACACCAAATATGCAATAGCCTACCGCTCCCACGACCCTAAAGGGCAGGAGATATGGCTCTCGGGCTGGATGGCAGTGCCTACCGACGGTGAAGGCGGATCGTCAACAGCCGATCATGTGCTGTTTTCCACTCACTACACGTTGACAAAGACCTCGCAATGGCCTACAGTGAGCGACCCCATCGACGGTCTGTCGTTCACGTTTACAACCAACAAGCCTGTCATGGTGGAGCCCGACTACTACGGATGCGGCATCACCGAACAGTTTGACAATCCCTATTGTGCTGCCGACATCATGGCGGAAGAAAGTGTCGATATGCTCATCATCGCTCACGACCTGCTGCGTGACCTGCACCAGATGGACTGTTCGACAGGCAATTTCCCCACCTACGGAATAGGCAGTTCGCAGGGAGCATCGATTATCCTGGCCTGTCAGAAATATGTGGAGACCTCGCCCAAGGTGAGTGAGGAGGAGCGGAATGCCATCAACTGGGTGCGCACTTGTGCCTGTGCAGGACTCTATAATCCACTGGCAACACTCTCTTATTACTATCACAAAAACGAGCCGTCGGTACCCAGTGTGGTACCCTTCCTCTTGATGGGAATGGTGGCGGGCTGTCCAGACATCTTCGGAGACACTCAGGTGGAGGAATATTTCTCTGATGCTTTCCTGGAAGCTGGTGTCCTGGAATATATTCGCAGCAAGAAGTACACCAGTGAGGAGATTACCAACTACATGAAGGAACATTCTGTTGCCACAATGGCGGAGATGCTTTCCGAAGAGGCTAAGGACATGAACTCAGACCTCTCTCAAAAGCTGCAGAAGGCACTGGGACTGAGCAACCTCACACGCGACTGGTCGCCACGGGCTAACATTAAGCTGTACTATCACCCAGACGATGCTGTGGTGCCGCACCTGAACCTCGTCTCGTTTGTCAACGGCTTGAAAGACCGTTGTCAGGGAAAGCTGGAGACTCAGCAGACATTGTTAAGCGTGCATGTGTCAGCCTGCACCGATTTTTTCGCAAGAATGATTTTCGGATTGTATAAAGAATAGAAAAATGATGACACTTGAATATCTTTTCTACTGGTACTATGTACTACTGACCGCCACCGTAGGCGGAAAAGTCTATGCCACAGGCGACTGGCGGTTGCCGCAGTCGACCGATGATTTTGGCAATCGTATTGAGACGCGATGGAATATAGCAGGAACAGAAGGCCTCTCGTCGTGCTACGTCTGGGTGCAGCCCGAAAATGGCTATCACTTCGCAGGCATTGTCGACGAGAACAATCAGCAGGTGTGCTCGGCTGAAAAGCTGAGCGAGATTCGTCTTTGGTGTGAAACGGATAGTGCGAAGGAGGAAGACGGAATCGTGAGTGGAAACGATTTCTATCCTGTGAAGCCTCAGAAGTTCACCGCTGTGTTCTTGCCTGATTCTCCTACAGGAATCGCATTGACCGGCATGATGGAAGATAGCCCGAAAGACTTGAAATATGACCTGTCGGGCAGGAAGATAACGACTCCGCGAGGCGGACAGATAGTTGTCTGGAACAAGAAGAAAGTGTTAGTGAAATAGTAATTTCGCTGACCAACAATCAAGGCAAATCTGTTATGGAAACGAAGAAGATAACACTTGATACCGTGGTTCGGGGATTGATTGCTATCGCCATCTTTATTGGCGCGGTGATGTTGCTTAACAGGTTGAGCAGTGTGCTGTTACCGTTCTTCGTGGCGTGGCTGCTGGCCTATCTCATCTTTCCACTGGTGAAGTTTTTTCAGTACAAGTGTCGCTTGAAGTTCCGTATTGCTGGCATTGTCTGCGCCATGCTCACCGTGCTTCTGGTGCTGACAGGACTGTTCTGGCTCATCATTCCCCCGATGATAGAGGAGGGAGAGCGCATGACACATGTGATTATCACCTATGTGGAAGGCAACAGCACCCTGAACAGCATTCCCGGACAGGTGCAGGAGTTCATTCGCGAGCATACCGATGTGAATCAGCTGAAAGCCATGATGGCACAGGACGGGTTCATTGATACCGTGAAAGAGACGATGCCGAAAGTGTGGGGAGTCATTGCCCAGTCGTTCAACGTGCTGAGTAGTCTTTTCTCGCTGACGATGATTGTGCTCTACATGATTTTCATTCTGCTCGACTACGAAGAACTGTGCAACGGATGGCCCAATCTGCTGCCTGAGCGTTATCGCCGCTTTGCCCTGCAGTTGACAAAGGATGTGGAGGAAGGCATGAACAAATATTTCCGTGGACAGGGACTCATCGCCTTCATCGTGGGCGTGCTGTTCAGTATCGGTTTTCTTATTATCGGGTTCCCCATGGCCATCGGTCTGGGCATGTTCATCGGACTGCTGAACATGGTTCCCTACCTTCAGATGCTGGGCTTCATCCCTACCATCATCTTGGCTTTAGGCAAATCGGTGGAGACGGGACAGAACTTCTGGGTGATTCTGGCAAGTGCGCTCATTGTTTTTGCTGTGGTGCAGCTCATTCAGGACGCTTTCCTTACTCCGAAAATCATGGGCAACGTGACGGGACTCAACGCAGCCATCATCCTGTTGTCGCTCTCCATCTGGGGCTCGCTGCTCGGCATGTTGGGCATGATCATTGCCTTGCCGCTTACCACGCTCCTGCTGAACTACTATCAGAAGTATGTCATTAAGCGGAAGAACACGCAACCCTGACTGCTGACTCTCGTTTGTATTCCATGAATCGATGGGCTATTTACGCAATAATCGGAGCAATTTATGCATAAATTGCTCCGATTATTGCAATTATCCGAAATGATGTCGTTTCAAACAGACGGCCGTCTGCGTATTATCTATTTCCGAATCAGCACATTTTCTTTCCTGACTCCTTCGCAATAGTGGAACTCCCCCTCTTTGTCGGCGGTGATGTTGATATTGCGCAGGGTGACATTGGTGATGGGCTGCTCAGGCAGTCCGTTGAAGTAGAGTGCGCGGGCTGCGCCACTGCACACGATGTTCTCGATGGTGATGTCGCGGAAGCATGGAGTTGTCTCGTCGGGCTTGATGCGTGCTGTTGCCGACTGCTGCTCAATGCCGTCCATGTCGTCGGTCACCGACTTGCCGCCGTAATAAAGGTCGAAGGTGATGGCATCTTCAACGATGTTGAACATGGATATGCCGTTGATGAAGATGTTCTCCACTATGCCGCCACGACCGCGTGTGCTCTTAAATCGTATGCCTACATCGGTTCCCAGGAACTGGCAGTCCCTGATGAGTATGTTCTTAATGCCGCCGCTCATCTCGCTGCCCACGGTGAAACCACCGTGTCCGGCAAATACCGTGCAGTCGGCTATGACCACGTTCTCGCAGGGACGGTTGCGCTTGCGCCCTTCCTTATCCTTACCGCTCTTCACGCAGATGCAGTCGTCACCGGCATCGAAGGTGGAGCGTACCACCAAAGCGTTGCGGCACGACTCCAGGTCGAGGGCATCGCCGTTCTGGGCATAGAAAGGATTGCGTGCCGTCACACCGTCGATGATGACATTCTCGCACATCAGCGGATGGAGATTCCAAGCCGGAGAGTTCTGGAATGCCACGTCTTTCAGCAGTACGTTGCGGCACGACACGAGCTCCAGCAGCACTGGGCGCATGCGGATGTGCTCCTCTGAGGGATACCATAGGTCTTTCTTCTCAGACATGATGCCACCGTTACCCGTCATCTTCTTCCACTGCCTGTCGGTCAGCTTGAATTTCTTCACGGGTCGCCAGTTCTGCCCGTTGCCATCGATGACACCATGACCGGTGATGGCCACGTTGACAAGGTCTTTGCCTGTGATGGGTGACTGGCAGCGGCGGTCGGTCTTTCCCTCGTAGATGGTCTCAACGACAGGATAGAGGCTCTTGTCGCCAGAGAAAAGTATGATGGCTCCTTGCTCAAGATGCAGGTCGATGTTGCTTCGTAGCACGATAGGTCCCGTGAGCCATACGCCTAGGGGGACAACCAGGCGGCCGCCGCCTTTCTTCGACAGTGCGTCGATGGCTTTCTCAAAGGCACCGGTGCAGAGGGCGGTGCCGTCGCCTTTGGCTCCGAAGTCGCTCAACTTCACGGTGTTGTCGGGAAACTGTGGTGCAATGATCTCCGGCATGGAGAACGGCAGATTGGCGGTGTAAGAGCTATAGGGATTGTGGGCTGCCTGGACGAATGCCGCCGAGAGAAGCATCGTAAGGGCGAGAAACAGTTTTCTTGTTTTCATATTACGTCTTGGTAGGTCGATTTACTGTTGGAATTTAGAAAATGACGATGCCTCCGTTGGGCAGGATTTCCACTTTGGCAGAGCCTTTCTTGTCTTTCTTGAGCTTGGCCTGTGTGGCAACCACCTCCTTCGTCTTCTTGTCTGTCACGTCGACGAGCTGGTTGTCAACATTGAAGTCGCTGAGGTTAAGCGTCAGTTTCAACGGCTCTTTCGTGGCATTGAGGCCAGCCACATACCACTGTTCGCCATGGCGGCGTGCCAGTACTACATACTTGCCAGGATAGCCGTCGATGAAGCGTGTCTCGTCCCAAGTGGTGGGAAGTCGGCGCAGGAAGTCAAGCTCCAGTCCTGACAGCTCCTGCAAGTTGTTGGGCTGCATGGCCACGCACTGCACGGCAGTCTGGTTGGTGAAGGCAGTTGCTATCTCGAACACGTCGGTGGTCTGACGCAGGTGGCGGCTCTTGTTGTCGCGGCTCATGTATTTGCTCATGATTACGCCGCCCCAGTCCATTGAAGCCACGGCATTGCGGCAGAAGGGATGCATAGTGAGCTGGAAAGGCTCCTGCAGGGCATGATAGTCGGAGAAGTAGACGTTCTCTGAGGCCAGTACTGCTTCGGATGCCACAAAGTTGGGATACATGCGTTCCCAGCCGCGTGGCAGGGTGCAGCCGTGGAAGATGACCTGAAGGCCGTAGCGGTTGGCATCGTAGAGAATGTCTTCATAGAGCTTCATCGTCTCTTGTTTGTCGCCAGCAAAGAAGTCCACCTTGATGCCCTTCACTCCGATGCTCTTCAGCCAAGCCATCTCCTTGTCGCGTGAGATGTTGGTGTCCATGCTGTTGCGAGGTGTCTGCGGAGCATCGTTCCAGTGGCCGTTGGAATTGTACCACAGCATGAGGCTGACACCTTTGCTCTGGGCATACTTGGACAGGTCTGCCATCCGTTCACGTCCGATGTTGCTGTCCCACCAGTTGTCTATCAGGCATAACTCATAGCCCATGGCAGCTGCCAGGTCGATGAACTGCACCTGATCGTCGTAGTTGATGGAGTTGTCCTGCCAAATGAGCCAGCTCCAAGTGTAGCGTCCCGACGCATAGTCTTGCGTGGGAGTATAGAGCGGGCGCACCACGTCGTAAGGGATGGTCGTCTCGACGATGGGCTTGAGTGACGTGCCGATGGTGATGGTACGCCAGGGTGTCACACCGGGCAGTGCGATAGAGACAGTGGCACTGCCAAAGCCGTTGTTCTCGCCTTGTTGTGGATAGGCTATGGCGTAGCCGGTGCTCTCGTGATAGTCGCTTAGGTGTGAGGCACAGAACTGACTTGATACGCCCGTTTCGGAAATCAAGATCCATAGGGCAGATCCTGTGTTCGGATTATCTGTTTTTGGGGTGGATGAGAGGGGTGTCTTGAACAGACACGGGAAGGTGTAGCCCTGTCCGTATTGCGACTTGTCTGTCATGGGTGCATCGGGCTTGTATTCCTCCTCATAGCTGGGCTTGGTACGCTCCCATCCTTTCATGGGGTCTATCTGCGGACATAGAAACGATTTCGTCTCAGCAGGCAGTCTGAACGCTGTGGTCTCTTCAGTGATGACGGCACACTTAGGCTGGTCGTTCTTCTGTCGGGGAATGAGGTAGCGGAAGGCCACGTCGTTGTTCTTTACGAAAAACTCTACGCTCATGTGCTGTCTTCTGCTGTTCTGGAAATCGACGGTGAGCGTTGTTGCCTCGTAGTGGATGGCAGACTGTTTGACCTGTCGCATGCTGTAGGTGTCTTGGGCCTGTCCTTCCTTGCAGTCGGCAATGCTGAGACCACGGCTGAAGTCGCCGAAATCGGCTTTGAAGCCCAGGGCCGATGGTTGCACGACGGTTAGCCCGTTGAGTTTTATGGAATAGGTGGCGAGTCCGCCTTCATCACTGACGGTTAAGCTGAGCTGCCCGTCGGGTGAGACGATGGTCGTCTCGTTTGCCACAGCCATCAAGGGCAGTGCGGCGATAAGTAGTGTTAGTAATTTTTTCATTACGCAAGATAATGGTAGAAATTAGTATGTTATTTTAAATAATCGGTGTTGTCCGGACCTATGTAGTAGCCAGCCTCTGAAGGCTGGTTGTAGCCTACGTTCTGTGTGGCTACGGAGATGCGGTAGGGGATGTCCTGCATCAGGCAGTTGATGCGATAGTCGGTGGGGATGGTGGTGACATAGATGCGAAGCTCTGTCGACTCACGGTTGCGCACAATGACCTCCTCACGCCAGTCGCCAAGAATGTCGGCTGAGAGACAGGGGTTCGATTTCGATCCGTTGTTGAACACTCCGTCGAACTGTTCCACCTTGTCAATACTTTTTGCTGTCCAGTTGTATTTCCATACCGCCTCATGGTCGAGCAGTTCGCGCAACAGGTCGCCGTCCCACCAGATGCCGAAGTTCACGGGGAGATATTTTCCGTTGATGACCAGCGCGTTGTCGTGCTGCGGATCGTCAGGGTCCTTAGCCGTGGAGACCATGTCACCCTTCATGCTGCGTATGCCATGACTGTCGGTAGACCACATCTCAACGTCCGGATTGGTCGGGTCTATGTCGGCTGCCATAGCCCGGCCTACGTCGGTGCGGCTCTTGATTTGGAACACCACTTTGCCCGTCTTCGCGTCGCGTAGGTCGCTGCCGTCTCGCTTGTTCTCATGGCAGTCCCAGATGTAGAGGTGGTTGTTCTTCGACGATGCAATGAGGTGCAGCGCATCGCCATGTCCGAAGCCGGTGTTGTAGAGTCCTCGGCCGTCGTGGTCGACGGCCATGGAACCGTAGGTTATCTCGTCCAGCCCGTCGCCATCCACGTCGGCAATGCGCAGGTTGTGGTTGCCCTGTCCGGCGTATGTCTTCCATTGCGGTTCGTCGGTGTCGAATGTCCAGCGGTTCTTCAGCTCCTTGCCGTCCCAGTCCCATGCAGCAATCACGGTTCGCGTGTAATAGCCCCGGCAGAAGATGCCACTGGCCACGCGCTTGGCGTTCTTTTCGTTTCCTAAGTAGCCAACGCCGGCGAGGTAGCGTTCGCTTCGGTTGCCGCGGCTGTCGCCCCATGCTTGTGCCTCGCCTATCTGCGGAATATAGGGCTTTGAGTCGAGTGCGTGTCCTGTCAGTCCGTCGAACACGGTGATGTATTCAGGTCCGCTGATGACATGTCCGCGACGGTTGCGCCAGTCGGCTGTTGAGTCGCCTATTGCCTGTCCTGTGCCGTCGATTGTGCCGTCGGCCGTCTTCACCATCAGTTCGGCGCGTCCGTCACCGTCGAAGTCATAGACCATGAACTGTGTGTAGTGAGCGCCGCTGCGGATGTTGCGGCCTAAGTTGATGCGCCAGAGCAGCTCGCCGTCAAGACGGTAGCAGTCGAGGAGGGTAGGACCAGTGTAGCCGTCGTGTGAATTGTCGCGTGCGTTTGAGGGTACCCACTTCAGGAATATTTCGTATTGCCCATCGCCGTCAACATCGCCAACGCTGGCATCATTGGCAGAGTAGGTGTATTGTCCGTTGTCTCTCCATTTGCGTCCGCCACGTCCCTGACGGGCATTGCCTTCCATGACAGGCACCTTTCCGCCCTCAGGCCGCTGGAGCTTCACAGAAAGATAGCCTATAGGGGCATCGGCGCAGAGGACAAACTGGCCGTCGGCCACGCCACCTTTCACTTCGTAGATGGCATCTTCGCCATGAAGAGGCTGCTCGTCAATGAAGAAGGAACCGCCTTTCGTCAGTGGCTGTGCATTCAGGCGGATGCCGTTTCTGAACACGTCGAAAGCCTCGTGCTTATGGTCATCACACAGAATACGCCAGTTGACGGCCACCTTGCCGTCGGCCTGTCTGACAGCTACTACACCGCGATCCAGCTGTTCGGTATGAGTCTTTTTGATGTTGTACTTTGGTTGCCCGTAGGTCAGTGTTGAAGCACAGAAAAGAAAAGTCAGTAGTCCAAGATACTTCATGAGGTAATCGTCTTATGGATTTTCCGCTACAAAGATAAGCAATTCTTTTTAAAAGTCTGTGAAAACTACTTTTTTTTTCTTTATCTTGCAGAAGAATAATAGAGTGGGAAAAGCAAAAATCCCACATCAGACCGAAGTCATCTGTGGGATTCATAATGAAAGGAGGAGTGGTACCTCCAGGAATCGAACCGGGGACACACGGATTTTCAGTCCGATGCTCTACCAACTGAGCTAAGGCACCATTTTTCTTCAGATCACTGCATT
>ODAI010912716.1_pt1 | contig 10541 bp, 6 predicted proteins | sample 1539321 | NCBI WGS metagenome assembly ODAI01 (sample SAMN02144231, study PRJEB22623) | gut metagenome | biome: sheep rumen | host: Ovis aries | place: New Zealand | reverse complement strand
CGAACGAGGGAAATCTTGAGAGGATTCCGAATCTTGTGGAAAGGGTTCTGTCCGAATGCAAAAAAAAGAATGTCGACGACGCTCCGAAAAAAAGGGGACGTCCGCAGAAACCAACACAGGAAGACATAATCAACCTTGCCATAAAAGCCTTCGACCGTGAGCTTTTCGATCTCTATGTCATAAAGAGCGCCTACAACGGAGGAAACATTGACTTCAACATCGCACGTCTGATTCGCGAGATGGTAAAGACGCTTTCAGGAATCCACAGCTACGACGCGCTTGGAATCATAGTGAACACGGACACACCGATGCAGTTCTACAGCAGGAACTACATGCTTGCGGACACCGAGATGGAAGATTTTATCTGCGTGTGCCAGACAGATTTTGCATCCAAGACCCTGCGGAAAGATTCAATCAACTGGCAGAAGTCCCCTATGCAGGAGCTGGACAACTCAATCTCACCGAACACAGGACGACTGAAAAATTACGAGGCTTTTCCAACTGAGTCCAAGGCTGATTCAGTCTTTACGATTCACGTCGCGAACACAAAGAGCGATGCAATCAGCGGAAGAACCAGAGAGAGACTGAATTTTCTTGTTTCCGTCTACTCGAAGATTGTGAACCACGCGATAAGCTACAACAAAATGGACCTTGCCGAAAAAAAGATGCACCGTGCGTTCAGTCACTTTCTTCCTCCGAAAATCATCAGTGAGATAATCAACGAGGAAGAAACGGCTACAAGCACAGTCGGAGAAAAAAGGGATGTCGCCGTCCTAATTTGTGACATCAGAAATTTCACTATGCTGAGTGAGCTCAACGCCGCAGAGGATGTAGTTGAATTTTTGAACCAATATTTCGCAATCATGTGCTCGATTATAAAAAAACACGGAGGCACGATTGACAAATTCATGGGAGACGCAATCATGGCGCTTTTTGGAGCTCCTGAATCCTATGAGGACAACGGAAACCGGGCAGCAAACGCCGCACTTGAGATGAGACGTGCATTGGGACAACTCAAGATTGATTTGAAGATGCCGAAAGGATATGTCTTTGACATCGGAACGGGAATCCATTATGGAACAACAATCGTGGGATCAATCGGAAGCGAGGAAAAAAAGGAATACACGGTAATCGGAGACAACGTGAACATCGCGTCAAGAATCGAGGGACTCACGAAGATTTACGGAACTCCAATCATCATCTCCGAATCCGTAAAAAGAGACCTGCACGACGGACAATACACAAGGCATCTGGACAACGTAAAGGTAAAGGGCAAATCAGTTTCTGTCGCAATCTACGAGCTTTCGTTTCCGGAGACATGCGAGAATCCAGATTTCATCGAGCTTTACGGAAAGGGAATGAATCAATACGTGATGGGAAATTTCCAGCTGGCCTCTGATTATTTTCTGAAGGCGACTGAAATCAAACCGACGGACAAAGCGGCGAAGATTCTTCTGGAAAGATGCAAGACATACGCGAAAGACAGACCAGAAAATTGGGACGGATCCTTTGCGCTGACAACAAAATAAGGGAGAATGATTATGGGAAAATATGGACGAAAAGAAAAGTCCCTGAGTTTTGATAAGGAAATATATCGTTCGACAATTGCGCCGAACCTGACTGGACTTCTGATTGCGGCGGTCTATGAGTTTTATTTCTCGGGCATGTCAACTTTTGACGGAGGAATAAAAAACGTGGTGCTCACCGAAGCCATTTTCTGCTTCTTCATTCTGATTGCGATTTTTGGCGTGGAAAGATTCACGGGACGGATGTTCACAAAAAACATTTCCGAAAAACTTGAGCACGTAGAGACCTTGAGCGAACAGGAGCGGACGATTCTCGCAAGGGAGCTTATGACACTGCCGCTTAAAATCTGCCTTCACACAATCTTCGTTTTCATCGCCATGATTTTCTGTGGCACGGCGTGTATCTGTTTTTTCATGCACAAGCCCTTCACTCTCATGCTCTACACTTTCATCCCGACTTTCTACGCAGCTTTGGACGCGGGAATCATGACGTACTGCTACGCCGAGGGAATCTGCTCGAAAAAGAATTTCGACCTGATAAAAAAAGGCATAAGCCCGTCGGACGTTCACAGAAGAAAAGTATACGGAATGCGGATGTACACGCGGGTTTTCTACCATGTGATTTTTCCAGCGATATTCATCAACCTCATCCAATGCGTCGCCCTCATCAAGCAGCATTTTCATCCGGTGGATACAAAAATTTTCTGCATCCATTTTCTAGTGCTTTTGATTTTCAGCGTGGCACAGGCAATTATGACCGCAAGTCTTTTTTACAGGCACATCGCGCATGACATCAAAAAAATAAACGACATACTTGAGAAAATCAACACGGGTTCAGAGAACAGGGACACTTATCTTCCCACGGATTTGGGAACGGAGATTTCATATACAATTTACATCATCAATGAAATCATCTCGTATTTAAAGAACATAACCGATGACGTGACGAAAACAAGCGACAGTCTCTTCAACTCAACGCAGGACCTCACAATCTCCGCGAAGGAAACTGCCGACAATGCAGCCATACAGGCGAAGAGCGTGAAGGATTGCGTGAACAGCATGAATTCAATGAAGGAAATGCTTTCGGAAATTCTCAGGAGCATAAAGGAAGTCTCGACAGCGGCGGAACAGACTTTGCAGAATGTACTTGAGGGCTCTCAACTTCTTAAACGAAACATCGGCAAGATTGATGAAATCACACGGGCGAACACGGAGACAATCACCGGCATAAAAAATCTGAGCGGCAACATAGACAACGTTTGGCTCATAATCAGCACGATTGACTCCATCGCGGAAAAAACAAGAATCATCGCTTTCAACGCAGAGATTGAGGCAACGACGGCGGGAGAGAGCGGAGAGAATTTCCACATCGTCGCGACTGAAATACGAAGGCTCGCCTCCACAATCACGGACTCCACAAAGGAAATCCGCAGCAGGATAATCGACATACAGCATGCATCGGACAACCTCATCATAAGCTCGGAAGGTGGTACGGAAAAAATCCGGGAGGGAAGCACACTCTTCGCGGGACTTGAGGAGAACTTCGATGAGCTTACGACATCCAGCAAAATCACGGCGGAAAGCGCGACCGACATTCAGGAAACGACATATTCACAGGATGCGACCTTCCTGCAAATCAGTGAGACTCTCAGACAGTTGAGTCAGGGATTCGATGACTTCAGCCAGTCCGCCAAAACAATCAGCGATTCATCGGAGAACCTTGAGACCACGGCATTCATCCTAAGCACGATACAGGGAAAAGGAGGAGAAAGATAAAATGAATTTCCTGAGAAAAATATTCACGCAGGGCAAATCGGAGTCTTTCAGCACGTTCGTTTACAGGACGCAGGTTCTCATCAACATTCCTCTAACTGCCTTCACATTCGCTTACATACTGATTGTCTGCCCGATATCACGCACGGCATTTTCCGGATCACTGAAGATTCTCGCACTCAGCTTTCTGGTCATCGAGGCATTTCTCTCTCCGATTTCAAATTATCTTATCAGCGGAAAAATGTCAGAGTCGATGGACAAATTCCAGAACGACACCACGACACCTTCAGAAAGATCCGAACTGTTGCGCTCACTTCTTCAGTATCCGTTCTCAAAATCAGTCTGTACGTTTCTCTATTTTGTCGTCACGGCAACATGTCTTTCTTGCTACCTGCATTTCGCTCAGGGCATGGACTGGTCATACACGATGATTTTTTTCTTCGCCGCCGTCCTCTCATCCTACTACGCTCTGATTGTTACGTACACAGTGCAGGAAATTTTCTGCTATCCGAAATCCATTCTGGTCGTCAGAAAAGGTCTCTCGCAGCACATCGGTCCTGAAAAAAGACATCTCGGTAAATCACTTACATTTCTTTTCATATCATACATCGTGCTTCCATTTTTGATTTGCGCGGCATTGAGTTTTCTGAATCTCCTTAGCTTCCAACTGAAGGCGGACAGTGAGATTACGAAAGGACTTAGCGGAATCCTGCATTTCACATTTGTCTCACTCTTCAATATTTTTTTCCTGGCCTTCTCGTCCATCATCTATTTCAGAAGAATAAAAAAATATTCCGTGACAATGCAAAAAGCACTGCTTTCCATAAAGAACTCCGGGGGCAAAAAATCAGCACTCATTCCGCTCGACCTCTCCACGGAAATTTCCTACACAATCTATCTTGTGAACCAGACGATAATGCTTTTTTCCTCAATCATTTCGCAGGCAGGCTCAACAAACGAGGACATAAAGGTTGCGACACAAAATCTCTCGTCCATCGCTGAGGAGACAGCCGCGACCGCCATTGAGCAGACAGCCGCCGTAAAGGAAATCATCGCGACCATGGAAAGTGCGGACAAACTCTCGAAATCAATCGGTAAAAAAATAATCGAAGTGAACAACGTGGCCGCAAAGACATCGGAGAAAATTGATTTTGACAAAGAATCCCTGAAGCAGAACCTTGAGAAGATGAGGGAAATCACGGAGTCAAACCAGACATCCATTTTGGGAATGCAGAGCCTCACGGGAAAAATCAAGAGCATCTGGGAGATTGTGAATCTCATTGACGGAGTTGCGGACCAGACCAAAATCATCGCGTTCAATGCAGAGCTTGAGGCGGAGAGCATTCAGGACGGAAAGGATAAATTCAAAAATGTTGCGAGGGACATAAGAACTCTTGCTGACAACGTAATCCAGCTCACAAAAGAAATCCGCGCGCAGATTCTAAAAATCCAGGATTCAAGCAACGCGCTCATCCACAAGGGACAGGACTGCACCGACAAGATAAAGGAAGGAAATGAGCTCACGGTGGAACTTGAGGATAAATTCCATCTCATCAAAGACTATGCGTTCCAGGCGGAGACTGCATCCGAAAAAATACAGTCCGTCATCAACGCTCAGTCCGAATATTTTTCAGGCATCCTGCAGAAACTTTTGCAGATAAGCTCCGGTGTGGAGAAGTTCAACGGCTCAACAAGAACCATCGCCGAGACAGTTCACAACCTGCGTCTTGACTCCGAACATCTGAGCAAGATAAAATTCCGCGAGGAAAATCAGGATGAAAAGACCTTAGCAGAAAACAGCGTAAACAGCGTAAACAGCGGAAAGGAAACGAATTAATTGGAGAACAAAATGGAAGAGAAAAAACAGAAAAAACTTAGCCGAAGGATTACGGATAAAATCGTCATACCGAATGTCATTTCAGGATTCATTCTTTTCATATATTCGCTTGTGGCCACACAGATTCCGCTGAACATCGTTCTTCCCGCAATCAAGTATGTCGTGCTGATTGTTCTGGGACTTCAGTTCACGCTTGGATTGCTCGCAGGTTTCACATCATACGCAAAGGCTGACATGGCACTGAATGATTTCAACACACACTCCATGGATGACAATGAAAAAATCTCCGTGCTCAAGGAAGTCTCTTCGGTACCGCTAAAATGCGCAGCCCTCACGATGATTTTCTTTACGGCAGGCTCCATGATTCTTTCGGCGATTTACCAGTTCTCGCTCAAACTTCCGGGCAACATAATCCTCCTCTCTTTTTTAGAGTGTCTTTACGGAGCATACATGAGCACGCTTGAGGGATACATGCTTTGCCGGCTTTTCTGTCAGGACGATATCTACAAGATTGTTCGCTCGCTGTCCGGTAAAAAGGAAATCATGAAGAAAAAGGTTTTTGGAATCAGCGGAAACGCTCAGTTCGTCGCATTCATCTGCATTCCGATTGTCTTCACAAGTCTCATCGCAATCTACGCGCTTGTCACGGCTTACCCGGAGAACCTTGGAGACGCAATGATTAGCGTTCCCGGATTGGGACTCAGGAGGATGTTCTGCACGACAGGATTGAATTTTCTGACGGTCGCAATCACCACGCTCATGTATTACGCCATGCTTGAGCGCAACAACAATAAGATGAGGACAGCACTTGAGGATATGGAAAAACAGGACCTTACATCCCTTGATCTTTTGGACACCGACCTCACCGACGGAAGCACGTTCAGCCATTATCTTGTGAATCAGACGCTGCTCTATTTCAAGAACATACTTTCAAATTCTATCAGCATCGGAATGAACGTGAACACATCTGCAAAGCTTCTTTTGGACATCGCGAATCAGTCGCAGGCAACGGCAATGGAGCAGTCCACCGGAACAAGCGAGATTGTTTCCACCATGGAAGACGCGGACAGTCTTTCAAAAAAGATTGAGCTGAAAATTTCCGACGTGAATGAGGTCGCATCAAAAACCGCGGAGAACGTGCAGAACGGAACACAGCTTCTCATAGACAACCTTGTGAAGATGGTGGAGATTGCAAGGGCAAATGAAGCTACGACAAAGGGAATCCGGGAGGTAAGCGAGCAGATAAACAACATCTGGGACATCGTTACCATAATCAACTCTGTGGCAGACCAGACGAAAATCATCGCGTTCAATGCGGAACTTGAATCCACGACAGTTAGGGAGAACGGACGCAACTTCAGGAATGTCTCCAATGAGATTCGCCGTCTTGCAAACGGAACAATGGACAGCACGAAAGAAATCAAGGAGAGAATCAAGGAAATCCAGGACGCATCCTATCATCTCCTTCAGTCATCACAAAACTGTACGACGCAAATCAATCACGGAATGGACCTCATCAGGATTCTTGAGAGCAACTTCTCGCACATCAGCTCATCGGCGACAAAAAACGCTGAGTCCGCTGAGGAAATAAAGAACAGAAACGGAGAGGAATCGGAGGCTTTCGGTCAGATTGTCTCCACGCTCCATCAGGTGAGTCACAGCATAGAAAATTTCTCTGAATCCACGGAGTCAATCATAGGAACCGCAAGGAATCTTGAGTCAAACGCAAACAGGCTGTCAGGTCTGAAAGAGATTGAAACGGTCACTGAAAAATTCTAGGGACATTTTCAAACGGAAAAACAAGTTGTGAGGGCGAATGAAAAAGCCTTCAGGAGAAAATATGAACACTGAAAATACAAAGACAAACCAGACTGAAACTAAGGACGAGACACTTGGCGGGGAAAATTCTGTCATACAAAATTTCCATGACGAGATTATAAGGACAACTCTTTTTCCGGACATACTTTCGGCAATCATTCTTTTTGCCTGCATAAGCGTGACATGCCTTCTCTCCCCCATGCAGATTCTTTGGAGCTCACTTGTCGCAATTCCGGTCCTGGTAATCTCAAAGCTGCTTTTCTCACCTTTGGTCAACAGGCTCATCTCATCAGAGATAAACGAGCGGCTCATCACATGGCAAAACGGGGACATGAAAAGCTCAGGTGACAGGACGGCCCTTTTCGAGGACCTGATGGCATTTCCGAAAATCAAGGCGATAGAAACCATAATCTTCATTCTCGCGTCCCACAGTTTTATATGCATCTCCATGCACCTGATTCCGGCAATCGGTCTCTCGTGGATATCGACAGCACACGCTTTTCTGGTAGGATTGTTCCAATGCTACATGACCGCCGCCATCGCATACTCAAAGACAATGCGCATTTGCGAGGGATATGCGGAATCACTTGAAGTGCAGGGACTCGACAACAGATACATAAGAAAAAAGAAACTCTTCGGAATGGGAATGCTCCTGAAAACAATTTTCCTTATTCTTGTCCCGGCAGTCATTGCGAACATAATTTACTGTGCCATTCTTGTTCAGGGAAACAGTGAGGTCAACTCGATGATTCCAAGTTTCAGACAACAGCTTCTCAGAATCAGCTTCATGGTCGTCACTACAATCCCGACCAGCCTTTACGTATGCTTCATCTATTACAGGCACATTTTCGAAAGCAACGAAAAACTCTCAAGCACGATGACAAAAATTTTCACGGAGGGTGAGATCGGAACAAGGGCAAGGACAGCCATCGACGACAAGATGCAGTACAACATCTATCTTTTGAACGGCATAGTCGAGCGCTTCCAAAGAATGTTTTCCACAACGAGCAAAATCGGAATGAACATCAGGGAGACAAGCAACAGTCTTTCCGTCACGGCTAAGGAGCTTTCATCGGCTTCCCTTGCACAGAGCGCATCAATCAAGGAAATCCTTGCAACGATGGAGGACTCGAATTCACTTTCCCAGAGCATTTCGAAAAACATAGACGACGTTACATCGGGCGTGGAGGGAACTGTTCAGGACGTAAGCTCAAGCATAGACGTTCTTTCAGAAATCATCGAGCAGATGAAACAGATTGACTCGGCGAACAAATCAATCATGAGCGTGATGAAGCAACTCGGAAATCAGATTGAGAACATCGGGGATGTGGTTGCAATCATCAACGACATCGCGGACCAGACAAGAATCATCGCTTTCAACGCCGAGCTTGAGGCCGTGAGCGCGGGGGATGAGGGACACAATTTCCACATTGTCGCTACGGAAATCAGACGGCTTGCGAACAGTACGATGAACAGCATCCATGAAATCAACCAGTACATACAGAACATCCAGACTTCTTTCACCAACCTGATTAAATCATCAGAGACCGGAACAGAGTGCATTGAGGAGGAGACAGTTCTCGCGCAGGAACTTGAGGCACAGTTCTCGGTGATAAAAGATCTCGCGGATGTCACCTCGCACAAGACAAACGAAATCTCGCAGATAATCGAGCAGCAAACTCAGTCCTTCAACCAGATTGTGATTACCGTGCGTCAGATTTCAAGCGGCATAGAAAGTTTCGCATCCCTCACCCAGTCAATCAGCAAGGCGGCAATGGAGATGCAGTCGGTAACGGCAAAGCTTTCCACCCTGCAAAAAGATTCACTGAACGTTTAGTCGGCTCCAAGATTGAGTTTCAGAGGCCACTGTCATTCCCGTGCAAGCGACGCGGGAATCTCAACATTTCATCTCAACTTTTTATCTCAACGGAGTGCGCGTCTCAGCAAGTGTCAAAAGTATGTTCGACATGATTCTGCAGCTCACGTCGGTAAGGGATGAGGCGTTGTCATTTTCTGTGTGAAAGAGTCTCCATGTTGCGGGAAGCCGGGATTTATATCCATACTCGGGACTTGTGCTCTCGGCTCTTTTTTGCTTGGAAGATTCCCTGTTCAGAACCGCAGATTCCAAATCCTTGTCACGAAGAAGCTCCCTCGCATAATGCGATGCCTCGTCAGCCGGAAGCATTGTGATTGCGACAGCAGGAATTCCACATGCCAAAAATGACGCGTTGTCACTGTAAGGAACCGGAAGCATCATCCATCTGCCCGGACAAGAGCGACGGAGCAAATCCTGAGTTCTTTCAAAAAGGTCGTTGAAATTTTCAATGAAATGTTTCGGAGCTTTTTCAGGAATGGTCGTCCTTGAAAGAATGGGAACCTCGCCACGACCACAGCAGTCAAAAACATAAACGTCATCGCTCGTGATTCCAAGCCGTTTAAAAACATTCGCAATGCCGAAGGACCCCTGCTCGCTCACTCCGGTGTTCCAACCCAGCTCCTCGCCGTCGGTAAAATAAATGCGCACGTTATGGAAGCTTCTCATCGCATTCAGCTCAACGGCCCAGTTCATCAAAAGCCAGTCGGAGGAAGAATTGTCATTTGCCCCGGGACTTCCCTCCACACGGTCGTAATGAGCAATCACCGTCTTGATTTTAAACTGCGGATTGTAAAAATGCGGCGCGAACTGAACCAGGATGTGATTTTTTCCATCGATTACGGTCCTGTGAGAATCGATTCCCCTCTCCTTGAGCCAGTTCTGTATGAAATCTGCGCGGGATGTGTCCTTTTTGATGTACTCCAGAAAATCTTCCGAATGAAAATCTACTTCCATACATTGATTATCGGCACAGAGCAAAAGGATTTTGAGGAAACGCTGATTAATCCAGACCAATGTCATTATCGAGCTGGATTTCTGTCATTATCGGGTTCGACCCGATAATCCCTTTGGATTGGGATTGCCGCGCCGGAGCACGACAATGACACAGAAAATGACACCATCCTATAAATCAGTGTCTTCCAAAGTCAATACTCATCCCTTCTGTCAGAATCAAACCTGCGCGGTCGTCTTCCACGGTCGTTCCTGAAGTCCCCACCAGAAGGTCGCCTCTCCCTCTTTTCCTCGGCCATGCTCACCCGGATTTTTCTTCCGTCAAGCTCCTTTCCATTTTGCGCGGCAATGGCTTTTTCGGCAGCTCCGTCATCAGAAAATTCAATAAAACCGAATCCCTTTGACTGCTGTGTGTCTCGGTCGATTATCAGATTTGCGGAAACAATCTCACCATAAGCGGAAAAGACGTTTTTAAGAGTATCTTCAGTGGTTGTGTAACTCAGGTTGCCGGCATAAATTCTTTTGGACATATTTCTTCCTTGGCCGAATAACGGCTTGTAGATTTCGGGCACTAAAACCAGACCCAATCAAATCTGATTCTAACCTTAAGATAAAAAACAGTCAAGGGGGAAATCTTTTCTTCCAGGCAGGAATTAAAGAGCATCTCGAAAATATGTCCAAAAACTCAAGTGGAAGAAGATAAAATCCTGAAAAATCATTCTAAATTCTTAAAAAATCGCTTTTATTTTCAGAGAAAATG
>ODAI013279753.1_pt1 | contig 10543 bp, 9 predicted proteins | sample 1539321 | NCBI WGS metagenome assembly ODAI01 (sample SAMN02144231, study PRJEB22623) | gut metagenome | biome: sheep rumen | host: Ovis aries | place: New Zealand | reverse complement strand
TTTTTTCTAACCCAATGGGTGAAAAATCGCAGGCTTTAAAAAGCCTGAATCCGTGTGGTTTTTCGCTCATTTTAAGCTATCAGCCTCACGGATTCAGGATATTTTTTTAACAATTTCAGCAATCGCATCGTTCTTATTCATGACAACCTCCGTAAACTTATGATATTGTGCTGTCCGTATTATCAGCCTCAGAAGACTTTAACTTCGCAAACATATTCTTGTCGGATAAAAGCTGATTGATGATACTTTGTGAAGTAATCCGTGTGTTGTTGTCTGTTCGGTATCTTGATATTCTTGCGACAATTTCCATGTCATGTGCAGATGACTGCTCATTTTCAGTTCCGTAATACTGGTTAAGGATAAGATAATTTTCAGGCATCTCAGCCGTTTCACGTTTCAGAATTTCAAGATATCTGCGTATTTTGGAGAGTTTATAATCTGATATATCAGCACCGGAAGAAACAAATACAAGTTTGTCAGAAGAAGTTATCAGCTCCCTCAGAACAGGACTGACAATAAAATCAGCATCAATTATGACATACCTGAAATCTGTATTGTTTCGCAAACAGTCAAGTATTACTTTGAGATTTTGTTCCGACATTGAAAGACAGTCCATTATATTGCTGTAACCCTTTATAAATGACAACTTTGCAATTTGCTGCTTTTTATCCTTCTGGATAACCGATTTAAGGAATTTTGCTACACCTTCATCTGTATATTTGGTTTTCAGGAAAGATATAATATCTGTAAGACCTTTTTTTCCGTCAGCGGCAAAAAACACATTATCAGAAGGTCTTTGTTCAAGATTGATCAGAAACACAAAGATATTTAAAAATCGTATCCTGACCGTTTATTATTTCGTTTGTATCGGAAATATAGGCAAAAGCAACATTCAAACCGTCAGGTTTGAGTTCTTTCGGTTTTAAATCATCAAAGTCTGCATCAAGCAGCATAACATCAAATGTATTTTCAGTCATCAAAGTTCTGACTTTTTCAGGACTGTTGCAATTTGATATCTGTATCTGAGTATATTTTTTACTCATATAATACTGAAAACGCTCTAAATAGTCTGTATCACAGGAAATAATAAGTAATTTCATTTTTATACACCCTGAATCTGAATTTTCATAAAAGACTTGATTTTATGAAACGACTATAAGGCTGCCTTCGGGTAGTTTTTTTGTTTTTTCTTAATTATACTGAAAAAGGCTTGCAAAATACATCAAATACAGTGCATAATTTCTTTAAAAAACTTTGAAATTTCTTTAAATTTCTCTGAAAAGTAAAAATATGGCAAAAGGAATTTAAAAATAAAAAAGACTCGGCATATAGCCGATCCAGTAATAAAGTATTGAGTTTTATTGCCGAACAGACAAACAATTTATCTTGTTTTTGGAAATGGTAAGATTAATAGGTAAAAATTTTGAAAAATAAGGCAGGGCGGAGTTTTCCTATTATATAGCTTCTTCATTACTAAGCCTTAGTCCGTTTCAGGAAAGCCCCGTATTCTCGGCAGGATAAAAGAAAGATCTTAACCACCTCAAATTTATCAGTTCGCTGTTATAACATCATAGCCAATTGGTATTCCGCCCGATGTACCGAAATAGAGTGAATCACCGTTTTGTGCTATTGTGTCAATTAAGTTCGGTACTCTGATTGTAGAGCCGTCACCCAGTGTATATGCATTTTCGTCCTTGATATAATCGTCCCACATCTGGAAAATGGTATCCTGTTTTGAAACAGATGAAGAACTGTAATTACCATTATCAACATAAGTGCCGAGCCATTCATTGATAGACTCTGTTTTGCCCAAGAGCATCAAATACCTGATGTTTTCACCGACATTGCTGCACATCTGGAAAAATTGCTTTGTAAAGCAGGAATTGCCGACAATTACTTCATAATCATTATAATATTTATCAAACGATTCCTGACTGTCAGCAACATAAGCGACCGTATAAGGCACCCACCAGACAATTCTTCTTTCACCTGCTATTGTTGTGCCGTAAGCTTTTGAATACTGATACCCATTCACAGCACAGGACAATTCCATGACCGTATCACCTGACTTATATTGTTTTCGTGCATTGGTATATTCCATTGACTCAATCGCACAAAGATATCCTGCATCAGTCTGGAACTTATAATCAGCCTCAGCCTGATATTCCGTATCCGCCTTCTGATAGATAAGCTGGTCATCGCTTTGTCCGAAATCCTTGATAAGAGAAGCGTTTTCGTAGGAACTCTGCACCGAATACTGAATATAAGTCGCAGCATCGAGATAATTGGAAAACGTTGCAAATTCCTCCAAATCCTGTCCGATTTTGCCCCATATCAGGTCTTGCAGGAAATTTCTCGGTGATTGCAGGCGAATCTGTGCTTTGCCGTCAGGACTTGTTAAAGTCACAATTTCAACACCGGGGTAAGCCAGACTGTAATTCATCCAGTAACTTTCTATTGAAGCTGTCCACCCCTCCGGAAGAAGTGTCTGAAATGCCACGATATTAGCGTATTGGTCATAAACGCCCACTCTGTTGTATAACTTTCCATCTGTGACAGGCTGCACGTTCTGACTGAACAATTCACGCTTCATCAGGCATAAGTCGAATACATCAAGCCTTTCGTCCTCGCAGAAATCTGCCGCCTTCCAGTTTTCAAGATTAGTGTCAGGTAGGGCAAGAAGCCACTTTTGCAGGAGTACCACATCTGAAATATTGAACGCTCCGTCACTGTTCACATCGCCTGTTACTGTGTCTGCCGCTGTTGTCTGCATAGCTGTCTGCCCTGAGAGCAGAGATACAAACATCACTGCCGAAATCAGAGCGGAGAATAATTTTTGCTGTTTCATGGTATTCGCCTCCTTTTATATACAATCAGGAAAATACATAATTTTAAATCTTTGGAATCATTATAACATAATATTTAATAAAAGTCAAGCGTTTATGTGGAAATTTTGCGGATTATTTGCATATTTTTTGTGAAGAATCATCAAATTTCGGGATACTGTTTCTACATTTCATCTGAAATATTGCTGATAGAGAAAGAATAAGTAAAATATACTATATGTATATCCAGAATTATCATGACATCATAATTTTCATTACTATATGAAAAAACTCTCCGCAGAGGTATTTTCTGCGGAGAGTTTTATTTTCATCTGAAAAAGAATTATTAAATTGGTCGTTTTTAAGTTTTATTCGTATGTTTATGCGTTTTCAAGAGCGGTTATCCTCGCCACAAGTTCATCATAACTCGGACGGTAAGGCACATAATTATGCGATATATCCCATGCGGTCTTTGAACATAACATCAGGTTCTGAAATGACAGGCTTTTTCCTGCGCTTGCTGTATAGCCGTTAGCAGGATATATGCCTATTTCGTCAAGTTCTCCTGAAAGTGAAATATTTGTGACAATGTTGTTTCCCCTGTTGATTTGTATAGTCTGAGTTGTGCCGTCAGCAAACTGTAATCTCAGACCACAAGTTGTAACAGTTGTATCATCTGATTCGAGACTCCCCGTGTACAGCACAACATCGCCCGATACTCCAATTATAGGAATTGAAACATATCTTGCTCCGTCGGGAGTTGTTGGTGCAGTAAAAGTTCCGCTGTTGACAGATGCAAGGTTTTTCTGTCCGCTGTCGATGAGTTTGGCAAGTGCGCTGTTATGTACGGAAACATCTGCGCCTGTATTGGAATTGTTGACATAGATTTTTCCGTCATAGTCAACTGCAAAAGCATTTGAACGGTTATTTGTGTCAGTTCCGTTACCTATAATAAAAGCATATTTTGAAACGGAATCGGGAGAATTATATTTACCCTGAACGTGCTGATACCGTCTCAGTGCCATTGTACCATATCCCTCAACATGGGAATAATCTCCCTGAGCAGTTGTTTCAGAGCCTTCACTGTGAGAAGAATTTCCGACCGCTGTTGTTTTGTATCCTTCGGAATGGGAATTATTTCCGACAGCATAAGTTTCATTGCCTTCGGCATGGGAATTAATTGCATTTGAAACGGTAGCATAGCCTTCGGCATGGGAATTATCATTATTTGCGGAAGTTCCGCTTCCCTCAGCGTGAGAGTAACTGCCTTTTGCAGTTGTACCGCTTCCCTCACTGTGCGAATAGATACCGATTGCCTTATTTGTCTGATAATCTCCGAAAATTTCAGCATTTACACCGACAGTATAAGTTCTTCCGTCAATAGTATAGGCAGTACCTCTCGGAACAGTTTTACCTGCATTGTAGACTTCTTCCGTGAGAGCGTTTGCGATTTTAGTTTTTTCGGCAGATGTAACAAACTTGTTATTCTGATTTGTGTCGCTTATCAGGTCTGAATTAAGTTTATTTGATGATGTAATTTCGGACTGTAATCCGTCAATCAAATCAGCAACGGAAAAATCAACAGTATTGCCATTTTTCAGCGTGAGAACGACTTTTTTTGTTGTATCATCATAACTTCCGCCAACTACCATTGTTTCAAGCGGAAGGTCAATTGTCTGAGGTGTTCCGAGAGTTTCGCCATTTTCGTTTTTCAAAGAACTACTCAGCACATAAGTGTGTGAATCAATAGCCATTAAAAGTGCTGTTGCATATGCCGATGTATCAATATCTCCGCCGCCTGAACCGCCGAAATTTGATGCTTTAAGAATGTCATAAAGTTCACTCATTATTGTTACCTCTTTTCTGAATAATCCATTCTCCTGAACTTGTCATGCCGTAGAAATTACCTGTCGAAATATCCCATGCAACTGAACCCTGATACAGAGTTCTTCCTGAAAAATAGTCAATTTCGGGAAGTTCTTCCGCACTGTCAACATCAATTTCCATACGCACAACGGACAGACTGTTTTCATATGCTATAAATTTTTCGTTTCTTATTGAAATCATTTTTAACTCCTTTCCGCACAGAAATTTCTCTGTACATAAATAACTTAAAATGGCAGTTTTTTCAATGCAAAACCATTGATTATTTTATGACTTTCAGAAATTTTATTCTTTTAACTTATTTATAAACGAATTGCAACTCACTCCCAATGGGGACGAAAAACAAAAAAGACTGACATTTATCTAATGTCAGTCTTTTTCTTTATATTCATCTGATGATATACAATTTTTCAGCTTGTCCTATCATTTTGTTTTTCCTTCGGCTATGTAGTAACTCTTTTTGATAAAAGTTTCATAATCGTTAAGAATTACAGTATCATCAAAAATGTCTCTGATCTTTGTTGAATAACGTATCAAGTCAGCATCATTTATTACTTCGCTGTAATATCTTGCGTAATCCTTTGAATCTTTGAACATATGAGAGGGACTTTTTTCTTTCAAGTTAAGAATAACGATAAGCGTTTTGTCAGGTGTGTGGAAGTATGCAGCAGGATCGTCCTTAGACAGTGCAAAGTACTTATCAAGATTGTGTTCGGTTAAAACATCATACTTTTGAAAGACTCCGCCATTCTTATAGTACGGAACTTTCTCGAAAATTATAAACACTTGGAAATATGGAATTGCATTTGAACGAATATTAGCTGTTTCACCAAGCATATTTTCAAAATAGTTATTGCTGTTCTGAGAGTAATTGCGCATAACAAATTTAATAGCATAGCCGGCTACCGGTTTTCCATGCTTGCTTACAGTGATATCAACATTCTTTGGATAATATCTGCCCTGAATACTTCCTTCCTTGTCATTACCGATTCCCTGTGATAAAACTGTATACTCAGAGCCAAAAAGTTCTTTGATATCCTTGGCTATATGTCCATGCAGAGTTTTAAGCTTTGCTGTACTTCTTGAGGTGTCAACGCTCAGATAAGTTCTGAATGATTCTCTTATTACTTCTAAAAACTGTTGATTGGTCAGCATACAAGAATTCCTCCATTATATGAATATTTGTAATCTAAATATGCCTTTACATCTTTTGACGAAAAGGTATAGTAACCTCCGCTTTTATATTTTCCCAATAACTCAATATATGACATAAATTCGTCTGTTTTAAGTGTTTCCATTATTTCCGTTATTGGAATTGTTTCGCTGATGATGTAAAGCCCGCCATAAACTCCTGTACCTTTTGGAGCTTCAGTAAACTTGAAATCCTCTTTTGAACGGAGCAAAGAATTTATTGCCAATTTATTTTTATATGTGTCACATATAGCCTGACTGCGCCCAAATGCATACCAATATTTATCAGCATCTTTTTCATTACTGCGCTTAGTTAATTTTGCTTTGTTGTCAGTCAGATATTGGTACATTTTTTCATCTTGACACAATACATCTTCTGAAATCAGATTTCCCTTTTCATCATAGGGATAAAAAATCCGGTGTCTGGTACCTTTTGAAGATTTGATTACGGGAATGATATATTTGGATTGGAAATTAAACGAGTTAATGAACACACTATCACAAAGTGTTGCATAACCGTTCTTAACATCAATATCACATTTACCAAAATTGGCAAGAATTTTATGCAGCATATGCAGTTTTTCTTTTTGTGCAAAGAAATAATTACTGCCAATTTGATAATCATCTGGTGTCAATGTTTCAACATAATATGGAATCAGTTTTTGTTCATCAAAACCATAATAATCAACTTTCCGATTATCTTTTCCCTTTTTTAGTATAGTAATTGCTGTATAGGTGGTTGCAGAAAAAGCCTGAAAATGTTTCAAATCCACAACAGTTTTCAGTAAATTTTCTTGTGTCAGATACTTTCTCATATACGCACCGGCAAGACTGTTAAAATATGAACTTGGTGTAATGTATCCGAGAGTTCCGTTAACATTCAGCATCGAAATGCCCAGTTCATAAAAAACAATAAAAAGGTCAGTCATTCCGTTTTGGGCAAATGAAAATTTCTTTATATCTTCAAATGTGTCTCCTAAGTTATGCACCCGCACATATGGCGGGTTTCCTAACACATAGTCCATTTTTCCCTCAAAAGTTTTAATGGTTAAAGAATTGCCGCAAAAGATGTCCCAATCAACATTATATATGCCGAATTTTTCTGCAATGCGATTAATATTGACAAGACATTTTTCCTGTTCTGTTTTATTGATTTCTATTCCATGTATGTAAGTGGATAAATCCGCCCGTATGCTTTCGTTACTATATCCTTGTTCAACAGCTTCTTTGCAATATCTTTGTACGATTTGACAGAGAAATGCTCCGTCACCGCAGCTATTGTCAATTGCGTGCTTTTTTAATATTTCAGAGCCATAATAGCCTGATAAATCAAGAATACTATTGACAATAAATTCAGGTGTATAAAAACGACCATGTTCTTTTTCAGTTGTAATGTCCTTATGCATTGTTTTCATTATTTTGACCTTCCTGTATTAATTATACATCACCACATTTTTACTGCTCGTAAAGTTTTTTGAGATATAAACATAAACACTCATAACTATATTATAACACAAACAAGATGAAAAGGCAATACCTAAATCTCATTTATTATGAGAGTCAAAATTGATGCTCATGCTACCTCCACAGCTATTATTTACGCAAAATCCGTCAACGAACAGTATGGCTGTGCCTTATCATCACTAAACGACCTTTCCTCAAAGGATACACAGTATTATGACAAGAAAGGAATGATAAGGCATCTTGAGAAGATAAGGCAACAGGCAGAAAATAACAGAATGTCTCCAAACAGCATTTTATTCATATATATTCCAAAAACCTTTTTTATTCAAGATTCTACGACAGACAGCATCTCAATTATGGATATGCCGGGAATAGAAAGCAGAAACCATAAGGAAGACATTCATGTTCAAAATTTGATGACAAAGTATATTCCTGTCTCGTCTGTATGTATCATCACCTGTCGTTCCAATGATATTCAGTCTCTCGAATCACTTGTACTGCCAAACCATTTAGAATGGAGCATAGGTTTATTTTAGTCATAACCCATGCATACAATGACGGCACAACAAAACAGTATTTTAGAATAAGTCCGTCAAAACGTACCTGCAATTTCTATGATTATGTAGTTGATGCGTATACACAGGAAATCCGGAAGATACTGGGTGCAAAAAATCAGACCGAAGTATATCCTGTAGATGTTGGAGATACACTTTCAAGACTTTGCAGCGAAGAAATCAAGAGAGATAGTGACAGAAAAGAAATAATAGAAACAAAAGACCATGTTTTAGCGAATCTGCGTAAATCAATTATAAGTCACAAAGGTGAAAGATTGAAATCAGCCTTGACAGATCTTGACGTTATCATCAAGCACTATGGCGAAGACGAGATTCAGCGTATTGATGAAGAAATATCTGATTTACGTTCTAAAATCATTGATAAGAATATATTGATAGACCGCACATCTAATGATATTGAAAAACTGAGTGGTGAAGATGGCGAACAAGATAAATTGCCATCTGAAATAAAAGAACTTGAAAGAATCTCGGAGCAATTTAATTCCCTTTTAGATTCATGCATCTCAGACCTTTCAAGTCAAACAAAACAATATATTTCAAACCACTCTCTTTTTAAGAGCAAAGGCAGTGACAAATATTTAAAAGATAAAGAAAAAGAGGTTCTCAGCTTTATAAGAGAAACGGTTTCGACTTCAGTAGAAGCGTACATTAAAAAGCTAAATAAGCTGATTGGAAAAGCGGAAATTGATATTACCCTTAATTCTGCTCAAATAGAAACAGAAGCGGATTCGTTTATTCTTGAAGAACAAGATAGTATTTATCCCCCTAAAAAAGGCATATTTTCAAAAAAAGAAAAAGTGTTCTTAGACAGCGTAGAAGCAATATGTGTTTCTATACAAGAAAGTATCAATAAACATTTAAACGGCTATGTGAATGATTGTGTTTCTGAAATTGGAAAACACATCAGTGAAAAAAGGCAACAGATAAATCGTATAAATTCATCTATAAAGCAAAAACAAGGCAGAATGCAGAATTACCGTTTGGAAATCAAATCATTAGAGAAGCAAATAGAAGAATTGAAAAGTTCCAAAGATACAATAGAGCAGAAAAAGGCACAGGATCAAAACACGCTTGCAACGTATTTGCAGTATGCTGAACGAGCCTATATCGAACAAAGAAATAATATTATTCAGCAAATAAATAAATCAAAAAGTGCTGATGATAAGCTACTGTTGATTTTATTCCTCGGAGTGTTGGATAAGGACTATCAAAAAGTAACAGGAGGTATTCATGAAAACAGCAATCAATACTCAATCTCACAATGAAATAAAAGATCTTCTTAATGAGTATATAGTATCTCCATTAAATATGGATATTTCTACAACATTGTTAAAAATGAGTACGGAGATTGAATCATTGGAAGAAAACACAAAAGCTGATATAAGTAAAATTTCCCCGTCTGTCAACGGAAATATCAGCAGACTTCAAAGACTGTTAGATACAAGTTTTCATTTTGATGACGATGAAGATGTGTTTGAAAATCTCAGTGATACGATAGAAAACAGTCAGGAAATAATTACAGATAAGATTGCTCAAAGCAACAGGGAATTAACTGATACTATTTCAGATATAAAAACTGTTGTCGAACAATTGAAAGTCGCTTTCAATGAAGCAGATAAGCAAATTAATGATTCAGCCAAGAAAAACAATCAGGAATTGAAAACAAGCATATCCAAACAATTTACAACAATTGAGGAATTGTTAAAAACACTTCAATCAGCATCTGACTCATCAACAGACCAGATCAAATCCGAAATTTCAAATATGCAAACCACGACTGCAAAAAGAATAAGTGAGCTATCCGAACAAATAAAAAAAGCCTTTGAGCAAGCTGAAAAGCAATCATCGGATATTCAAAGCTCTTTGACCGACAAATTGCAGGAAATAGAGAATCTGATAACTGAAAACAATGACGGATTAACAGAAAACTTAAACAACCAATTGCAAACTGTTTCGGATAACTATACAGAACAAAAAACAGCAATGAGTAACTATCATGAAGATGCTAAAGCAGCAATCAATTCAATGGAATCCCAGCAACATTCATTGATAGAACAAAAGTATAAAGCACTTTTTGCAATGTCTCTATCCTTTGGAATTGTAAATGCAGCAGGTCTTATTGCGATGATTGTATTATTTCTGACTAAATAATGTCTCCTCAATAACCACAAATCTCAAAGTCCGTCCATTTTTCATCATACCTGTTCTAAAACGTGATTTTTATAAATCAATTTTTCAATATGAACAAAATAAAAAACTTTTATTTTTTTAAATTTCAAGTAAATTTATGAAATACATTTCAAAAAATCCTATTTTTAATAGTCAAAAATGGATTTGATTATAAAATATAACTATAAATTTTATGTATTTTCTTCACACTCTGAGATTTAAGAACAAGTCTAATGATGTTCAGCAAGTCTTTTGTGGAGCGTCCCAGACGGCTGATGCTCTCGATGTAGAGAATGTCCCCCTCACGCACATAGTCCAGCATAGCTTTAAGCTGAGGGCGGTCTTTGTTCGCTCCCTAAATCTTCTCGGAGAAGATGCGGTCAACCTGATAGTCGCACATGATCTCCTGCTGTCTTGCTGTCTCCTGATGTTCTG
>ODAI011186987.1_pt1 | contig 10543 bp, 7 predicted proteins | sample 1539321 | NCBI WGS metagenome assembly ODAI01 (sample SAMN02144231, study PRJEB22623) | gut metagenome | biome: sheep rumen | host: Ovis aries | place: New Zealand | reverse complement strand
CGATGCCAACTATACGATAGAGACAACAACGGAGCGGCATCTTTTCATCGAACAGCCTAATGCCATACAGAGCGCATTAAAGATTGGAAACCTCAGCATTAGTCGCTTCCATCCTGACTATCAGCGTTTACGCGTATTGGTTGTCTTGTTGGGAGGCTATTTTGGCAGTCGGCTGATGAAGAATATCCGTGAAGATAAAGGTTATACTTACGGTATTGATGCGGGCTTGATACCAAACAGGGAAAACTCCGTGTTTATTATTACGACCGAAGCGGATAACCAATACATTCCTTCAGTCATTGATGAAACGTATAAGGAGATTGACCGACTGCAACAGGAAAAAGTATCTGAAAAAGAGTTAGATATGGTCAAGAATTATATGTTGGGTGATTTTTGTCGGTCGTATGAAGGACCGTTTTCTTTAGCGGATGCTTGGATCTATATAGAGACTGGACACTTGAGTCCTGATTTCTATGGGAAGGCCTTAGAAACAATTCGTACAGTAACGAGAGATGATATAATTTGTTTAGCGCAACGATATTTGTGTAAAGAAAACTTAATTGAGGTCGTTGCAGGTGAAAAAGTGTAACAATATAGAGTATTCATTGCATTTTAATTGTATATTTGAATGCAGAAACCGCTTTAACGGGTATATGAACTATTTAATGATGCAATTAAAATGAAAAAATATATACTAGTTATACTTTCTCTTTTCTTATGGGTTACCTTAACCGAAGCCCAAATCAAAATAGGTAACTACAAGTTCCCCGATGGTAGTGAATATACCGGTGAACTGAAAAGTAGGAAACCGAACGGAAAAGGAAAAACAGTCTTTAAAAATGGGGATGTTTACGAAGGAGAATACATAAAAGCTAAACGTCAGGGTGAAGGGACTTATACTTATCATGATGGCGAAAAATATGTAGGACAATGGGTCGATGACCAACAGCAAGGGAAAGGAATCTTTTATTTTAAAAACAATAACCGGTATGAAGGTGATTGGGAACAGGACTACCAACAGGGGCATGGCATTATGTATTATTACAATGGCGATGTCTATGATGGCGGTTGGTTGCAGGATCTTCGTAGTGGGAAAGGTACATACGTCTGGGAGGCTGGAGCCAAATATGAGGGTGATTGGCTGAAAGATAAGAAGAACGGGAAAGGTGTGATGACCTGGAATGATGGTTCTTCATATGATGGCGACTGGGTGAATGATATGCGTGAGGGAACGGGTACATTCATCTACCAGAATGGTGATAAGTATGTGGGCGACTGGAAAAACGACGTTCAAGAAGGACAAGGTATCTACTATTTCAGCTCGGGCGACCGTTATGAAGGAGGGTATATCCAAGGTGAACGAACAGGCAAAGGCATCTATTTCCATAAAAATGGTGATAAGTACGTTGGTGATTTTAAGAATGGGGAGCAGGATGGCTCAGGAACTTTTACCTGGTCGAGTGGTGCTTTTTATGAGGGACAGTGGTCGAAGAATCAACGTAACGGGAAAGGTCATTATATATGGGCCAACGGCGATGAATATAATGGCGAATGGAAAGATAATATGGCCGAGGGACAAGGTGAACTTCGGGAAAAGAAATCTGGAAATGTCTATACCGGACAGTTCCATCATGGCAAACCGGATGGAGAGGGTGTGATGGTCGATAAAAATGGCATTCGCTATAAAGGATCATTCAAGCAAGGTCGGAAAGACGGACCATTTGTCGAAACAGACAGGACAGGAAAAGTAGTCCGAAAAGGTATTTATCGTTTCGGCGTCTTGCAAGCTACCGATAAATAATTCTTTTTTTACTCTCGGATAGTTCGGGAGTATAGATTATTTTCGTATTTTTGCTCTCAAATGCATTGAGATAAAGCAATGAACACATCTTTTATCTTCCAGTTCCTGAAAAAACTGGCGGCCAACAATAACCGAGAGTGGTTTCTGGCAAATAAAGCAGATTATATGAAAGCAGAAGCAGAGTTTGACGCTTTGCTTTCAGCTGTCATCAACCGTATTACACTCTTCGATCCTTCAATTGCCGGTATCCAACCCAAGGACTGTAAGTATCGTATCTATAGAGACCTGAGGTTCACTCAGGATAAGACTCCTTATAAAACACATTTTGGTGGATTTATCAACGCACGGGGAAAGAAATCCTTGCATTGTGGATACTATATTCATCTGCAGCCAGAGGAAAGTCTGATAGCTGGAGGAGTATGGTGTCCCGATCCAAAAATGTTGAAGGCAATTCGCGAGTCGGTGTACGATAATATCGATGAGTACAGGAGTATCGTCGAGGATCCTTCCTTCAAACAGTTTTATCCAATGATCGGGCAAGACCACTTACGTACGGCACCGAAAGGATTTCCGAAGGATTTCCCCTATATAGATTATCTCAAACCAAAGGATTATACTTTCTTTGGACATGTCTCAGATATCTTTTTTGACCAGCCGGACTTTCTGGACAGGGCGGAGGAGATGTTTCGACAGATGAAACGTCTGAATGATTTCCTCGATTATACGATTGATGATTTTGAAGATTAATGAATGCGACTATGATAAAAAAGGAAGAAACTTCTAATTGGATGACCATCGCTAAGAACGATGAATGGCTTAGACCTTTTTCAGGTGCCATAGAAGGACGGCATCAGCATGCTGTTGATAAGGAACGCGAGTTAGTAGGTTTTCATGGGACCTTATCTGATTTTGCTACAGGCTATCTTTACTTTGGCTTACATCATGTTAATCCAGGTTGGGTTTTCCGTGAGTGGGCTCCAAATGCCAAAGCAATCTATTTGGTAGGCGATTTCAATAACTGGCAAGAAACTGAGAAGTATAAGCTGAATAAGTTAAAAGGGAAAGGTGGCGTATGGGAAATCTTCCTTGATGAAGAAGATATGCATCATACCGACCTTTATAAACTCAAAATCCATTGGGATGGAGGTGAAGGTGAACGGATCCCGGCGTGGGCTCGGAGAGTGGTGCAAGACGACAATACTAAGATATTCAGTGCTCAGGTATGGGAACCGGCCGAACGATATACGTTCCGGAGGAATGTATTCCGTGTTAACCGTGGACCGCTGATGATTTACGAGGCACATATCGGTATGGCGACAAATGAGGAAAAAGTTGGAACATACAATGAGTTCCGCGAGAATGTTCTTCCTCGTGTGAAAGCGGATGGCTATAATTGTATTCAGTTGATGGCTATTCAGGAACATCCGTATTATGGTAGTTTCGGCTATCATGTATCTAGTTTCTTTGCTCCATCTTCACGTTTCGGTACTCCTGAGGAATTGAAATTATTGATTGATACGGCTCACAAGATGGGTATCGGAGTTATCATGGATATTGTTCATTCGCATGCTGTGAAGAACGAAGTGGAAGGCTTAGGCAACTTTGCCGGCGATCCGAATCAATACTTTTATTCGGGCGAACGTAGAGAGCACCCTGCATGGGATTCTTTATGCTTCGATTATGGAAAGAATGAAGTATTGCACTTCCTGTTGTCGAACTGTAAATATTGGATGGAGGAATTCCATTTTGATGGTTTCCGCTTCGATGGCGTCACCTCCATGTTGTATTATGATCACGGTTTAGGGAAGGCTTTTACAGGCTATGCCGATTATTTCAACGGAAATGAGGATGACAACGCCATTTGTTATCTGATGTTGGCTAATAAACTGATTCATGAGGTAAATTCGAAGGCTGTTACCATTGCCGAAGAGGTGTCGGGCATGCCGGGCTTGGCTGCTCCATTTGCTGATGGAGGCTTTGGCTTCGACTATCGTATGGCGATGAATATTCCCGACTACTGGATCAAACTGATAAAAGAAAAGGTTGATGAGGATTGGCAACCCAGCAGCATGTTATGGGAATTGACCAACCGTCGTCAGGATGAAAAGACAATTTCGTATGCTGAGAGTCATGATCAGGCTCTGGTGGGTGATAAAACCATTATCTTCCGTTTGATTGATGCGGATATGTACTGGCATTTCCAGACGGGCGATGAGAATTATAACGTGAACCGTGGCATTGCCTTACACAAGATGATCCGTCTCTTGACGGCATCGACCATTAATGGTGGATACTTGAACTTCATGGGAAATGAGTTTGGACATCCGGAGTGGATCGATTTCCCGCGCGAAGGAAATGGTTGGTCGTATAAGTATGCTCGACGCCAATGGGATTTGGTTGACGATCCAAAACTGGACTATCATTACCTAGGTGATTTTGACAGGGATATGGTTCATCTCATAACGAGCATGGACGAGTTCCAAGATAGTAAGGTGGAAGAGTTGTGGCATAATGATGGTGATCAGGTGTTTGCTTTCCGTAGACGGAGCATGGTTTTTGTCTTTAACTTTAGTCCGACAAGGTCGTTCACCGACTACGGGTTCCTCGTTCCTTATGGAGAATATGAGGTGAAACTCAATACCGATTCTAAGAAATATGGTGGATTTGGTTTTGCTGATGACACGATTATTCATGCAACAACGCCTGGTCCGACCTACGATCGTGATAAAAAAGGTTGGTTAAAACTGTATATTCCTGCTCGGTCAGCAGTGGTATTAAGAAAAGTACGTAAGAAGAAGCAATGAACCAGAGCGAGTATTTATCTTATCAGAAGAGTGCGCGATGGGTGTCTATTGGATGCAGCGTGTTCTTTTTGACATTTAGTTTTATGTATCTGTATTTCCTTCAGGGCGACCTGATGGAAGCAACGCATTATTCGTTTGCACACGGTAAGACGTCGTATTCTCCTTTCTGGGGTGCCGTTCTCATTACGGGCGTGCTGTTTATTCTCCATAGAGGATTACAGGCCCTGTTGAGGCTGAAAGGAAGGTGGATAGCTGTGTCGTATTTCTTAATGATGCTCTTGTTGGGCGTGATGACCGATGTCGACCGGATGGCATTTCATGGAGGCGGAATTCCATCGTACTGGTGCTGGCTGTTGCCGTTGCTTATTATTGTCTATGTGTTGGCAGCTATCTGCTTACGGAAAATAGAAGAACAGTATCCATCAACCGATTTGTTGAATGTGTTGATAGTAAATGCTATCACATTCCTCTTACTCTGCCTGATGACGGTCCTCATCGGTAATACAGAAGTAAGATTCCACCATGAGCTGGCCGTTGAGCGGAACATCCTCAAGGGAAATAATGTGAAAGCATTGAAAATAGGGAAGAAGTCGCTCGAAACCAGTCGGACACTCTCCGTGTTACGGGCGAACGCGATGGCGCGTGAAGGATTGATGGGTGAAAAGCTCTTTGAATATATGCAACCTTATAATTCGGACGGACTGTTATTTAAATCTTCGACTCCTGAACGTGAGTTACTTCGGATGAATGCTGATAGTCTTTACCATTTCCTTCAGGCTGAGCCTAATGAGGGCGAACGTATCATGGATTTTCTGAAACGTATCTCAAAGAAAGACAGTGTACACACATCGGTGAAGGATTATTATCTGTGTGGACTCCTGCTCGATAAACGGGTAAATGAATTTACGAGAGAGGTAAAGAATCTGCTTCCCGATCAAGAACTTCCCCGTTATTATAAGGAAGCTTTAATCTGGCAGGAACATCAAGAACCAGGATTTGAAAGCGGCGTGAACGATTCAATTATGCGAAAGCATTTCGGTGAGTTTCTGAAAAAGCAGGAAGAACGATACGTATCCAAGGTCGTAGAAAAGAACAAAATGCGTGAAGTATTTGGTGATACTTTCTGGTGGTATGTTACTTATCGATAATAATTCAGTATTTGTTCGTTCAATTCCGTGCTTTTTACTATTTTTGCACGCAATTTCAAAAAAGAATCAAAAATAACAAGATAAAATGGCAGTTGAATTAAAAGGACTTACCAAGCGTAGTGAGAACTACTCGCAGTGGTATAATGAGTTGGTCGTGAAAGCAGACCTCGCTGAACAGTCAGCAGTGCGTGGATGTATGGTCATCAAACCTTATGGATACGCTATCTGGGAAAAGATGCAGCATGAATTGGATAGAATGTTTAAGGAAACAGGGCATGTGAATGCTTATTTCCCTTTATTAATCCCAAAATCTTATTTCACTCGTGAAGCTGAACATGTGGAAGGCTTCGCAAAGGAATGTGCAGTCGTTACTCACTATCGTCTGAAGAACGCAGAAGATGGTTCTGGCGTTATCGTTGACCCGGATGCTCGTCTGGAAGAAGAATACATCATTCGTCCGACTTCTGAAACAATTATCTGGAGTACATACAAGAATTGGATTAAGTCGTATCGTGATCTGCCAATCCTCTGTAACCAATGGGCAAATGTCATGCGTTGGGAGATGCGTACTCGTCTCTTCCTCCGTACGGCTGAGTTCTTGTGGCAGGAAGGTCATACTGCCCATGCTACCAGTGAGGAAGCTGAAGAGGAAGCAAAGACCATGCTGGGTGTTTATGGTAACTTCGCCGAGAACTATATGGCTGTGCCGGTTGTTCGTGGTGTGAAATCAGCCAACGAACGTTTTGCCGGTGCTCTGAACACCTATACCATCGAAGGGCTGATGCAGGATGGTAAGGCTTTGCAATGTGGTACATCTCACTTCTTGGGACAGAACTTTGCTAAGGCATTCGATGTTCAGTTCCTTGACAAGAACAATAAGTTGGATTATGTTTGGGCAACCTCTTGGGGTGTTTCTACTCGTTTGATGGGTGCTTTGATCATGACTCACTCCGATGATAACGGATTGGTTCTTCCTCCGAAATTAGCTCCTATTCAGGTCGTTATCGTTCCTATCTATAAGAATGAAGAGATGTTGAAGCAGATTGATGCTCGTGTTGACTCTATCGTGAAGAACTTACGTGCTATGGGTATCTCTGTGAAATATGACAATGCCGACAACCGTCGTCCAGGCTTCAAGTTTGCTGATTATGAGTTGAAGGGTGTTCCTGTTCGTCTGGTTTTAGGTGGAAGAGATCTTGAGAATGGTACGATTGAGGTAATGCGTCGTGATACACTCGAAAAAGAAACCTTGTCGCTCGATGGTATCGAGCAGAAGGTGAAGGAGATGTTGGACGATATTCAGGCCAATATCTATCAGAAAGCATTGAAGTTGCGTGAATCTCAGACTTATAAAGTAGATACTTGGGATGAGTTCAAGGAACAGATAGAGAAGGGTGGATTTATCCTGGCTCACTGGGACGGAACTACCGAGACTGAAGAGCGTATTAAGGAGGAAACAAAGGCAACGATTCGTTGTATCCCTCTCGAAGCAGATGAGGAAAGCTTACAACCTGGAAAATGTGTTTATTCCGGTAAGCCGTCAAATCGTCGTGTCCTCTTTGCAAGAGCATATTAAAAATAATTATATACAGTAATGCGGCTGCACTCTTTCGGTGCAGCCGCATTTTTTTGAAATAGACAACTATGCTTATTCTTGTACTACAGTTATTCCAGGATTATTATTATAGGATATTAGGTGTTGAGCAAAAACAGTTTCAGAATCTCCCCATGCTCTCAAATTAAAAAACATCCTTCACCTTCACCGTTTTTGTAATATGTTTATATTCAATCAATTGTAAAATTGAAAAAACAAAAAGTGTGAACCCTCATGGTTCACCAAGCCCAAAATCCGCAAAATAGGGTACATACTATTCTCATTTGCCCCAAATGCAGTATCGGAAATTGAAAAAAACAAAGAAAATAAAAATAATATTGAAAAATTTATTAACTTGCAATTCAAATATAAAACATGACATATCTTTTAAAGCTATAATATCATGAGAATCTTCAAGAATCTGTTACCTTTGTGCCTCCTCGCAGCATTGACAGCCTGCTCGGAAGATGCACTAGTGCCTCAGTCAGAGTTTGTTCCCACCGCAGAAGGCGGTTCTGTTGATTTGGTTAGCATGGTCGTTCCAGATATCGTGATGGATGATGCGACAACCCGTTCTCGACTTATTGATGATGGAACGGAGCTGAAGTTTGTCTGGCAGGAGAACGACGATATTGGCGTTGTACCTATGAGCGGTCGTCCACTCTCATTCGTTATACATGCTGAGAATGCGGGTAAGAACACGGCTTTGTTCGATGGTGGTGGATGGGCCTTAAAAACGAATGAAAAGTATGCAGCGTTCTTTCCGTTGGGCGCTAAGAATCAGAAGACTGACATAACGCGTATCGCTTATAGTTATATTGGTCAGACTCAAAGTAACTTTCCCAAGTATGACTTTCTTGTTACAGGTGCCGTTCAGCCGAAAGACGGGGCGGTGAAGTTCACGATGAAGCGCTTGTCTGCTATTCTAAAGATTCGAATCACCATGCCAGCTGAGAGCTACGGCCGTTATGGTACGTTGGTTGCTTCGAATGCAGTATTCGGCGTGGAAGGTACGTTAGACCTTTCTGGCAACGAGCCGATCGTGAATGCCAACTATTCGAAGATGATTCATACGCAGATTGCAGCCGACAAAACCTCTTCGAGTGAATGGATGTATGAAGTCATTATGATGATTCCTGCGACCGATCTTAGTGACGAATCGCTGATGTTCCGTATCATTTCTGATCAAGGTCAGTCATGGGAAGCACCGTTAACGGGTGCCAACTTCGAAGCAGGTAAGGCATATGTGCTCGAAGGAGTTGCGGGTGAAGCCAAGGTTAGAAACAAGAACTTGATACACGCATCAGTGGGCCAAACATCCCTTGTATTCGTAACGGATTCTGAAGGCAATCTATGTGTGAACCGTAGTCGGGCAGTCATAGATAAAGTAACCGAGATAGATGTTCAGGGTTTGGAGGATCCGACTGTTTGTGATGAGATTGGCTATTTCAGAAATCTGAAGACTTTAGATTGCTCTAATAACTTTGATACTCCTGTTGATAAGATGATAACTTCATTAGATGTTTCGCAAAATACGGCATTGACTTCTTTGGTTTGTGGCTACAATCAATTGACTTCTTTAGATTTTTCGAAGAATACAGCGTTGACATCATTGGATTGTGTCTGGAATCAATTGATTTCTTTGGATTTTTCAAGTAATACAGAATTGATATCGCTGAAATGTTTCGCCAATAACTTGAGCTCTTTAGATTTCTCGAACAATCATGCTTTGAATTATTTGCATTGTGGGGGAAACCCGATATTAACATTGGATGTATCAAATAATCCGCAATTGGAAGAGTTGTATGTCTTTCAAACGGGATTGTCTTCGATAGATTTATCAAGCAACTTAGCATTGAAAGTATTGAATACTAGTACCAACCGACGATTAACAACATTGGATGTGTCGAAGAATACGGCTTTGTCTGAGTTGTCTTGTAACACTAATAAGTTGTCTTACTTGGATTTATCAAATAATACAGCGCTGACGATCTTGGATTGTAGCAATAACATGCTTACGTCGTTGGATATGTCAAACAATATGGCATTGGTAAGATTGGAGTGTACTAAGAATCATTTAACCTCCTTGAATGTCTCGAATAATTCGGCAATGACTTATTTGGATTGTAGTAATAACCAGTTAACAACGATTACCGGTTTAAATAATTGTACTAATTTGAGAATTTTGAAATGCAGTGAAAATCTGTTTACCACTTTTTCTATTGCGATTTCTTCTTCCAGCTTTTCTAATTTGAAAGAAGTAGAGATACTCAATTGTAAGGATTTGGTGAACTTAGCTGTTTATTGTTCGGCATCACCATCTGTTTCTTCGTTGACAAAGCTTTGGATGGGTGGATGCACGGCATTGACAACCCTTAATTGCTATGGCAATAAGCTTACTTCTTTAGCAGTGTCCACATGTACGGCTTTGACTAGATTAAGATGTTTTAAAAACCAGTTGTCAGAATTGGATATTTCCAAGAATACAGCATTAACAATGGCAAATGTTCAGTGTGGTGGACAAACGACTTCATCAGGATCAGATCGAACAATAACACTCACCGTGAATGCAACTCAGTATGCGGATAAGGATAATTTAAGTTCAAGCAATAATTCCAACGTAACGGTTGTACAAGAATAATAAGAATAGAAATAAATTAGGAAATGGCTGCACCCAATGATGCAGCCATTTCCTATTGTGTAATTAAGATGTTGCGAAAGTTGGTTAATGGCTTTCAGTCCTTCAAACAAATATCATAAAAGAGCATGTCTAAAAACAATATTTATCCCTAAAGATTCGCTTGATTTGTGTTTTATTTCTACTTTTGCATATATATAGAAAGAATAAACGGAATTATAAAAATTATGAAGATAATATATATATATACGTAGGGCACTAATATTGTATGTGGGTTATTTTATAACATTTGGTGGCTTTGATGCAATCTTCCGAGAAATAAAACCACTAGAAGTATATGCAATCGACAGCCTTTTAGTCACTGCATTTGTATTGGTGTGTATTTATTTTGATGACAAAGGCTGGAATTCTTGGAAAAGAATAGGTAGTCTTTTCAGAAGAAAAAGCAATGAACAAAAGTAAATTCTAATATAATGAAGTGATATAATGGAAGATAAGAAGATAAAAATACATGTATTGAGAACAGGCGAAGTCAGGGTTTCGCCTTACCTACCTTTT
>ODAI013795175.1_pt1 | contig 10544 bp, 7 predicted proteins | sample 1539321 | NCBI WGS metagenome assembly ODAI01 (sample SAMN02144231, study PRJEB22623) | gut metagenome | biome: sheep rumen | host: Ovis aries | place: New Zealand | reverse complement strand
GTGGACTGGCAATGGCAGACTGCTTGATGTGGGATGCGGAGCAGGTGCTCTTACCATACGTTGTGCCAAGCGATTTCCACAGGCGGAGTGTACAGGCGTAGACTACTGGGGATTCAAGTGGGACTACAATCAAAGCATGTGCCGGCATAATGCAGAGGCAGAAAACGTAAATGAGAGAATCAAGTTCATGCACGGAGATGCCAATCATCTCGAATTTGAAGATGAGAGCTTTGATGCTATTGTAAGTAACTTCGTGTATCATGAGGTGAATGATGGAAGGAGCAAAGAGGAACTGTTGCGCGAGACATTACGTGTATTGAAGAAAGGAGGCTGTTTCGCGCTTCAGGATCTGTTCGGCCAAAAGTCGGTATATGGCGACTTCCAGCAGATTGTGGAACGTTTGGGAAAAGATGTGGTCTCCGAGATACACTATGCTGATTCGTGCAAGGAAATACCAATTCCTAAATGGATGCAGGTACCAGGAATGTTGACAGGAGTTGGCATCATATATGGGAAAAAGTGATGCCCGATAGTAAATGATTAACACAAGATCTTCCGCGAATGTTTCGAGAAATCTTAATTTGAGAACATACTACATGGAACGGATGGAAGATTTGTGTGTTTTAAGTTTCAGTTCAGGAATAATAAAAGTATGAAAAGAATGATTTCACTTTATGCAGCAATGCTGCTTACGCTAGTTTCTTATGCAGACGATGTGATGACGAAGCAGGCAGATGGAACGTATGTAGTAAACACCACAACACTCTGTCAGGCGCGTGGCTATCAATCAACCACTCCTGTGGAGGTCTATATCAAGTCGGGTAAGGTGGTGAAGGTCGTGCCGTTGAAGAATGGCGAGACTCCTGGCTATTTCAAGAGGGCGGCAAAGGGCTTGCTCGGTCTGTTTGAGGGACTGAAGGTTTCAAAGGCGCAGAAACTGACGGAGGTTGCAAAGGTTGACGGTTGCACGGGTGCAACGATGAGTACCAAGGCTCTCCAACAGAATATCAAGGCAGCGCTGGAGTATTATAAAAAGAAGAAATAAAAGTGAATACGAATAGTGAATAACGAATAGTGAATAATACTTAATACTGGTGGCCACCAGAACGGAAGCACGTTTGTGTGCAATCCTATTCGGCGATAGCAGTATTATTCACTATTCACTATTCGTTATTCGCTTAAGAAATAGCATTTATGCAGAAAATCATAACCCTATTAACTTGTATCGCGATTCTGGTGGCTATTGCCATACGCCGTGACATGCAGGTACTCGGACATAGTCTTGAACCGAAAGAGGAGGAAGAGGCGGCTGATACCATGACTTTTGCGGCTGATACGATGGTAGTACACACAGCGTTACTTGCCGATGATGTGTTCGGATATGCTGGAACGACACCGCTGGATATCTACATATTAAACGATACGGTTGTGAAGGTTGTTCCACTTGTTAATACCGAGACACCGGAGTTCTTTGCCGAGGCGGTCGGGATAGTGGACTCATGGAGAGGAAAGAAGGTGAGCGATGCCTATGCCCTGCACGTAGATGCGGTGAGCGGTGCCACTCTCTCGTCGAATGCGATAATGGAGAATGCGCGTCGTGGTTTTGCATACGCGTCGAAACATGAAGGGCAGAGTGGGGCGGTGGATGTTACGGTGAAGTTCGTGATGACATTGCTCGTGATACTCTTAGGTATGATATTGCCGATATTCTTCCGCACGAAGAAGATGCGCACCGCGATATTGGTGCTTGACGTCGTTGTCCTCGGACTATGGAGCGGTACTTTCATCAGTTATTCAATGCTTGTGGGAATAGCCTCTAACGGACTTCCTCTGACATCCGTAGCATCTCTTATACCTGTCATACTGCTCGTTGTAGCCTTTGTCTATCCGCTTTTTGGCAAAAAGGCTCACTATTGCACGCATATCTGTCCGTTTGGTGCGGCTCAGGAACTTGCTGGACGAATACCATGCAAGAATATAAGACTTGGTGCAAAAACAATCAAGATACTGACGAATTTCCGTAGGGTATTATGGTGGACTCTCACTCTGCTGATGCTTGCGGGCGTTTGTTTTGAGTGGATGGACTATGAGCTTTTCGTAGCCTTCGTATTTAGCTCAGCTGAGACTGTCATTATTGTCTTTGCTGTAGTAACATTAATCGTCTCAGTTTTCACGCCTCGTCCTTACTGCCGTTTCGTGTGTCCGACTGGATATCTGCTGAAATTGTCGTTACCGTTTCATAGGAAAAAATAGGATGGTTGATCGCTTTAAAAAGGCTGATACCTAATGTTTGGTATTTGCGTAAATGCTTTATCTGTAGCAAAATACAAAATTTTGATACCTAAAAACGAGTGCTGTAACAAGCACTCGTTTCTTGTTTTTACAATATCGTTAACCATATCTTGTGAGTGGATACTACCAAGTTGTGGGTATTTTCAAGGTTTGAGGGACTTTTTTACCTTGAAATATTTGGCGAGTTTTCAGAAAAGACGTAATTTTGCACTTGAAAATCAGAGACGTGCGCCAGCCTTTAATGGCTGACACGCACTATTTTATTCGCTGTGGCTCATCAAGCTACGCAAGTCATCGTGCGAGGATGCTTCGCACGTTACACTCGAAAAATCAAGGGATATAACCTTTGCTTACGCCGTTTCCTTATCAAGGAAACTCGAATCCGTCCATAGGGAGGAGCCGGAAGGCGATTGGGAAAGCAAAAGACTTTAGCCCTTTGACTTTTTCGACTTTCAAAAATTGTATTCAATGAAGATAGATAACAAATTACAGACTACGATGCTTGCAACATTCGTGGCAGTTGCAGCCCAGGCAGCACAGGGTGGCACAGGAGATGTAAACGACAGTTTGCAGGTGCAATCAAAAGAGGCTAAGCTGAAGGAAGTGACTATTACATCACGAAAGCCTGGTACGCTAAGGCTGAGCGGGGCAGAAAACGGGATAAGGATAACAGGCGCGGAACTGAAGAAAGCCGCTTGTTGCAATCTGGGTGAGAGTTTTTCCACTAACCCTTCTGTCGATGTGGCTTATGCGGATGCTGCCACAGGAGCAAAGCAGATTAAGTTACTCGGTCTGTCTGGAAGCTATGTGCAGATGATGGCTGACAATATCCCTGACTATCGCGGGCTTGCCGCTCCTTATTCCTTGGGATATGTTCCGGGTACATGGATGAGCGGCATACAGGTGAGCAAGGGAGCAAGTTCGGTGAAGAACGGATAGAGAGCATAACAGGACAGATAAACGTGGGATTCCTCGATTGCAAGGGCATAGACCGTGTTGATGCACAGCTGTATGCTAACAACGACCAGCGAATAGAGGCTAATGCCGATGCAAGCGTTCACCTTAGCGAAGGACTCTCCACCGGACTGTTGCTTCATTATGAAGACCGTCTGAAGAATATGGACGACAACGACGACGGTTTCATGGATGATCCCAACGTGCGGCAGTATAATCTGATGAACCGCTGGGCATATACCAGCAAACATTATCTCATGCATGCCATGCTCTCGGGATTGAAGGAAACGAGGAATGGCGGTCAGGTGTCGCACGGTAACCAACACCCAACACCCATCACCCATCACCTATCACCTTACCTCATCAGCACCGAGACCGACCGCTACGAGATGTATCTGAAAAATGCCTATCTGGTGGGTAATGATCACAACACCAACGTGGCACTCATGCTTCACGGCAGTTTCCACCGTCAGAATTCGGAATACGGCATAAAACGCTATGATGCTATTCAGCGTACGGCATACGCTTCCCTGATTCTTGAACACGACTTCGACGATATCCATTCCCTGTCAACTGGATTGAGCTTTGTTCGCGACTATTACAACCAACGGCTCGACGGGGTAGGCACCGTGAACTGCGGTACGGAATCGGAGAGCGTGAGCGGAGCATACGCCCAATACACGCTCAATCTCCACAAGAAACTGATAGCAATGGTAGGACTGAGAGCTGACATATCGTCGGAATTTGACGGTTTCGTAACACCGAGAACCCATATCAAGTGGGCACCCAACAAGAACATTGCCCTGAGAGTTTCGGCGGGCAAGGGCTACCGCAACAGTCACGTAATGGCTGAGAACAACTACCTGCTCACCTGCGGACGAACGCTTTATATTGATGGCAACCTGAAACAGGAAGAGGCATGGAACTATGGTGTATCAGGAATGCTACGATTCCCTGTCTTCGGACGCGGAGTAACGCTGAATGCCGAATACTACCGCACCCAGTTCGACAATCAGACCGTGATTGACTATGACAGTAATCCGAGTGTGATTTCCATACACAACCTGAACGGAGGAAAGAGCTATTCCAATACTTTTCAGGTGGATGCCACCTGCATGGTGTTCGAAGGCATGACCTTGACGGCAGCCTACCGACTAAACGATGTGAAGTGCACATACGGCAATGCCGGACTTCTCAGCAAGCCGCTCACGAGCAAATACAAAGGACTTGTCTCTGCAAGCTACAAGACACCGCTCGGCCTCTGGCAGTTTGATGCCACGCTTCAACTCAACGGTGGCGGTCGCATACCGGCACACTATGATTCAGGCATCCTTGTCGGGGAAAGCCGATTCCACTCCTATGAGCAGTTGCAGGCACAGATAACCCGTGAGTTCAGGCATTTCTCAGTCTATGTAGGTGCAGAGAACCTAACGGCATTCCGACAGAAGAATCCGCTGGTAAATGCAGAGAATCCGTGGGATGCAAGCTTCGACCCGACACTCGTCTGGGGACCGGTGAAAGGCCGTATGTTCTACGTAGGAGTGAGGATAAACTTTGAGAAGGTCGAGAAAATCATCTGCGATTAGATTTCGTGATTTTTTCTGAACAGAAAAGTACGGAATAGACAATAAAATATAAAAGACAATGAAAAAGACAATGTTAATGACAGCGATGGTGCTGGCGGCAATGTCAGTAGCAGCAAAGGACATCAAGAAACTGGTAGTCACCACAACACCTATCATGTATTGTGAGAACTGCGAGAACAAGGTGAAGAACGGTATGCGTTTCGTCAAGGGCGTGAAGAAAATCGAGACAAGCGTATCCGATCAGACGGTAACGATAACCTACGATGCCGACAAGAACAACGAGGAGAATATCATCAAGTCGTTTGGCAAGATTGGCTACAAGGCAGACAAGATAAATCCGAAGGAAAAGAAATAAAGCCAAACCAAGCTTTCCCCAACATTTATAATATCGGAGTATGTGACTTGGTGGCAGATAAGTAGAATCAACCTTTTATTTTTCAATCATATTTAGTAACCAAGCCTCCCCTTTTTGCGAAGAAAGGTATATCGCACCCCTCTTTCTTGGGGGGTAGGGGGGCTTTTTTAACCACATTTTTAGTCATTATGAAAAAAGTATTAGTAATGCTGGCAATGGTTGCCGCAGTTTCAGGAAACGCATTCGCACAGTCTTCAACTTGTAAGGTACGCCTTGAGCAGATGCACTGTGCCGGTTGTTCAGGTAAGGTAAAGAGTGCTCTCACAGCCGTTGACGGAGTAAAGGAAGTGAACACAGACCTTGAGAAGAGAATTGCAACAATCAGCTATGATGCGAGCAAGACCAACGAGAAGGCTCTTCTCAACTTGCTGAAGACAACAACAAAGTTCACCGAGGCCTATGCCTACAATCCAGACGAGGTTATCGAACGTAAGGCGGTTTACCGTGCCGGTCAGATGCGCTGCGGTGGTTGTGCCTCAAAGATAAAGAAGAGCATCGGCGAGGTTGCAGGTGTGCAGAATGTTGATGTTGATTTGGACAAGAAGCTCGTCACCATTCAGTACGATGCCAACAAGGTGAGCAAGAAGGAGATTGTTGACAACTTCAAGAAGGCTGGCTATTTTGTTACTGCTGGTTACACCAACGATGTGGTGAAGTATGCAAGCTACATGGTAGAGGCTGCTAAGGGTAAGGCAGCTCAGGATGCTATCGCAAAGATGAAGGATGTAAAGGGAATCCTTGATGTGAACATCAATCCTGAGAACGGTTATACAGCTATCAGCTATAACACCCGTGTCATTGCCGACGACTCTGCTCTCAGCAAGGCTATTGAGACTGTCGGCTACAAGCCACAGGCAAACTAAAGTGGCAGAAGTAAAGTAGGGGGTACTCCATCCCAGGAGGAGGGGGCCTTCCCTTCCCCCCCCTTCAAGGGGTGGAGTAGTTAGTATTTCAATTCAAGATAACTTTTTTATTTATATACGAGTCTTCCTAAAAGGGAAAGAAATATACGCTCTTTGAGTATAAAAACATCGTTCCTTTTAGGAAGGCTTGGTTAGGCTTCTTTTTATGGTATTTATGAATTATATCAACAGGCACCTGCCTGCTGTAAGGATTGTATTTGCCATAGTCCTGCTTGTAGTTTCGGCACAATATACCGCGGCACAGAATGTTAAGGGCTATGTATTGGATAAGAACGGTGACGGCATCATAGGTGCCACCGTCGTGGTAAGAGGAACTACCACAGGTCAGTCAACGGGAGTAGAGGGAGATTTCGAGTTTTCACTTCCGGAGAACATAAAATATCCTCTTTCAATCGATGTCTCATACATCGGATATGAGGGTAAAACAGTCATTGTGCGTAATGCCAATGAGGCTAAGAAGGAAATAGTAGTAACACTATATGAGGAAAAGAACCAGCTTAATGATGTCGTTGTCATAGGCTATGGCCATTCATCCAAGAAGAACCTTGTAGGCTCTGTTTCCAAGGTAGATGGTGATGATATTGTGATGCAGACAAAGGATGCGCCTCTCGTGGGAATGCAGGGCAAGGCAGCTGGTGTCTATATAGAACAGGCTTCTGGTATACCGGGGGCTGGCGCTTCTACTATCAATATCCGTGGTAAGAACTCTATCAATTCAGGTACAACCCCACTTTACATCATTGATGGCGTTCCATACAATGGTGCAAAAGAGAGTTCTGTAGGCTATTTAAAGACTGGTGCATTTGGTCTCCCTAATGCCCTTGCTCTTATCAACCCTAACGATATAGAGTCAATAGAGATTCTGAAGGATGCCGATGCTACAGCTATCTACGGAACACGTGGTGCCAACGGCGTTGTAATCATCACAACTAAGCAGGGAAAGGCAGGCAAGGTGAAGGTGGATGTGAGTCTAAGTGCCTCATACTCTAAGGTAACTAAGCGTCTCGATTTCCTCAACACCGAGGAATATCTCGACCTCAGACGCAAGGCAGTTCAGGCAGACCTTGACAGGGGTGATATCAAGGAGAGCGACCTTAACGAGAGAAAATATCCTGACCTCTATCTCTTCGACCAGAAGGCAGACTACAACTGGCAGGACAAGATGATTGGCAACACAGCTCCAGCCTACGATGCTAACGTCAATATTTCTGGTGGTAATCAGAATACCTCGTTCCTCGTAAGTGGCGGTTTGTATAGCGCCTCAACAACCATCATCAGCGAAGACAAATACCGCAGATGGAATGGTAAGGTTTCACTACAGCATCACACTCTCGATAAGCGTTTCAATATGAGCGGCTCTGTCTCACTCGTGGGACTTGATATGGATTCTGACGGAGCAGGCTCACTCTACAACAATTACAACACCGCTCCTAACACTCCTATGTTTGATGAGGAAGGCAATACGTACTACATTCCTGGGAATAGTGAATGGGAATCTCCACTTGCCACTCTCAATGCTATGGGCAAAAACCGCGCCTTCAATGTCGTGAGTGCTCTCGACCTGAGCTATAGCATCATCAAGAATCTCACGGTGAAGGTGAACATGGGTTATACATACAGCAACAGCAATACGCACTTGGAATACAAGCGTTACTACTATAATCCATATAAGAAGAATCAGACCAACATAGGTTATTTCGTTAACAGTAACACAAACTCTATCAACATAGAGCCACAAGTTTCTTATAAGCTCAGCATAGGTAAGGCGCATGCAAACCTGCTTGCCGGTGCTACTTTCTATCGTACAGCCGATCACAACCTTTATCTGCAAGAGCGTGAGTTCCCAAGCGATGCTTTCCTTGGAAATGCCTCTGCTGCCCCAACTATCAGCAGTCACCAGAATCCTTCACACGAGACTCGTACTGCATCAGTCTTCGGACGTATTCAGACAGATTGGGACAACCGTTACCTGCTCAATTTGGTGCTACGTCGTGACGGTTCATCACGCTTTGCCACTGATAATCAGTGGGGTACTTTCTACTCAGTAGGCGGTGCATGGATTTTTTCTGATGAGAAATTCATAAAGAATGCCATTGGCAGTTGGCTTACTCATGGTAAGCTGCGTTCAAGCTATGGTGTTACGGGTAATGACAAGATTGACGATTATTCGTACATGACGAAATACAGCACCTGCACACGTCCATACGAGGGTAACGTGGGTATCTTCGTGAATCAGTTGGGCAACGAAACCCTGAAGTGGGAGGAGACCAGTAAGTTCGACATCGGACTTGAACTTGGCTTTCTGACAGACCGCATAGTGTTCAATACCACATTCTACAACAACCGCAGTAGCAACCTCCTTGCTGACGAGTATCTGCCAAGCCAGAGCGGTTTTTCTTCAAGGAAAAGTAATCTGAATGCAGCTGTTGATAACAGAGGCTGGGAATTTGAACTCAACACCGTGAACATTAAGACGAATGATTTCTCATGGACACCAACTTCAACCTCTCCTTCCCAAAGAATAAACTTGTAAGATATGAGAACCTTGAGAGTAGTGGTGCACGTACAAAATACACCATAGGCAAGTCTATCAATCAGGTGCGTATGTATAAATACACTGGTGTGGATAACCAGACAGGCCTTCCTACCGTGGAGGATGTGAACGGTGATGGTAATATCAATTCTGACGATGACTACCAGTATCTCGGAACCAGAGACCCTAAGTTCTATGGTGGTTTCAACAACACGTTCACCTACCGCAACCTCTCGCTCGACGTGAATTTCTATTTCCGCAATCGTCAGTTCCAGTATGGCTACCTCTATTATTACTATAACCCGATTGGCTGGTCGAATAACGTGACTCACGAGATGGCAGAAAACTATTGGACCACTCCGGGACAGGATGCTAAATATCCGGCTCTTACCACTACGACAAAGAGCGAAGTGTATCAGAAATATTATTACCACCTCGGATATTCCGACTTTGCCTTCAGCTCAGGTTCATACATCCGTTTGCAGAACATCACTCTGTCGTATTCATGTCCTGAGAATATCACAGGCAAGCTTGGCATCAGCAGTTTGCGTGTATATCTCCAGGCAAAGAACCTAAAGACATGGACTAACTATGATTCCTACGACCCTGAAATCGGTCAAGGTGTGCCTTTGGCAAGGGAGATAGTCATGGGACTTAATATGTCGTTCTAAAAAAAGAAAACAATGAAAAAAAGATATTTTCTTCCACTCGCTTCTATAGCAATTTCTGTATTAGTATCCTGCAACGAAATCCTCGAGATAGACCCACCTACTGATGCTCTTATAGCAGAGGATGTGTATGGCAACGTAACAAACATAAAGACCGCATACACAGGACTGTACTCGTATCACATCCACCAGAATGCTACATATTATCAGACTATGGAACAGTATTTCCATTTCATGTCCGACGAATTGAAGTCTGATAATACTGCCAGCTACGGTACATATTTCGAGAATACCTATACCCCTAACATAAGCACTTATGGTGATATCTGGGCGAATCTCTATGCTTCTGTCTATAAGATGAATGATTTCATGGAGCACATAGAGGCTACTTCACTTCTCAATGAGGATAGCCAGAAAGAGTATCTAGCCGTGGCTAAATGGTTTAGGGCATACGACTATTTTCTTTTGTCCAACCTATACGGCGATGTGCCTCTCATCCTCAAAAGTTCTATCTCTGAGTCTAAGAAAGTTGGACGTACAAAGAAATCTGAGATTAACGAGGCTATCACCAGTGACCTTCTCTATGCCGAACAGGCTCTCGCCAACTCCGAAGATACAAAGAAGAACGTACGCACAAGACTAACCACAGGTGCTGCACAGGCATTGCTCGCCCGTCACTATCTCTATACAGAGCAGTGGCAGAACGCTGCCGACGTGGCTACAAAACTCATCGACGGCGGAGTATATTCTCTTGAGTCAGACGTGAACAAGGTATTCCTTTCATCAAGCAAGGAGATAATCTTTGGCTTTGACATGGACGGCTTGGGCGGAACAGGCACCTATCAGGGCTACACACGCACAGGCTGGCTCTTCATTCCTTCCTCTACGGCAAATGCCACATTCTATCTCACAGATGAACTTGCAGATGCCATTACGAGCGACACACTTGATGCACGCATTAACTGGCTAGGCTATCAGATAATAAGCGATAAAAAAAGATATTATCCTTACAAATACAAGAACAACACCAACGCTACGGCAGCTAACTACGAGCTTCAGGTGCAGTTCCGACTTGCCGAGCAGTATCTCATCCGTGCAGAGGCTCGTGCTCACCTCAATGACATAGAGGGCGCTCTGGCTGATATCAACGCTATCCGCTCACGTGCAAAAGTT
>ODAI011010599.1_pt1 | contig 10544 bp, 19 predicted proteins | sample 1539321 | NCBI WGS metagenome assembly ODAI01 (sample SAMN02144231, study PRJEB22623) | gut metagenome | biome: sheep rumen | host: Ovis aries | place: New Zealand | reverse complement strand
CGTAGCATGTTTAATCAAACAAATTTTAATGGTGATATTAGTAATTGGGATGTGAGAAATGTTTTACATATGAATGGAATGTTTTATAATTCTACTTTTAATCGTGATATTTCTAATTGGAATATATGCCCTGTTGCAGATACTGGTTAGATGTTTGATAGATGTGACATTATTAATGAATATAAACCAAAAAAATTGATAAAAGAATCATTTGAGTTTGATTCTATTGATAAAGGGAAGAAAACTATAAATGCATATGAAAAATTACCAATAATATTAGAAAAAGTAACAAAATATAAAGATCTTACAAAAGATGAATATTATATATTAACATCAATGGTTGGTGTTTATAAAGTAAAAAATACAGATAAACTTAAGTCCGTAATAAATTATTTTATTAAATAGTATGGTAATAACTGTATTCTTAACTGGATTGATGTTAGTAATATTACGGATATGAGTTACTTATTTTTCTAGTATAACTTTAATGGTGATATTAGCCAATGGAATGTCGGCAATGTTACTAATATGAAAGGAATGTTTAGCCATTCAGGATTTAATGGCGATATTTCTAATTGGAATGTCAGCAATGTTACTAATATGAAAGCAATGTTCTGGAGATCTAAATTTAATAGTGATATTTCTAATTGGAATGTTAGTAATGTTATGGATGCACAGGCAATGTTTATGGAAACAGAATTTAACCAAGATATTTCCAATTGGCATTTTAATGATAATGCTATTATAAGTGATATGTTTACGGCATGCCCGATAAAAAATGAATATAAACCGAAAATGATAAGAGTAAATGAAGGATTTGATTTTAGCTCTGTTAATAAACAAAAGAAACAAATTAATGTATATGATACAATATATCCTATAATTGAAAAAATTATTAATTGTAAAAAAATTAATAATATATCAGATGTTGAGTATAATCAATTAATTTCATATACAGGTATATATAAACCGCAAAATAAAAAGGAATTAAAAAATATAATCAATAAATTTGTTAATTATTTTGGTAATGAGTGTAATCTTAATTGGATAGATGTCAGCAGTATTACTAATATGTAGAGTTTATTTGAAAGTTCTGAATTTAATGGTGATATTAGCCAATGGGATGTCAGCAATGTTACTAATATGAAACGTATGTTTATGTGGAGTAATTTTAATGGAAATATTTCTAATTGGAATGTTAGTAATGTAAAAAATATGGAAAAGGTATTTTTTGCATCAGATTTTAATAGTGATATTTCTAATTGGAATGTTAGTAATGTAAAAAATATGTCTGGACTATTTGCAGGACGTAAAAATACAACACCAATAAACAGAAAATATTCAGTATTTAATAAAGATATAAGTAAATGGAATGTATCTAATGTTATTGATATGAGTGATATGTTTAATACTTCTAACTTTACTGGAGATATTTCTAGCTGGGATGTAAGTAATGTTACTAATATGAATGGAATGTTTGAAGTGTCTAAGTTTAATAGTGATATAAGTTAGTGGAATACAAGTAATGTTACTGATATGGGGAAAATGTTTCATAATTCTTTATTTGACGGTAATATTAGTAACTGGGATGTAAGTAATGTTACTGATATAAGTGATATGTTTCATAGATCTAAATTTAGTGGAGATATATCTAAATGGAATGTTAGTAATGTTACTGATATGTCTAGATTATTCTATTATAATAGTAATTTTAATGGTGATATTTCTAATTGGGATGTCAGTAATGTTACTAATATGTCATTATTATTTGCTAATTCTAAATTTAATGGTGATATTTCTAACTGGAATGTAAAGAATGTTACTGATATGTATCACATGTTTGAACACTCAGTTTTTAATCAAGATATTAGTAAATGGAAAATAAATCGCAAATGTAAATCGCAAATGAAATTATATGGAGATATATTTAATAGCTGCCCAATAAAAAATGAATATAAACCGAAAATGTTAAGAATAAATGAGGCATTTGATTTTAGTTCTATTAATGATACACGTTCAATAGGTGCATTAAAAACTATTGAGAAATTGCAGCATGAACAAGATTTTATAGATGTACCAAAAATAAAAGGACCAGAATTAACAAAACTTAAAGGATTTGTCGCAGGTATGTAGAAAACAGATCCAGAAATTCATTATACATATACTCAAGATAAAGATAATGTTAATGGGCGTATTTTAAAAATCTTTACAAATAATCATGTATTACATATGTTTGTAAAGAAATATTTAGCTCTTAAAAATTTCTTAGATGCTAAAGGAATAGAATTGAAAATTGTTCCTGTTTGTGATCAAGGAAAATTAAATATATGGTACACAGGTCAAACTGAGTAGGGTATTGCACCAAATGAATATCAGTTTGATTTAGATACAAATGCAAGTGTGTTGAAAGGATGGAAAATCAATAATATCATATTAGACGGATTTGTAGTTTCTTTCTGGAATACTTATGATAATGAAGGCGGACGCTCTGGTTAGCAACTTTATCAGTTAGCCCACAATTCACAGCATGTTTACTTATATAACTGCTCTTATTCTCCTAATAAGAACGAAATGAATAAACGTGTTGCAAATGTATTACATCATAAATTAAAGCACTTAAAGCATAGCACACTTCATTTAAAGGCTGCTATAGGTTCAATTAATAATGGTAAAGATGTAGATATATTGGCATTGAAATGGTTAGGAGAAGCATTTGATTTCAATAATTTAAAGAACACAAGTAAAACCGGTATATAGAGAGCTGTAGATACATATTTAGAAACAGCTTTTAAAACAGATATTATAGTAGCAAAAACAAATGCAATAAAGAAAGCAATAGAAGGATATGTAAAATCTATTCGACGTTATGATAATGAAGATAGTTTACATTTTGAATATACAGAAGATGATAATATATTAAAAATAAAAATGTTAAATCCAAATTAGGAAATATATTTTAACACAAGTCCATTAATAAGATTATCATCAAAAATGTTCAATTTAGGAAAGTCTCTTCCAAAAATAGAATTTGTCCTTTGGAAACGGGGAGCAAAGATATTAAATATACATTTGAATACAGGGTTAAGTATGGAAGATATTGCAACAAAAGGACATTCATTAACATACTATATAGAGCATGGATTATATATACTTGATTTAAAACATATTGCACTTAATAACCTTATATTAGACAGATTTGTATTAAATGATGAAGATATATCATATCTTTATGATTTAAATGTCAAACATATATATACGCCTAAAACAAGATATACTGGTGTAACAAAAATGATAAATTATAAGGAATTTATGAATTTCCCGCATATTTCGTTTACTAATAATTAGGGTAAAACACCTAAGGGATTATTCATGGATGAAATAGAACAAGTATCAAATTATGAATAAGAACATTAAACATATGGTAGAATCATTTGACTTTTCTTCTGCTGATAAGTAGAAGAAAAACATTAATGTATATGATGTATTAATGCCGGATAAAATAAGGGATATTGTAATAAAAATTATAAGTAAACCTTCATTAGGCATGAAGGATAAGAATTTCATTTCTTCTTTACCGGATGGAATTTATCAAACTGCAGATTATGAAATATAGAAATTAGTCAAAAAATGCATAAAGTTTTTTGGTAAAAACTGTGATCTTAATTGGATTGATACCGGTAATGTTACAGATATGAGCTTTCTGTTTTATAATACAAAATTCAATGGTGATATATCCAAGTGGGATGTGAGAAAAGTAATAAACATGGATGCAATGTTTGAATTTTCAGAATTCAATGGAGATATATCATAGTGGGATGTAAGTAATGTCAGACATATGGGCAGTATGTTTATGTATTCACAATTTAATGGAAATATTAATAATTGGAATATATCAAATGTATAGATAATGGATCATATGTTCTATCATGCAGTATTTAATAACAATATTAGTAATTGGGATGTCAGTCATGTTAGTGATATGAACCATATGTTTATGAGTTCTGTTTTTAATAAAGATATTTCTAATTGGAAAATAAGTAAAAATACTAATATAACAGGAATATTTTTTAATGCTTCTATTATAGATGCATATAAACCAAAGGCATATTTTGGAATATATGAAGGATTTGATTTTGATACTGTTAATAAAGAAAAGAAAGTTATTAATGCTTATGATTTATTAATAGAAGAGAGAATAAAAGCAACTGTTTACAGAATGCTTAATAAACCTACAATTGGAGTAAGAGACAAGAGATTAATACTATCTTTACCTAATGCAAGTTATAAAGCTACCGATGACAATATACATAAGTTAGTAAAGAAATGTATAAGATATTTTGGTAATGAATGTAATCTCAATTGGATTGATACCAGTGAAGTTACAGATATGAGCCGATTATTCTGGAAATCCGACTTCAATGGTGATATTAGTTAGTGGAATGTTAGTAATGTAGAAAATATGAGCAGTATGTTTTATCGTTCTGCTTTTAATGGAGATATTAGCATATGGGATGTTTCTAATGTCACTGATATGCTGGGCATGTTTGAATTCTCTGTATTTGATGGAGATATTAGCCAATGGGATGTTTCTAATGTTAGAAGTATGTTATCAATGTTCAATTGGGCAAAATTCAATGGTGATATTAGTAATTGGAATATAAGTAATGTTTGCACTATGCAAGCAATGTTCTATTATTCTAAATTTAATCGTAATATATCTAATTGGATTATAAGTGAAAATACTAATACAGAAATGATGTTTGATGGATGTGCTATTAATAATGAATATAAGCCAAAATGCTTACAATTAAATGAATCATTTGATTTTGATACCGTTAATAATTAGAAAAAGAACTTTAATGGATATGATATACTAATAGAGGATAAAATAAATGAAATTGTTTATAAAATGCTTAAATATAAAATTGGAGCACAAGATAAGCAATTTATTTTATCTTTACCACCAGCAAGTTATACAGTTACTGATGATAAAATACATAAGTTAGTAAGAAAATGTATAAAATTCTTTGGTAATGAATGTGACCTTAATTGGATTGATACAAGTGAAGTTACTAATATGAAAGAATTATTTTCTGAAATGAAAAAAGGCATTTCTGAAATGGAAAACTTTAATGGTGATATTAGTAAATGGGATGTATCCTATGTTACTGATATGAGTTTTATGTTCGCACGTTCTAAATTTAATGGTGATATTAGTAAATGGGATGTATCTAATGTTAAAAATATGTCTAGTATGTTTCATCATGCAAAATTCAATGGAGATATTAGTAAGTGGAATGTATCTAATGTTATAAGTACATCTGGTATGTTTAAAGGCTCTAAATTTAATTAGGATATATCTTCTTGGAATGTATCCAATGTTATTGATATGGGTTGGATGTTTATGGATTCAGATTTTAATTAGAATATATCTAATTGGAAACTTAATAAACAAGTATGGACTAATGGTATGTTTATAGATGCACCTATTAAGAATGAATATAAACCAAAATGCTTACAATTAAATGAATCATTTGAATTTGACAATGTTAATAAAGAAAAGAAAAAGATTAATATTATTGATACTTTTAGAAAAAAGATAGATTATATTGTTAAAAAAATTTTATATAATGATCCATTAAATACAGAAGAAAAAGAATTTATGTTATCTTTACCAGCAAGTAGTTATGTAACAAATGATGATGAAATTTATGATATAATTTCTAATTATATATTTAGATTTGGAGAAAAATGCGATTTAAATTGGATTGATACAAGTGAAGTTACGGATATGTCTAAATTATTTTCTGATTTATCATTTAATGGAAATATCAGTAAATGGGATGTAAGTAATGTAACTAATATGTGGAGCATGTTTGAAAATTCTAAATTCAATGGAAATATCAGTAAGTGGAATACCAGTAAAGTAAAAAACATGACAAAAATGTTTAAAGATTCCTTATTTAATAAGGACATTAGTAAATGGGATGTTAGCAATGTTACTGATATGAAATAGATGTTTAGAAAATCAAAGTTTAATAAAGACATTAATAAGTGGAATGTTGGTAATGTTACTGATATGAGTGATATGTTTTTTAGCAGTAATTTTAATGGAGATATATCTTAGTGGAATGTTAGTAATGTTACTAATATGAACGGAATGTTTTTTGACACACCTTTTAATGGAGATATATCTTCTTGGGATGTAAGTAATGTTACTGATATGGGAAATATGTTTTCTAATTCTAAATTTATAGGAGATATATCTGCTTGGAATGTTAGTAATGTTAATAATATGGGGTGGATGTTTATGAATTCTAAATTCAATAATGACATTAGCAATTGGGATGTATCTAATGTTACTAATATGGAATGTATGTTTATGTATTCTAAATTCAATAATGACATTAGTAATTGGGATGTATCTCGGGTTAGTGAGACAAGAAATATATTCTTCAGTTGTCCAATAGATAAAAATTATAAACCTGCAAAATTCAGGAAATTATTAGAAGGTTTTGATTTTGATTCTACAAATAAAGATAAGAAACTAATTAATGTTCATGATGTATTACATAACCAAATAAAGAATATTGTTGATAAGATTGTTGTATAGATTGATTTAACACCAGAAGAAATGCAGTTTATTTCTTCTTTGCCAGATAAAGTATATAAAACATGTGATAATGAAATTTATGAATTAGCAAGAAACTATATATTCATTTTCGGTAAAGACTGTAATCTTAACTGGATTGATACAAGTGATGTCACTGATATGTCACAATTGTTTGAGGATATGGAATTCCAAGGAGATATTAGTTAGTGGGATACAAGTAATGTTGAAAATATGTCTTATATGTTTACTAATTCTACTTTCAATGGCGATATTAGTATGTGGAAAATTGGCAAAGTAAAATGGATGATAGAAATGTTCTGGAATTCAAAATTTGATAATGATATTAGTCATTGGGATGTCAGCAATGTTGAGAGTATGGAAGAGATGTTTATGGGGTCAAATTTCAATAAAGATATAAGCCAATGGGATGTATCTAATGTTATCTATATGGAAAGAATGTTTTTATTATCTAAATTCAATGGAGATATTTCTGAATGGGATGTTAGTAAGGTTACTTGTATGGAAAGTATGTTTGAAAAATCCGTATTTAATGGAGATATTTCTGAATGGGATGTAAGCAATGTTACTGATATGACTTCAATGTTTTGCTCATCTCGTTTTACAGGAGATATAAGTAAATGGAATGTATCCAATGTAAAAGATTTTTAGGATATGTTTAAAGGATGTCCTATTGAGGATAAGAATAAACCGGCTATAAAATTAGAAGAATCTTTTGATTTTAACAAGGTTAATAAAGAAAAGAAATAGATAAACATATTTGAAATATTACAAAAAGAATTAAAAGAACATTTAGATAAACTTGATTTCAAATACATTACAGATGAAATGTATCAATTATTAATCACTGAAAAAGGATTTTATAAAGTATACAATCTTAATGATTTGACTAATATTGTAAGAGAAGCTGTTAAATATTTCGGTCCTAATTGTAATTTAAATTGGTTGGATGTTTCTGGTGTTAGCCGTATGAATTTCTTATTTAAGGATTCTGAATTCAATGGTGATATTTCTGAATGGGACGTTTCAAATGTTAATGATATGGAAGGAATGTTCATGGACAGTGACTTTAATGGTGACATTTCTAAATGGGATGTATCTAGTGTAGAAGATATGCAAAATATGTTTAATGGTTCTAAATTTAACGGAGATATAAGTAAGTGGGATGTAAGCAAAGTAGATACTATGAATCATATGTTTTGTATGTCAGAATTTAATGGAGACATTTCTAAATGGGACGTAAGCAATGTTACAAATATGGCTAAAATGTTTATGAATTCAAAATTTGGCGGGGATATTTCTAATTGGGATGTAAGTAACGTAGATAACTTTTATGAAACGTTCATTCAGGCAAGAAATTTCAAATGCAACCTCAATAAGTGGAAAATTAAAAAAGATCTGGATCCTGTAAAAATGCTGCATATGTTTGATGATTCTGGATTAAAGTATGATACCCCATATTGGTATAATAAGTAAATAGTAAACAACCATTTATAATTTGTATATAATTTGCAAATATACATTTTATAAATGGTTGAATTAAAAAAAGAATATACGATATTCTGGACAATGACAATAGTTCGACATGAAGCAATAATAGCACATTGTTTATTTCATGAAAGAATAGAAAGATCATATGGTCAAGAAGATATAACATTTGATACAAAAGAAGAAGCAGAAGAATATATTAAAGATACTATAAATAGTTACAAACCTAATCAAAAATTGAAATCTGATGAAGTAACTATAGAAAAGGATATAAACAATAATAATATTATTACAAAGCTTTTTATAGCCAGTGAAGGCGATTTTATACGTCATCACAGAAAAACATTACGTAGAAAGAAATCTCCGTATTTTACAATTTATGTACATTATACTATTGTTGAATCTATGTATGGATATGGAGATAATGAGGAGCAATGGAAAAATGATTATTATACAGATGAATTTCGTTATCCTATATATGCATAATATCATAATTTTTTAACAATTTTAGTAAACAATGGTATTATACTGGTTTATAATATAAAAATTATATGAGAGAATATAATGGCGAAAGTTTATCGAGAGAGGAAAATTGAGCATATTAAGCAGAATAATAATGACATATATAAGCAGGCATGGAAAGATTGTGAGGATTCTTTGATTATGGAATTGAGAAATCATTTGACTCCACTTTTGAATGCAGTGAATACTTTGGAAAGCATATTAAAGGGAGAAGCTGATAAAGAAGCGTTGAAACAAGTATTCCTTAAGAATGAAACAATAAAACTTATGTATGAAGAGATTGATAATATCTCGACATTAAATATTTAAACCAACATTTTTTATTTTCTTATAACAATAGAATTTTTTTGACAGACAGGATAAAGAATTTAAACTTTATCCTGTTTATTTTTTATCATAAATCAATTAATAAAGCATAATTTATAAAAATATAAGTAAATTGAAAACTTTACAGGAGAAATATGAGTAAATATTATGTAATTAACAAAATAAGTGTAAAATTAACAATTTAAAAAACTATGAAATTTAATAAAGAAAACATTATGAGAAATGTAGGTATGGGAATATACCTCATTGGATTTGTTGCATTATTCATTACATCTTTTATTGTTGTAAGAGGATAATGCTTTAATTATATTCAGAATCGTATAGATATAGAAAAATGTATAACTATACAAATAAGAAACAATTAGATAATTAAGAGTTTTTGAGATTTTTTAGTGTAATTTTTATATTATAATAAAAGTCTATCACTTTCTCAAATAACATAGTTATTTATTATACAACTTTTGGTGATTTTTGTCTGCTTTTATGTGCTAAAGAATGCTAAAATAAAAAACTTCTCTGTGAGTTTGACTTTTTAGCATTTTTTTCATATAATTTTCTATAAGGAATAAGTAAATAAGAAAATTAAGAATTGGGTATAGGATGTAGACTATTGTATTGAATTTGGTAGGTGGACCATGTGCCGGTAAAAGCACTGTAGCATCAGGTGTATTTTATAATTTAAAGTGTGCTGGATTAGAAGTAGAACTTGCATTGGAGTATGCAAAGGACTGTGTATGGAATGAATCTTTTTAGACAATGAATGATCAGATTTACATGTTTGGTAAACAGTATCATAAGATATGGAGACTCCTGGGCAAGGTTTAGGTTGCTATTGTGGATTCTCCTTTATTATTATCTGCATATTACAGGAAATTTGACAGCAAGTATTTTGATGATTTTGTAGTAGAAAGCTATAAGCAGATGAATAACGTGACATATTTTGTCGACAGAAACACAGTGTTCATGCAGAATGGCAGAGTGCATACAGAAGAGGAATCAAAGATGATTGATAAGAAATTAGAGGATATTCTGATTAAGTATGAATTGCCATATAAGCATGTGAAGAATACTGAGGCAGTAGATATTATAACAAAGGAAATACTGGAAATAATTAAGAACCAAAAAGAATATCAGCCAATATTAGTAACAAATAATAATTAATAATAGTTTATAAAGAAATGGATACTTATATTTAAGTATCCATTAATTTTTTGTATATAGCTAAATTACCAATAAATATTTAAAATATACATTTATATAAATGAATTCTTACATTAAATATATTATAGAGACATTTGATTTTGACTCTGTTAATAAGCAGAAGAAATCTGTTAATGCTTATGATAAAGTATTTGATATATTAAAAAAGATTAAACCAAAAGGACGTATTAATATATCGTTTTTTGAATATAATTTATTAGCTTCATATACAGCTATTTATAAACCTGCTAATAATATAGAATTAAAAAGCATAATTAAAAAGTTTATTAAATATTTTGGAGAAGAATGTAATCTTAACTGGATTGATACCAGTGAAATTACTGATATGTCTTCTTTATTTGCTAGTTCTAGTTTT
>ODAI014372902.1_pt1 | contig 10545 bp, 6 predicted proteins | sample 1539321 | NCBI WGS metagenome assembly ODAI01 (sample SAMN02144231, study PRJEB22623) | gut metagenome | biome: sheep rumen | host: Ovis aries | place: New Zealand | reverse complement strand
TCTCATCGCCATCATAGGGATGATAGTTTCTCTGAATGAAGTCACGGACATTTACTTCTTTGTCCCACTTACCTGTTTTGAAATCCTGCCATTCAGGTCTTTCCATTTAGTAGTACCTCCTGTTAAAATTAAAAAATATTTTGCGAATCATTCCTTCTGAACCACGTATTTAAAGGCATTTTGCAGTCCGTCAAAACTTTCCGCCGTGTGAAATCATTATAGTTAAGATTGTATACATAAGTCAAGGTAAAGACGTGTACTTTTTTTCGTACAATGCCGATAAAATGGGGATTTTTCGTGTATACAATCCGTGATATCGCACAATTTTTTCAGCCCGTATTGTTTATTATTTCCTTTTTGGATATAATCATAAATCGAGTTGTAACAAAAATCCGTTTTATATCCTATAAGGAGAATTATATGGAAGATTTAAACAATGAAAAAGCCGCAGAAGAGGGTGTGATCGAAGTCTGCGGTATCAGATCGGACATGACGCTGGGAGATATAATGCAGCAAAAACCCGAGATAATACCCATCCTTATGGAGGCTGGAATGCACTGCATAAGCTGCCCTGCCGCATTGATGGAGACTCTGGCGGAAGCATCCATGGTACATGGTATCCCCGTTGACGAGCTCATGAAATACATCAAAGAATCCCTCGAAAAGGGAAGCGAAGGCTGAAACCCTACAGCCCGGAAAGGCGCCTGCTGACCGGACAAAGGAAAAGCCCGCCGGATCAAAATGATCCGACGGGTCTTTTTTATTATCTCATCAAAGTGTGAACTGATCGATGATATCGTTCAGGTCAGAAACAACCTTTCTGCACTCGTTGACCTTGTTGATGCTCTCAGTCGTATCGGATGCCATATCACTGCTTCTTTCGGCAATCTCAACAACTCCCTGGGATGCTTCGGTAACCGTGGAATCGATACCGCCGATGGCATCTGCGATCTTTCCGATATCGACAGCAAGCTGTCCTATACTAGTCCTGATCTCGTTCATGCTCTTTCCGAAGGTTTCCGCATCGTTTTTGTACTGTTCGCTTACTTTTCCGAATTCCTCATAATCCGAAAGAACATTGGACTCAAGGAAACCTGTGGTCTGGGTCAGGCAATCAGACATCTGCTCAACCGCACTGTTGACTTCATCAACGATGCTGCCGATATTCTTGACAGCCTCCGAAGTCTGGGTGGAAAGATTACTGATCTCGGTTGCGACAACAGCAAATCCGCGGCCGGCCTCACCTGCTCTTGCAGCCTCAATCGAAGCATTGAGTGCAAGAAGTCCGGTCTGTGAAGAGATCGCCATAATGGTTCCGGTAAGCTCATTGATCTTGTTAACAGCCTGGGATGCAACGATGGCCTTCTCGGATTTAACCTTGACGCTCTCATATATCTCAATGGTCTTCCTGCTTGCCTTATCGGTAGTTGTGGCAAGTTCTCCCGCACGTTCAACAACCTCGCTTGAGAGTTTATTTCCTTCATCAGCAAGCTGATCGATGCCATGTGCATTTTCCTGAACATTCGAAATATTCTGTGCAATGGTAGTGGTGGAAGCTGCGGTTTCCTGCATTCCTGCTGCAAGTTCCTGAGTTGTTGCGGAATTGTCTTCGCATACCTTGCTCACATTGTCGATGGTCGCCTGCAAAGCTCCGACATTGCTGTCAATGCTTGAGCCTGCCCGGGTCAGGGATTCAACCATTGCGCGGAGATTTTCCCTGGTCTTGCCTATGGCTCTTGCTATCATGCCGACTTCATCATTTCTCTTTTCCAGAGTCTTGGAATTATCATCCTCCGTAAAGTCATAATTTGCAGTCTTGTTGATGACAGGAACGAGATGATCAAGTGCGCGGAGCATAAAGATCGTAAATACCGCAACAAGTGCTACAGCAATGATCAGGAAGATGATACCTGTAATGATGAGGGTTGTCTTCATGGAATCCACACCCACCATCATCTTGTCCCTGTCTGCGGTAACAATGACAATATTTCCATTACCGGTAAATGCATAACCTGCAACCTTGCAGGAACCTTTGTACTCATATGTACAGGATCCGTCGGGAACATCCTTACCTGCCTGGAGATCTGCCACAATTCCCTTTACTGCCGCATTCTCAACCGGCTGACCGATCTTTTCCGCATTGGTATGATAGAGCATTGTTCCGTCAGGAGATACCATATATGCATATGATCCCTCAACGCCTGACATCTCGATCTCACCGATGAGTCTGCTGTAATCGATATTGATAAGCTTGTCATAGTCAGCGGTCACAAGAACGATATTACCGGTATCCGTAAAGGAATAACCTGCAAGTTTGAAAGCGCCCTTGTAATCATAAACGACATAACCGTCATTTACGGTCTTGCCTGCCTGAAGATCTGCAACAATTCCCTTAACAGCCGCATTTTCAACAGGCTGTCCGATCTTTTCGGGATTGGTATGCCAAAGCATCGTGCCGTCAGGAGATACCATATACGCATATGATCCCTCGACACCGTCTATGGTTATATTGCCAAGAAGCGTATCGTAATCGATCTTCATGAACTGATCGTAGTCCGCAGTTACTATAAGGATATTTCCGTCCTTGGTGAAAGCATAACCTGCAAGCTTAAGGGCGTCCTTATACTCATACAGAACGGAACCGTTCTCCACCTTCTTGCCTGCCTTAAGATCAGCCACTATTTCCTTTACAGCTGCGTTTTCAACCTGTCCGCCGATTTTTTCGGCAGTGGGATGCCAGAGCATGACACCGGTGGGGGATACCATATATGCATATGAACCTTCAACACCGATGATATGTACGTTCTTAAGCAGAGCATTCAGATTACCGCCGTCAGATGCATCCACAGCCTTAGCGGTTTCCTCCGCGAGATTCTGAGCATAGGATTTATATACCGTCTCGCCAAACTCTCTGGAGAAATTGATGGAAATCGCGGCTTCCTGCGCAAGGTTCATGGCATATCCGCCGTAAGCCTTCTCTCCAAACTCGGTTGCGAAATCAACTCCTATTGCGGCCTCTTCCGCAAGATTCTGTGCATAATTAAGATATGTATCCTCTACCGCACCGGATGCCCTGTTAGTAGCAACCAGAATCTCTATGAGCACCAGAACAAATACGATAACACTGATAAGCATTGTTATCTTGGTACTCATTTTGGAAAAAACAGTCAATTTGTCATTCTTTGAAAACGACGCATTCCCATTCATCTCTTAACCCCCTCCGTCTGTACAATATAAATATATTTTGTGTCAAAACGCCCTTTCAACATGTGCATTTATCACAAAATATTAAATATCATAATAAATACTGACAGGCGAAAAATCAATGTATTATCTGACAATTTTTACCCTTGAATATACAATATATGCACAATTTCGAAATGATTCAGTTTTTTAGTTTTTGATAAAAAAACCCGGACCATAATGATCCGGGTTTTGCTTTGATAAAATCCTGAATTAATCCTGTGTGTAAGGAAGGATCGCCATCTGACGAGCACGCTTGATAGCAGTGGTAAGCTCTCTCTGGTGCTTAGCACAGTTGCCGGTGATACGGCGGGGAAGGATCTTTCCTCCCTCAGAGATATACTTACGAAGCTTATTAGCATCCTTGTAATCGATAACATTATCCTTACCGCAGAATACGCAGACCTTTCTGCGTCTTGCATGCATTCCGCCTCTGCGTCTTGCCGGTCCGTCCGGCTTTTCAGTCTTGGTATATGCCATAATTTCCTCCTATACTTTAGGTAAAAGGAAGCTCCTCTACAAGTCCTTCGGGAACATTGATAAAATCATCCCCTCCGTTTGAACCCTGAGATGATCCTGCATTATAAGAACCACCCTGACCGGATGCATTCTTGCTCTCGGCAAATTCAATCTCATCTACCATTATGCGGGTACCATAGACCTTCTGGCCTTCTTTGTTGGTGTAGTTATCGTTCTGAACTCTTCCTACCACAACAACCTTAGTTCCTTTGTGAAGATATCTCTCCACAAATTCAGCCTGCTTTCCGAATGAAGTGCAATTAAAGAAATCTGCATCCGGATCGCCGTCTCTTTTAAACTTACGGTCTACCGCGATAGAGTACCTTGCAACTGTAGTTCCTGTTGTTGAACTGCTAACCTCAGGATCTCTTGTAAGTCTTCCCATCAGTATAACTTTGTTCATACTAAAGTCTCCTTCTTATGCTTCGTCCTGTCTAACGCATAAGTATCTGATGACGCCGTCCATGATCCTCATACGGCTTTCAATCTCGGCAATCGCAGAGCTCTCAGCTTCAAAATGAATGAAGTAGTAGAATCCCTCGGTCATCTTCTGGATCTCGTAAGCGAGCTTTTTCTTGCCCCACTCATCCACATCCGCGATCTTTCCGCCGAATCTCTCAACAAGTGCCTTGCACTTCTCAAGAACTGCGGAACGTGCGTCGTCTTCAATAACTGCGCTGATGACGACAGCCAATTCATACTTGTTCATGCTTGTTACCTCCTTTTGGTCTCTGGCCCACTTCCTAAAAAGCGAGCAAGGAAAATATATCACGGACTTTCAATATAACATGATGAAAATCCTAAATCAAGCAATATTTTCACTTTTCTGCTCAATAAATATTTTTACTTTTCTACTTAGTCTTCCGACAAAGCTCGAATCTTCCCTCTTAGCCTTATTACCAAACTGTTATTTGCGCCGTTTATGCCTTGCTCTTTCTCTGGGGATTTACATCATGATCTTTTGCATTTGCCTGTCCTGCCTTTGCGGAAGGTGATCCCACGGATTTTCTGCCCTGGGGGGCGGCCTTGCCCTCTTTCAGCATCTTACGGACTTCCTTCACATCCATCTTTCTGTGATTGTCATTTGCACCAGCGTTCTCATTAACAGGAACATTGTTCTGAGCATTATTCTGTACATTGACATTTGCGTTCTCGTTGACAGGACCATTATTCTGAACATTATTCTGTACATTGACATTTGCGTTCTCATTAACGGGAGCGTTGTTCGGAACGTTGTTTGCCGGCGCCTGCTGCTTAGCCGCAACTACTGTTGCAACATTTGTGTTATATGCTATCTGGGCAGCCATTCCCTTTGTTCCGATGATCTGATCCGTATGTTTTTCAACATATGAGTTCTTGCAGGATGCTGCAAAATCGCCAAGTTCATTTGCAAATTCCGCGCGTTCAAGACCGTTTCCATGTCTTCCGGCAAATTTTGAATCCACACGCTTTGCGGTGAAATATGCCTTGGATGCGGTCTCAAGCTTTTCGAACAGTGCCTCTACCTGATCCGGTGTATTGTGCTCATTAATCCTGGTCACTTCTTCAAGAGCATCGTACATTGCCATGAACTCTTTTGAATTGTCATTCTTATATGCCTTAAGTTCTTTTAGCCTCTCAAATTTCTCAGAGCAAAGTCCCACATCATTCATGACAGCAGTCATGTAGGTAATGGAGCTGTTAACGGCTTTCCGGGAATTCTGCTGAGCCTTGGATTCCAAAAGTGCCTTGTCATGGATAGTGAGAACATTATTCTCAATCTTAACTCCGTACTTACTCTTTGTAGGTACAACTCCTCCGACAGCTTTGGCGATCATCCTGTTTCTTTCTTTTTCGGTAAGTCCGTCTGTCGCCTTCTTTGCATATTCATTTCTGCACCAGTTTCTGTGAGCTTCCGGATCCCAGGGTTTTCCGTCTTTACGCTTGCCTTCAAATTCCATTTCAACTCTGGTGACAATCTGTCTGACGGAAGCAAGCACTTCCCCAACACGATGATTACTGACAAGAGTCGTTGCTATCTCTTCCGATGCCTTGTAATCTTTTCCGAGATCGCCAAGGGCTTCAGAGTACTCATGTCTGCCATCCCGTATGTCACGTGCTACGATCTCAGACTGTCTGACATATTCAATGCTCTGCTCATTGAGATAATCCATGGCAGCTTTATGGTATCTTTCCAAAAAGTCCCAGCCGACAACAGGCTGATTGTCTTCCGTAAGTCCAAGAAGATGATTGTTATAGTATTCATCAAATTTATGTGCATTTTCCTCTGAAAGTATGTTTCCTTCCCTCAGGTCGCTTATCTCGACAAGGGCAGCCACAAACTTCTTCATATCCCCGGCAGCTTCAAGATCCTTAAGATATTCGACGGGCTCTTTGTCCTTCTTATGTCTCATTTCATTGTCAGCAAGCTCTGTTTTTGCAGCTTCTTTGTTTATGTCATTACCGATCCTGAGAAGGGACTTGTATGACGAATTCAAAACTGCATTAAAAGGCTTGTCGCTGTACTTTTCCGCAAGAGCCAGCAATCCGTCGCAGATCTCTTTTTTATCGGCATTGCTTTCTATATGCTTATTCCAGTACTTATCCTTAAGAGCTTTGAAATCTCTTGCATAATCCTCAATACCCTGCTTACGGGCATCATCTCCAAACTCCCTGATGCTTTCTATGACAGCCTCTACTCCGCCAAAAGCACCGAGAACTGCCATATCCTTTGTGCTCCAGCCGTTCTCAAGAGCTTTCAGTTCGCCCTTTACCCAGCCGTAGGCGGAGGTTACACCTCTTTGGTTCACACGATCCATGATGGATTCAAATCCGTTCGGCTGCTGCTTGTCAGTTTTCAAAAGCGTCGGATCCGTTACCTGTCTTAATTTTTCGTAGGCAGTAATATATCCGGTGTGTGCCGCTCTTATCTTATCCGCATATTCTTCTTCGTCAGCTTTTGACCAGCTTTTTCCGTTTCTCTTAAGTTCCTCTTCCTTCTTCTGGCGCTCAATACCAGCTCTTAGCTCTTCTGTTGCAAAATGCATCAGATCGAGCTGATCATCATAAAAAGACCCGAGCTCTTTTTTTACATCTCCTGCATCAAAGCCATTTCCTTTCAGATACAGCAGATCCATCTTCATGGCTTCCATTCGTGATCCATAAGGAGATGTTGAATAAAACGTTGCCAGTTTTATCTCATCCTCAGTAAGGATATAGGCCATATCCTCCCAACGCCTTTTGGCTTTTTCCTCCTTTGCGTTTGAGATTTCCCTCTTTATCCTGTCTAACAACTCCCTCTTGGCAGTCTTATAAATATTTTCAGCTTCTCTTCCCTTTATGGGCCTGCTGAACTTTATATCAGGATTCTCTGAATTAAGATGGGGAGAATTAACATAACCTTCCTGTCTGTCATATCTTGGATTTTCAATGATCTTAGGATTATCTTCGTTCTGTCCGTATTCATTTATCAACTCGTCAAGTTCAAAGACCCTGTCCTGAATACTATTGTAAAAAGGTGTATCATTCAGCGCACCGGCAAATGAAGTAAAGAAATTATCGATCATAAACCCGGAAGCATATGCAGCATTCTCCCATCCCGGATTTTTCTCAAGTTCGGGTGCATTGTTTGCAAAATAACTCTCGTTTAATGAAGCGACCTTTTCATTAAGCTCTGCGGATGCGGATTCTGATAATCTCTCGGGAAGAAGCTTAAGCTCGTTCTTCATTCTTTCAAAACCGGGAGTCTGCTGATCCTGGGGATGACGTACCAGGACTTCAATATATACTTTCTGGATGGACTCAAGGACCTCATCGGGATACAGACTCTTATCCACACCGACAGGAGCATAAAGAGCCATCCTCATCATTCTCTCAGCCCTGTCGATCATTCCTGCATAATCAATGGGATTTCTGTTTAATGCCTCTTCAAGATCAAATGTCTCTCCGACTTTTCTTCCGAGATAATCCGTCTGGGGAAGATTTCCAAGTATTGCAGCGGGGTTTCTCTCCGCATCGCTTGCAACGATAAGTTTCTGGAGTGTCTGAGATCTGAGCCATCTGTCCTCTTCCGAAGCACTTGAAGGGTCTCCCTGCAGGAATTTGTACTTTGACCTTTCGGATACAACGGCAAGCTGAAGATTTGAGAACATTGCTTCAGATCCGATGGCGTTCTTTTGGAAAAGCTCTGCATCTTTCTCAAGCATTGTCGGCAAAGCGATCTGCCTTCCAAATCCCATAAGGGGCACTGCGTTATCCACACGGTTAAAACCGTTTGCATGCTTTCCGGAGCTGGTCATTACAGAGATCAGCTCTTCAAGCTCAAGGTTCTTAGTCTGTTCGGTAAAGCTTACATTCTTAAGATTTTCAAGGTTTGCCCTGACTATGGTTCCCGTGGGATCGTTAATATAATCGTCAACTTTTACTCCGCTCTGCTTGATCCTGGTAAATGTTATAAATGCTCCGTTGATCATGGCAGTAGTCTTGATGTCTCCGGTGAACTCAAAAGGAAGTTCGTTATTACGTATACTGTCCATATTTCCGGGGATCATAAGAGGATCTGCGTTCAGATATTTTTTTGCAAGAGCGTAGAGCTCCTTCATATCATTTACAGTCTTCTCGTAATCTTCAGATGCTTTTATGATGTCGTCCGGATTTCCGGCTTCGACAGCAGCTATGAGAGCATTCTTCTGGTCAAGGAGCTTGTTAAAGGAATAAATCTTTGCTCCATCCTCTCCCTGGGGATTATAAGGATACTCATGGAGTTTCATTTCCTCCATTTTTGCATAGATCAGCCTCAGGCCCTCTTTGGTCTCTTCGCTGTATTCAACAGGAGTATTAAGAAGTGCGTCAAGATCATTCTCGCGCTCATGATCAACTACGATTATCCCGTTTTTTGACTCATTTTCGTCATAGATATTATGGTACTTGCCGTTTTCATAATCGGGGATCATGCCGTTTATCACATTGGATCTGCCGGCCTCTATACTCTGGCATGTCTTCTCACGCGACCAGTATTCATCCCTTATCTCGGGCTTCATCACATTAAGATGTTCCTTGGCATATGCAAGTGCCCTCTGGTACTTTTCACTCTTTGCAGGATCGTCAGCGATATTCTGAGGAATGTTAGCGCTCAGTTCATCTATCCTTGCATCATGAGTTCCTTCAGTCATCTCATTAGGGGAATACTCATCTATGCTCTTTATTGTGGCGAGCCGCTCTGTAAGAGGCTGTGCTTTCTGTGGATCCATGGTCTGCTCAAGAACAGTGATAATAGCCATCTCTTCAGCAGGATCAATGCTATAAAAGGATTGTATGACCTGTGCCGCAAGAGGCACTTCCGCTTCCGCACGGGTAAGCTTTCCCTCCTCAATCCACCTCTCCACGGTTTCATCGAAAAACACATATTTATCCCTGAACTTTTCTACATTGTTGCCCAGTTCCTGCAAAAGCTCAGGATGTTCCCTTTCAAGGAAAAGAAGCATCCTGGTCCTGTAGGTGAGCGAAGTCTTTGTGTTATTAAGTACACGTTCAGCTTCATTAGATCCCATCACGGTTCCATAGGCGTCCATGAGCTGGTTCAAAGGAAGCCTCAAAGCTCCCAGATATTCACGGGCCAGTTTGACGGATCTGGCCGCATATCTCTTTTGCTTGTTATATTCAAAATAGCCCTGGGGATCGGCCACGCGGTCCGGCTGAACTATTTTATTTACTTCAACGCCTTCCATTACTTTCTTCTTGTAGATATCAGCAAGATTTCCCATGTTTTCTCTCCTTTGGTCAAAATCAGTTTTGTGATTACATTTTTAGCTATAAGGGCATTATTACTCCTATGGCAAAGATTATATATTGCAAAACGTAGCAAAAGCGAAACAAATTCGTCAGAAAAGGCTTAACGCGGTATTTACTTATTGTGAACGTAAATTGTAAATTGAAATGCAACCCTTTCGTTTTACATATCTTCCATTGTAATTGTTGATGCATATGGTTGGAGAGGTTGCTTCTCCTTTTATAAGAGCCTGATCATTTAGTTGATCGGGTTCTTTTATGATATCCTTTGTTTCTGTGTCGGCGAGCAGAAATGGAGGATGCTTTTATGTCTAATTTTTTCACTTATGCAGAACGCATATCTCTCCAAAAATTTCTTGGAGAGGGACTGACTTTTAAGGAAATAGCTCGCACCCTGGGAAAGGATCCGTCGACTATATCACGTGAAGTACGTAAGCATATGTCGCAGGTTGCCACAGGTCGCCCGGGGTATCCTTATAATCCTTGTAAGCATCGTAAGAGTTGCAGAGCCAAAAATTTGTGCAGCAGAGGTGATTGCCATCGCCAGTCTGTACAGTATTGCAAGCTTTGTCCGGATTGCTCAAAGCATTGTCCTGATTTCCTTGAAGAAATCTGTTCAAGCAGGTTCAAAGTGCCGTATGTGTGTAACGGATGCAGCCAGATCAGTAAGTGTACCCTTATGAAAAACATATATGATGCCGAGCACGCGCAATATAAAGCTCATGATGTCATTTCACAGTCACGGTCGGGACTCTGCACATCCGAGGATGAAATAAGTCGCTTAAATGCTCTTATAAGCCCTCTCGTGAGGCGGGGACAGTCGCTTCATCAGATCTACATCACACATCAGGATGAGATCATGTGCAGCGAGAAAACACTGTACAACTACCTTGATGCAAATCTGTTTGATGTAACGAATGGGGATCTGCCCCGAAAAGCAAGACTTCGTCCACGCAAACAGAAAAAGGAGTATAAAGTCGATAAAGGCTGCCGTATAGGCCGTAACTATCAAGACTT